>Ga0208277_1002106_pt1 | contig 11418 bp, 12 predicted proteins | sample ETNtaG_5_FD_185782 | JGI IMG/M metagenome (GOLD analysis project Ga0208277, IMG submission 185782) | Marine microbial and viral communities from oxygen minimum zone, Eastern Pacific Ocean - ETNP201406SV205 (SPAdes) (version 2) | ecosystem: Environmental > Aquatic > Marine > Oceanic ...
GGCTCTTTACCTTCAGCTATATTTTGTTGAGAAATAAAATCAGCTACAGCAAGTATTCCGCCCAAATTATCAGAAGGATGTCCCCACTCAGCAGCAAGCCAAGTATCGTTATAATCCAACCATCTGATAATACAACCTATATCAAAAGCTCCTTTAACTGGGTCTAATCTATAATTGGTACCTGGAACTCTTACGCCAAATGGAACTGAGGTTCCTTCAACGACTGGGCCTAGCATTTTTGTGCATGCAGGAAATTGAAGAGCTAGTAGGCCGCACCCAATAGTATCCATAAGACAATTTCTGGCAGTATCTAAGGCTAGTTCAGACTTTATTTCAAAATCACAAACATAATCTGCAATCTCAGAAATAACAGAGTCATATCCTGGCCTGATATTTAGATCGACATTTGATGACATAAATTAAGACCTATCTGCTAAATCAACCCATTCAGAGGTTTCTACTCCAATATAATCTGCGCTTGGTCTAATAATTCTATTATTAGCTCTTTGCTCCATGCAATGAGCTGTCCATCCAGAAACGCGAGACATTACAAATATAGGAGTGAAGAGTTTAGTAGGTATACCCATATAAAAATATGCAGGTGCATGAAAAAAGTCTGCATTGGCAAACATTTTTTTCTCATCGGCCATAACCTGTTCGACTTCTTCAGCAACTTGATACAAAACATCATTATCATGAAGAAGTGATAGCTCTTTCGCATACTCTTTGATCACAGCATTACGCGGATCTCTAATCGAATAAACTGCGTGACCGAATCCCATTATTTTTTCTTTGTTAGCAAGCATGGCTAATATTTTTTCTTTGGCTTCATCTCTAGAAGTCCAATCCTCAATTAACTCCATTGCTTTTTCATTAGCTCCGCCATGAAGCGGTCCTCTTAAAGACCCAATGGCAGCTACAACGCATGAGTGAATATCAGACATAGTTGATGCACAGACTCTAGCTGTAAAGGTTGAAGCATTAAATTCATGCTCTGCATATAAAACCAAAGAAGCATCCATTACTCTTCTGTGCAGGTCAGATGGTGTTTTGCCATGAAGAATATGGAGAAAATGACCTGCCATAGTATCTTCATCATTAACTAAATTAATATCCTCACCTTCATGAGAAAACTTATACCAGTATGTAACGATTGAAGGCATGGTGGCAACCATCCTATTAATTGCATTCATTTGATTATCAAAATTGCCTTCTGGCTCTAAATTTCCAAGCATTGAAGTACCGGTCCTCATAACATCCATGGGATGAGCAGATGCAGGTATTTTTTTTAATACGTCTTTTAAAACTTGGGGTAAATCTCTTTGTTCTTTTAATAAGGCTTTATAAGAATCTAGTTCTGATTGATTGGGAAGCTTGTTATAAAGTAGTAAATATGCAACTTCTTCAAAAGTAGCTTTTTCTGCTAGCGTCTCAATTTTATGCCCTCTATAGGCTAAACCTTCTATTTGACCAACAGTAGAAAGTGATGTTTCTCCTGCGACCTGACCTCTTAAACCAGCACCTTCTAATTTTTTTACCATTACTTTTCCCCTTCGTCAGAAAATAATTTATCTAATTTTTGTTCGAACTCGTGATAATTTAAACGCTCGTATAACTCTTCGCGTGTTTGCATTATATCTAAAACATTTCTTTGAGTCCCTTCTTTAAGAAGAGATTCATAAACTTTTTCAGAAGCCAAGCTCATAGCTCTAAAAGCTGACAATGGATACAAACTCATATCAACACCTGCATCAGCTAATTCATCTTTACTAAATAATGGAGTTTTTCCAAACTCAGTAATGTTTGCAAGCAACAGTGTGTTAAGTTTTTCTTTAAAAATTTTGTAATCATTTAAATCTGTTACTGCTTCAAGAAATATTCCATCAGCTCCTGCTTCAAGATATAAAGAAGCTCTTTCTATAACAGCTTCCATGCCCTCAGAAGCTAAAGCATCAGTTCTTGCCATGATAAAAAAAGATTCATCATCTCTTGCGTCAACAGCTTCTTTAATCCTATCAACCATTTCAGCTGAAGTAACCAGGCTTTTATTAGGTCTATGTCCGCATCTTTTTTGTGAAACTTGATCCTCTATATGCACTGCAGCTACATCTGCTTTTATCATTTCTTTTATTGTTAAAGTTACAGTGGATGTATCATCCCAACCAGTATCAATATCAACAAGAAGAGGTAAAGACGAGGCATTTGTAATCCTTTTCGCATCAATTAAGACATCTTCCAAACTAGTCATTCCTAGATCAGGGATTCCATATGAAGCTGCAGCAACGCCGCTGCCAGATAAATATATAGCTTTATGTTGAGATTTTTCAGCAAGCATGGCTGCATAAGCATTTACAGCACCTACAATCATAAGGGGATTGTTATCCTTAATCGCTTGTCTAAATTTATTGCCAGCAGTCATAAAAAGTGAAGCTATTGTACAAGATGGCGGACAGGTTTCCCAAATGATGTTTTAAGAATAAAACTTAACTCCCCTAATAATCCTATCTTTATTATTCTTTTTTCTCCACCTATTTGTGTCTCTGAGGCTATAAACGCATCCACAATATTCTTGCTGATAAAAATTTTCTTGCTTTGAAAGCTCAATCATTCGCGAAGATCCGCCTTGTTTTCTCCAATTAAAATCCCAATATTTAACATCCTTATATCTTTCAGCAGCCTTATTTCCAGAATTATTAATCTGATTCATGTCTTTCCATCTTGATATTCCCAGGGTAGTCGCGTAAACGCCAAAATTATTTTCATGTGCATATAAAGCAGATCTTTCAAATCTCATATCAAAACATACAGTGCATCTAGCCCCTCTTTCAGGTTCATTTTCTAAACCTTTAACTCTTTCAAACCAATTATCTTTATCGTAATCAGCATCAATAAATTCAAAACCTAATTTGTCACAGAATCTTTTATTCTCATCCTTTCTTAGTTCATATTCATCTATGGGATGAATATTTGGATTATAAAAATATACTGTTGTATTTATATCTGAGGCTGCTATTGCTTCCATTATTTCTCCTGAGCAAGGCGCGCAACAGCTATGAAGAAGCAAATTACTATCTTCAATTGGAAGATCTAACTTAGGCCTCTCATAATTACTTAGCTTTAAATGTTCGTTCATTTTACAAAATTAGAATGATTCAAAAGTGCTTCTTTTAAATCTGAGTAATTATTATATGCCGGAATATGCGGATATGATGATGAAATTTTTTCTGGAGCATTAATAAAAAAACCTTGCTCAGCAACTTCAAACATTTGAATATCGTTATAAGAATCTCCTGCAGCAAAGCATCTATACCCCATTGCATTAAAAGCTTCTATGGCTTGTTTTTTTGCTTTATCAGCCCTCAAATTAAAATCAACAATATTGCCATCAGTGTCAATGGATAAATTATGACAAAGTAGTAATGGGTGGCCTAATTTTTTCATTAATGGCGATGCAACTTGATGAAAAGTATCTGAAAGAATGACTATTTGAAAATTTTCTCTTATCTCATTTATAAAATCTAAAGCTCCAGGCAAAAGATCAAGTTGATTAGATGCTTTTTGAATATCATCTATCTTAATACCATTATCTTTCATGATTTTTATGCGATATCTCATCAATTCTCCATAATCAGGAATATCTCTAGTTGTTCTTCCTAAATCATCAATACCAGTATTAAGAGCTACTTGTTCCCAAATTTCTGGTGTTAAGGTTCCTTCCATATCTAAGCAAACAATTTCCATAACTATCCTTTACTATTTTTAATGCCATATGGAACATGGCCTGAAGCAGTTTCAGCTGATGCTTCTATTATATTTCTTTCCTGATCATCAAAAAATATATCTGCTTTAAAAGATTTTAAAAAATCTTGTTTAGACATTCCTCCCAAAAATAAGGACTCATCTATTCTGACTCCCCATTCTCTTAATGTCTTAATTACTCTTTTGTCTGAAGGTGCAGATCTTGCGGTAACTAATGCAGTTCTTATAGGGCATTCATTAATATTAAAATCGCTTTGGATTTTATTTAGCTCAACAATGAAGTTCTTAAATGGTCCAGCTTTTAAGATGCTAGTAGCATTTTTTTCATTATCTATGAAAGCCTCTAATCCACCTTCGTTATATATTTTCTCAGAATCATCAGAAAAAATAACAGCATCACCATCAAAGGCTATTCTTAAAAATTCATCATCATTAGCCGTGTTAGAAGAATTCTTTTTAGAAACAATAGTAGCTGCTGCAACATTGCTTTCTATAGCTAATTTAACATCCTCCATGCTGCTTGATAAAAATAGATGCACTCCGAAATCTTTAACGTATTTATGCGGGCTATCTCCACCACAAAAAGCTGCCCTGCTAATATTCAAATTATGCGCCTCAATTGAATTTCTAATTCTAAGGCCTGTATCAGAAGTATTTCTTGAAAGCAGTATTACTTCAATTCTATTTTGATCAGGGTAGAAAGAATTAATATTTAATATCTTTTGAACAAGAGGAAAAGCCATACCTGGCTCCAATGTTTTATCTTCATTATCAATCTGATATTTTTGATAAGCCTCTAGCCCATCCTTTAAATAGATCTCATGACTGGCATCAAGATTAAATAAAGCTCTTGAAGATATTCCTATTATTAATTTAGATTTTTCCATAAAAATTCTTGCTAATTATATACTTTAAGTAATATACTGTATAAATATTCAGTACTATTTAATAATATTATGAAAGAAATAACAATCCAACAAAGTAAAGTACTTGATTGTATTCAAGATTACATAAATAAGACAGGCTTTCCTCCTACAAGAGCTAATATTTGTAAAGAATTAGGCTTTAAATCTCCTAATTCTGCTGAAACTCATTTAAGAGCACTAGAAAAGAAGGGTTTCATAAATATTGAAAGTGGTACCTCGAGAGGAATTTCTTTAGTTAATCCAAAGGTTAATAAAAATGATGAGGATGCATTTCCTATTATTGGACTTGTAGCAGCAGGATCTCCTACTTTGGCATCAGAAAACATTGAAAAAACTGTCAATTGTTCCCCAACATTTTTTAGAGAGAGTTTTGATTACTTCTTAAGAGTTAAAGGTCTTAGTATGAAAGATGCAGGGATTATGGAAGATGACCTTATTGCAGTTAAGAAAACTCAAGATATAAGAAATGGTGACATAGTAATAGCAAGAATTGAAGACGAGGTAACTGTTAAATATTTTGAAAGGAAATCTCCTGAGGTTGTTCATCTAAAGCCTGCCAACGAAGATTTTAATGATATAGAAATTAATTTAAAAGAAACTGAAATTTTTATTGAAGGGAAAAGCGTAGGACTTATTAGAGAAAACTAGTGAAGAATAACTGGTTTCTTTGAAAGATTACCTTTCTGTGATTCTAAGAATTCATCAAAATCTGTTACGTTACCACTAACACTTTCAATTCCAGCCCTTATCATTTCTTTAGCAACATTTAACTCTTGTCCTTGAAGAAAATCCTTTGATTCACCTGAAAATTCTATTTTAACTATTGGGTTTTCATGATCATCTGATCTTCGTAAAACAATAGTACCGTCAGGCAATTGGGCAAGTTCTAAATAATTTGACATTTATTCTCCGGTTTTAAATAGCTTAACATTCATCTAAGGTTTTGCGAAGCAAGTCTTTCCATCTATATAACTTATCTAATAACATATTCATTTTTTTCAAGTCCAATGAGCTATCTGAAGAAATTACATTATCTTTAATAGGAGCATTAAGGATTGAATAATATGTCTCTATTTGATTTAAGATCCCCTGATGACCAATTTCGGGCAAAACTAAATTCTTAATTGAGTCCACTGCGGCTAAAGTTTTCCATTTTTCTATTAATGATAATTTATTGATAGAAGTATTTTGTTCGGTATCTACTTTTTCTAATATTTCGTCAGCTAAAAAACTTAAACTTTTCTCAATAGAAATTAAAAAGAGGTTTTGTTGGTATTGAAGACTTTCATTCGCTAATAAATTCTTAGCAATATCCTCATATAAGTTAGTAAGCTCAGCTGAAGAAACTATTTCTTTAATTGCTCTCTCCACTCATTATTATCAAATACTGCTGTCCATTTAGTCTTCTTGCCATCTTTTTCTGATGCTAAGTAATGCGTATCTTCGCTTTTGTTATAGCGAATTACATAGGGGTTATTATCTCTATCAGCTGTTGGGCCGCTTAGGAGATAAAAATGCTTTTTTGAGTCTTTTAAGTATCTGCATGCATCTAAAAGGATCTCTTCATTAACAATGGATAAGAATTCAGATAGTTTTGGTGCTCTTGTTTCTCTATTTTTAGGATACTTGCTGGCAGCAAGAAATAATCCTTTCATGCTATCACGCAATAAATAATGATCTTCAAATTTTTCACAAGGCAATTCAGTTAAAATAGGTTCCATTACAATAGGTTTTGGATCACCATTGCGCTGCAAATTCCTTGTTGTACCACAATTATCGTTTAGGCATAAAAAATATTTTCCAAACTTACCGGTGTTTAACTGCATCTCAGATCCGCATTTATGACATTCCAGCGTTGGGCCATCATAACCTTTTAATTTAAAAGCTCCTTCTTCAATTTTATAGCCTGAGCAATCTGGATTCATGCCGCAAATATGTAATTTTCGAGTTTCATCCATCAAATAGTTATCCATACTTGTTTCACACAAGTCGCACCTTTCTTTAATTATTAAATTTTCTGCTTCTTCTTGATCATCAACACTAACCGCTTCATCGCCGGAAATAAGATTCATAGTACCCTTACATTTATCAGGACCATCATTGTTGTAACCACTACATCCTAAAAATACTCCCGTACCTGAATTCCTAATAACCATAGAATTTAGGTCGCAAGTAGGACAGATTATGTCTGTAGTAGTGGGAGTATTTTTTCTCATCCCGTCATCGGCAAAAGCTAACGTTAAATCATTTTTAAAAGCTTCATAAAAGCTATCTAAAACTGATTTCCACTCAAGCTCGCCTTCGGCAACAAGATCTAATTGATTCTCAAAATTAGCAGTAAAGTCATAATCCATAATATCGCTAAAACTTTCAAGCAACCTATCAGCAACAATTAATCCAATTTTTTTAACAAAAAATCTTCTATTTTCAACCTCTACATAACCCCTATCTTGGATAGTAGAAATAATTGCAGCATAAGTTGACGGCCTGCCTATACCTTTTTTTTCTAATTCTTTTACTAAAGCAGCTTCAGAAAATCTTGCAGGAGGTTTTGTATACTTTTGATCTAAGCTTAAATCTTGCAGTGTTAAATGTTCTCCTTGTGATAAAGGTGGCAAGATAGAATTGCTTGGATCTTTTGATGTATTTCCTGTAATTTTTGTATATCCATCAAATACAACCTCTCTACCTTTTGCAGAAAAAATATAACCTTCATGGTCTATTTTTACTGAAGTGGATAAATATTCTGCATCTGGCATCTGAGAAGCTATAAATTGCTGCCAGATTAAATCATATAATCTTGATTCCTCTTCAGTGTGATTAAGTAATTGATTAGAGGTTAGAAAAGCATTCGTTGGCCTTATTGCCTCATGAGCTTCTTGCGCGTTTTCAGTACTTGAATAAATTCTAGGATTATCAGTAAGGTAATTAGATCCAACATTTTCATCTATATAATTTCTTGCATCTAATATAGATTCCTTGCTTAAACTTGGAGCATCAGTCCTCATATATGTTATTAAACCTGCTTCATATAATTTTTGAGCAACTCTCATGGTTCGTTTTACATTAAAACTTAATCTAGTACTTGCAGCTTGTTGGAGAGTAGATGTAATAAATGGCGGTCTTGGTTTTACTTTTATTGGTTTTTTATTAATCTCACTAATAACATGCTCATTATTTCTAATAATGCTTTCTATATTCTTTGCCTCTTCATGTTTTAGTAATGGATCAGATTTCTTTCTATTTAAATCAAATTTTATAATTTGATCTGAGTTGTTAGATAATTGCATACTCACTTCCCAGAACTCTTCTGGAATAAATGCTTGGATAAGATGCTCTCTTTCTACCAACAGTCTTAAAGCAACAGATTGAACCCTTCCAGCTGAAAGGTTCCTTGCAATCTTTTCCCATAACAAAGGAGATAATTCAAACCCAACTACTCTGTCTAAAAATCTTCGAGCTTGTTGGGCATTCACAAGATTTAGATCAATCTCTTTAGGGTCTGCAAAGGATTCTAAAATAGAGTTTTTAGTAATAGCATTAAATCTAACTCTAGAATAATCGTATTTATCTCTTCCTAAAGCTTCTTTTAAATGCCATGCAATAGCCTCACCCTCTCTATCAAGGTCAGTAGCAAGATATATATGATCAACATTCTTGGCAGCTGACCTTAATTCTTTTACTACTTTTTCCTTCCCTGGGATAATTTCGTAAACACCCTTCCAGCCATCCTCAGGATCAATTCCCCACCTTTTTACATCAGCTTTTCTTTTATTAATTTTCTTAAGTCTTGCTTTCTCTTCTGCAGAAATATCTTTAGGAATTTGATTTCTTTTAGCTGGTGTCTTTGATTTACCCTTTGGTAAATCACGAATATGACCAACGCTTGATTTGACTATATATTCAGAACCTAGGTATTTAGATATAGTCTTAGCTTTTGCTGGAGATTCAACAATTACAAGAGATTTAGACATAATAAAAATTTTTTCCTTTTTTTATAAATAACATCTGCTCACTAGATTTGGCAAGATAAATTTACAATTTTTTTAAATTACTTTTAATATTCTTTAATTCCTCTATGCCCAAATCTTCATTCCATAGGAACGCTATTACTGCTTTTGAAAATATTATTTCGATAATAGATTCAGGCAATGATTTTATATCAACAATTAAGGCCTCATATTCATCTGAATACTTAAGCTTTTGCGGAGAATACAGAATAAATTCCTTTTTGTCTCTAATAAAATGACCTTCTTTTATATTGGTGTTATTTCTTAACTGATAACTTACTAGCTTTATATCATCACTTTTGTATGAAATATTACTATGCAAAATTGATGCGATTTTAAAGCCTAATTTAGCTGCATCTAATCTTAACTTAGCTAATTTTCTTGTTCGTTTTGATGGAATAAATAAGCTTACAGAGCCAAATAAAAAAATGAAAACTATTAAAATGATTAAATATTCCATTTAAATATATTAATTTAATAATTCAGAAATAATATCGGGGCCTTTGATAATAAATCCTGTATATATCTGAATTAAATCAGCTCCTACTTCTAACTTCTTATCAAATGAGGCTTTATCAATAACACCTCCAACTCCAATTATTGGGATTTCTGTATCTATCTCTCTGATTAAATGGATTAATTCTGTAGATTTATTAAATAAAGGCTCTCCCGACAGGCCGCCAAGCTCATCTATATAAGATTTATCTTCTAGAATTGATTTATCTATAGTTGTATTAGAAATTATAATTCCTGAAAAATTATATTCTTTAATACTAGAAACAACTTCTTTGATAGTATCTAAAGACTCATCAGGGGATATCTTAAGAAAAATTGGCTTTGTACCTTTAAATGAATCTCTCTCATTACTAATTGTGCTTAATAACTTAGAAATATTTTCTTTACTGTGCAAATTCCTTAAATCTGGAGTGTTTGGTGAAGAAATATTTAAAGTTATATAGTCTGATAATTCATAAACTTTGGTAAAACATTCAAGGTAATCTTGAATTCTTTTATCACCTTGAGAGTTTTTATTTGCCCCGATATTGACGCCAACAACTCCTGTGTATTTCCTAGATTCCAATTTTTTTACTAAATGGTCAACGCCTTTATTATTAAACCCTAAACGATTAATGATCGCATTTTCTTTAAATAATCTAAAAATACGAGGCTTTGGGTTACCAGTCTGAGCTATTGGTGTAACGGTCCCCACTTCAATAAAACCAAATCCAAGGGCTCCCAATGAATCAATATAGTCACCATTTTTATCAAGACCAGCTGCAACACCTAACCTGTTTTTAAATATAAGATTGTCTAGGGAATATGTATTTGAAGGAATTTTTGTATCAAAGAAAAAATTAATCAATCCAATTTTATAAATCATTTTAAGGCTGCGTAATGCGATTAAATGTGCAGCCTCGGGAGGAAAAAATTTTAGAATGTTAAATATAAATTTCAATTTTTTATAGAATCTATGAATGCTAATATATCTTCTTTTATTTCTATATTTGAAAGTGCCATTGCAATCGTCGCCTCAATAAAGCCCTTCTTACTTCCACAATCAAATTTTTTACCTTCATATAGTGATGCTATAACTTTTTCTGAATGAATAAGATCTTTAATAGCATCAGTTAATTGATACTCTCCACCTGCGCCCCTTTTTATATTCTTTAAAGATTTAAAAATTGATTTGGTTAAAATATACCTTCCACAAACAGCTAAATCAGAAGGTGCTTCTTCAGGATCTGGCTTTTCAACTATTCCGTTTAGTTCATAAACCCTTTCTGAAGCTATCTTGGCATCTATAACCCCATAATTAGAAAGCTCTTCTTTCGCTACTTTGTTAATAGCAATGACTGAGCTAGAGGTCTCTTGGTAGAGGTCAGATAAAGTTTGAAGGCAACTTTTTGAAGATGCAATAAATAAATCATCAGGAAGTAAAACTGCTACAGCATCGTCTTCTTCATTAATAAGATTTTCTGCTAGCGATATAGCATGACCTAAACCCTTTTGATCATTTTGATTTATATAGGAGAATTTAATGTCCTTAAATTTTTCTGGATTAATTAAATCTATAAATTGTTCTTGGCCCTTTTCTTTTAGAGATTCTTCTAATTGTGTATTCTCCTCAAAATGTTTTTCAATTGATATTTTTGAGTGACTGGTAATAAAGATTATTTCTGTTATTCCAATATCTATAGCCTCTTCTACTGCATACTGAACAAGCGGCTTGTCAATAATTGGAAGCATTTCTTTAGGCGTAGACTTTGTTGCTGGTAAGAATCTAGTTCCAAGGCCGGCAACAGGAAGAATAGCTTTACGAACTGGTCTCATTTTATTTAATTGTTTCTATTAATTTTGTAAGCATACCAAATATCAGTCCAGATATAAGCCCCCCAAGGTGAGCATAATTAGCTATAGAGCCAAAACCAAATAACTCTAAAACTCCCATAAACCCTAATATTAGCCATGCAATCATAAATATATAGATTGCAGGTGGTAAACCATACCTTTCTTGCCTATTATCTAGCTCCATTAAAAAACAAAATCCTAACAATCCATAAACAACGCCAGATAAACCTCCAAATAGAGATATGCCTTCCCAAGTATATTGAGCAAAATTACTGAAAACTCCACTAAAAATAACTAATAATAAAAATAATAATTTTCCATCTAATAATTCAATTCTAGATCCTAAGATATATATCCATAGACAATTGAAAGCT
>Ga0208277_1002107_pt1 | contig 11415 bp, 8 predicted proteins | sample ETNtaG_5_FD_185782 | JGI IMG/M metagenome (GOLD analysis project Ga0208277, IMG submission 185782) | Marine microbial and viral communities from oxygen minimum zone, Eastern Pacific Ocean - ETNP201406SV205 (SPAdes) (version 2) | ecosystem: Environmental > Aquatic > Marine > Oceanic ...
AATTAACTGTAGCCCAAATGGGAGGTTTAGAATGTGGTAAGTGTCATTATTGATCTGATTAAAATGTATAATTTTTTATGAAAAAAAATAAAAAATATTGGAAGAGTTCTGAAGAGCTTAAAAAAGGGAGTAAAATCTTAAATGAGTTTATGAATAAAGAATTTGTTCAAAAACTTCCTGAAGATATTTTTAATACAAACAAACAAGCTTTAGAGGATTCCTCTACCAATAGGAGAGATTTTTTAAAGTATGTTGGTTTTAGTACTGCTGCTGCTTCAATTGCTGCCTGTGAGGGCCCTGTAATTAATTCAGTTCCATATGTTGTTCAACCTGATGAAATTATTCCAGGTAATGCGAATTATTATGCATCTTCTATTGCTGATGGTTATGATTATAGGAATATACTTGTTAAAACTAGAGAAGGCAGACCAATCAAAGTTAAGCAGAATAAAGACGCTATAAGTCTTGGGGAATGTAACGCAAGAGTACTTGCATCGGTTCTTTCTTTATATGATTCAAAAAGATTAAAAGGGCCTAAGGTAAATGGTACGGATATTGACTGGGATGATTTTGATCAAAAAATAGTTAGCAAATTAAAAAGCCTTTCTGAACAAGGTAAAAGAGTTGTTTTATTGACCCATACTATACCGAGTCCTACTTCTCAAAAAATCATTAATAAATTTATTTCAAAGTTTCCAAATATAAAGCACGTTGTATATGATTCTATTTCATCTAGTGAGACTTTAGACGCATTTGAAAGTTTATATGGAATTAGAGCTTTTGCAGATTATGATTTTTCAAAAGCAGAAACTATTGTTTCAATTGATGCAGATTTTCTTGGTGATTGGCAAGGGGGAGGATATGAAGGAGGATATTCTAGAGGTAGAGTTCCTAAGGGCAGTAAAGGAAAATCTTCCATGTCTTACCATGTTCAATTTGAATCAAACATGTCTTTAACTGGAGCAAATGCAGATAAAAGAATTCCATGTAGGCAAGAGACTTTGAAAAAAATTGTTTCACAAATACATTCTAAAATTTTTGATAGTGAATTAAATTTTTCTAATGGATTAAGTGAATTAGATGAAAAAACTAATAATAAAATATCAGATGTTTTAAAAAGAATCAAAAAATCAGGTAAAAAATCGTTGGTTGTTTCTGGCATTCAAAATCATGAAATACAAAAAATGATTTTAGAAATTAACCAAAAATTATCTAGTGATGCCTTTGACATTGAAAATCCAAGAATAATTAATCAGGGTAAGAATAGTGATGTAAAAGATTTAGTGGATGGAATACTAGATGGATCTATAAAAGGCATTTTAACTTTTGGAATAGATCCTGGATATACTTTACCCATGGGTGTTAATTTTGTCAAAGCACTCCAAAAAGTGGACCTCTCTGTTGTGTTTTCAATGAAAGAAAATGAAACTTCAGTTGGAGCTGAATATATTGCTGCAGTTCCACATTATTTGGAGAGCTGGGGGGATTATGAATTTAAGCTTGGGCATTATAGTCTTGCTCAACCAACTATTCAGCCATTATTTAACACAAGGCAATTCCAAGATATTTTATTAAAGTGGAGTGGTGAAAATTCTACTTTTTATTCTGAGATCAAAAAAAACTGGAAAAAAAATATTCTTGAAGGCAAATCATGGAACAAAAGTCTTCATGATGGATTTTATATTTCTAATAAAAAATTTAGCCCATCAAAAAACAAAACAGATTACAAATACAATCTATATAATTCTGCCAGTTCTCCGAATGATAATTCTATAGATCTAGTATTATATCCTAAAATTGGTATGGGAGATGGAAATCAAGCTAATAATCCTTGGCTTCAAGAATTTCCTGATCCGATTACAAGAACGACTTGGGATAATTACCTTACAGTTTCAGTTAAAGATGCAAAAAAGTTTGGGTTCAAAAATTTTAATGTTGCAAATGGAGGCCTAAATGGAAGCTATGCAAAAATAGAGGCTGCTGGAAAAGAAATAATTTCTCCAGTTTTAATTCAACCTGGTCAAGCAGAAGGAACTATGGGATTAGCTTTTGGTTACGGCAAAATCCAAGGTATGAAAGAAGAAATGCAGATTGGAGTTAATGCTTTCGAACTCTACGAAAATTTTCAAAAGATTCAAAGCGTAAAAGTTTCTCTTCTTGAGAATAAATTTCATGAATTTGCCTGTATTCAGTTACATAATACTTTGATGGGTAGGGGAGATATAATCAAAGAGACAACACTTGAAATTTTTAACACAAAAGATAAATCATATTGGAACCCTGTTCCAGTTGTTTCAAAAAACCATATTGAAACTCCAGTAAATTCTGATGAAGTAGATATGTGGGATTCTTTTGATCGTTCAATTGGACATCACTTTAACATGTCTATTGATCTTAATGCATGTACCGGATGTGGTGCTTGTATCATAGCCTGTCATTCTGAAAATAACGTTCCCGTTGTCGGTAAAAGAGAAGTTAGAAAATCAAGAGATATGCACTGGCTCAGAATAGACAGATATTATTCTTCTGAACAAAGTTTTGAATCTGATAATGAAACAGTAGACGCAATTTCTGGTTTGGGAGAAACTCTTAGTGTAATGGATGATATGGAAAAAGCAAATGAAAATCCAGAGGTTGCTTTCCAACCGATTATGTGCCAGCATTGTAATCATGCTCCCTGTGAAACTGTATGTCCTGTTGCTGCTACTTCACATGGTCGTCAAGGACAAAATCATATGGCATATAATCGTTGTGTTGGAACTAGATATTGTGCAAATAACTGTCCTTATAAGGTTAGAAGATTTAATTGGTTTAGATATAATAAAAATGATGAATTTGATTATAACATGAATGATGATTTAGGAAGAATGGTTCTTAACCCTGATGTTGTTGTAAGGTCTAGGGGTGTGATGGAAAAATGTTCCATGTGTATACAAATGACTCAGAAGACAATTTTAGATGCTAAACTTGAGGGACGTGAAATTAAAGATGGAGATTTTGCTTGTGCTTGTTCAAAAGCTTGTGGAAGCAATGCAATTGTTTTTGGGGATATTAATGATTCCAAAAGTGAAATTAAAAAACTCAAAGAAAATGATCGTGCATATCATTTACTTGAGAGTGTTGGTACAAAACCTAACGTTATTTATCAGACAAAAATTAGAAACAAAGATATTTCATAAAAGAAAAAGTATATGGCATCACATTATGAAGCACCAATAAGAAAACCCTTAGTAACAGGAGACAAATCTTATCATGATGTCACTATTGATGTTGCACATCCTGTTGAATCTAAACCAAATAGACAGTGGTGGATAGTTTTTGGAATTTCTTTAACTGCTTTTCTTTGGGGATTAGGTCTAATTATTTATACAATTTCAACAGGTGTCGGTGTATGGGGGCTAAATAAAACAGTTGGATGGGCATGGGATATAACTAATTTTGTTTGGTGGGTAGGAATAGGTCATGCAGGAACTCTTATTTCAGCTGTACTTCTTTTGTTTAGGCAAAAGTGGAGAATGGGAATAAATAGATCAGCTGAAGCGATGACTATTTTTTCAGTCATTCAAGCAGGGCTGTTTCCAATAATTCATATGGGGAGACCATGGCTTGCTTATTGGATGCTTCCTATTCCAAATACTTTTGGTTCTTTATGGGTTAATTTTAATTCACCTCTTTTATGGGATGTTTTTGCAATCTCAACTTATTTGTCAGTTTCATTAGTCTTTTGGTGGACTGGTTTATTGCCAGATTTTGCAATGATTAGGGATAGAGCAGTAAAACCTTTTCAAAAGAAAATTTACAGTTTATTAAGTTTCGGCTGGAGCGGTAGAGCTAAAGATTGGCAACGTTTTGAAGAAGTCTCGTTAGTGCTTGCTGGTCTAGCTACTCCTCTTGTTTTATCTGTTCATACAATTGTATCATTTGACTTTGCTACATCTGTCATTCCAGGTTGGCATACAACCATTTTCCCTCCCTATTTTGTTGCTGGTGCTATTTTTTCTGGTTTTGCTATGGTTCAAACCCTACTTATTGTTATGAGGAAGGTTTCCAATTTAGAGGACTATATCACAGTGCAGCATATTGAACTCATGAATATTGTCATAATGATAACTGGATCTATTGTTGGTGTTGCTTATATAACAGAACTTTTTATTGCCTGGTATTCGGGGGTTGAATATGAACAATATGCTTTTTTGAATCGTGCAACAGGACCTTATTGGTGGGCTTATTGGGCAATGATGTCATGTAATGTTTTTTCTCCTCAATTTATGTGGTTTAAAAAATTAAGAACTAGTATTATCTTTTCATTTGTCATATCAATTGTTGTAAATATTGGAATGTGGTTTGAAAGGTTTGTAATTATTGTTACTTCCCTTCATAGAGATTATTTGCCTTCATCATGGACTATGTTTTCTCCTACGTTTGTTGATGTCGGGATTTTTATGGGGACTATAGGCTTTTTCTTTGTTTTATTTTTACTTTATGCTAAATATTTCCCTGTAATTGCTCAGGCTGAGGTTAAAACTATATTAAAGTCATCTGGAGAAAAATTTAAAAAACTTAGAGATGGAAAATAAAAATAAGATTGTACATGCGATTTATGATGATGATGATGTGCTATTAAAAGCGGTCAAAGAGTTGCGTTTAAAAAAATATGTTATTGAAGAAGTTTTCACTCCATTTCCTGTTCATGGTTTAGATAAAGCAATGGGGTTATCAGATACTCGAATTGCAATAACTTCTTTTATCTATGGATGTCTTGGTCTTACTGTTGCTATCCTTATGATGGATTATATGATGATTCAAGATTGGCCACAAAATATTGGAGGAAAACCCAGTTTTTCCTATGTTGAGAATATGCCTGCTTTTGTTCCAATAATGTTTGAATTAACCGTTTATTTTGCTGCTCATTTGATGGTAATTACTTTTTATTTAAGAAGTAGGTTATGGCCATTTAAAAAAGCTGAAAACCCAATCCCATCAACAACTGACGATAAGTTTTTAATTCAGATTGATAATTATAAAAACGAGAGTGAATTAAAGAAGGTTTTAAAAAAAACGGGAGCTATTGAAATTATTTTAAAAGAGAAAAATAATATAAAGTGAGAAAGGAAATATTATATATTGTTTACACATTTTTGTTTTTGACTGTTCAGTCCTGTTTTGACTCTTCAGCTCCAAATTATCAATATTTCCCTGATATGTATGAGCCTATAGGTTACACTACCTATTCTGAATCTGACGCATTTAATAATGGCATAGAGGCTCAGGAACCTGTAAAAGGAACTATCCCAAGAGGGATGATGTTATATGAATACCCAAACAGCAATGAAGGTTATGAAGATGCTAAGATGAATCTTCTTTCTCCTATTGATTACAATGATGAAGATAGAGCTATTGGGAAAGAGCTTTATGGTATTTATTGTGCTTTATGTCATGGAAATAAAGGAGATGGACAAGGAATTTTAATGAAAAGAGAAAAATTTTTAGGTGTGCCTAGTTATGCTGATAGAGATATTACTTTAGGGAGTATCTACCATGTTTTAATTTATGGAAGAAATGCTATGGGTTCGCACTCTGGTCAGTTAAGTATCAAAGAAAGATGGCAAGTTGCTCATTATGCTATGGAGCTTCGTAAAGAATTAATTAAATAATGAACTGTAATGGCTAATTATAAATTTTCAAATAGAGTTAGGAATTTTTCTGGAATTTTGATGATTCTTGGAATTATTGGACTTGCCTATGGATTTTTGTCAGCTCCATCAAATTTAGAAGAAGCACAAGCTATGATCTCTGATAGTCATCATGAGGAGGGACACTCTGAAAAAGTTTTAAACCAAGGAGATAATTCCAGCACTGTTTATCATGACGAAAAAGAATCTTTATCTGATCACAATGATCATGGTGAACATTTATTGCATAAACTTCAAAATAAGCCTTGGGCAGCACTTTATGTTGCGGCTCTATTTTTTATGATGATTTCGCTTGGGACTCTGGCTTTTTACGCAATTCAAAGAGCTTCTCAAGCTGGTTGGTCTCCTGTTCTTTACAGGGTAATGGAGGGAATTACGGCATATTTATTGCCTGGATGCTTAATTATTTTTTTAATTCTTGTGCTCTCAGGACTTCACATGAATCATTTGTTTATATGGATGGATTCTAAAGTTGTTGCTCATGACGAGATAATAAAGGCAAAGATAGGGTATTTAAATACTCCATTTTTTCTTTTAAGAGCAGGTTTTTATATTCTTGGGTGGTGTGCGTATAGGTATTTTTCTAGAAAATTTTCTTTGGCTCAAGATAAAGCAAAAGATATTTCATACCATAAGAAAAACTTTAGGATTTCTGCGGCATTTTTGGTTTTCTTCATTGTTACTGAATCCATGATGTCTTGGGATTGGATAATGTCAATTGATCCACACTGGTTTAGTACTCTTTTTGGATGGTATGTTTTTGCGAGTATGTTTGTCTCAGGAATTACTGTTATAGCACTCACAGCTATTTATCTTAAATCTAAGGGATATTTAGAATTGGTAAATGATAGCCATATACATGATTTAGGAAAATTTATGTTTGGAATAAGTATTTTTTGGACTTACCTGTGGTTTTCTCAGTTCATGTTAATTTGGTACTCAAATATTCCAGAGGAGGTTACCTACTTCATTACTAGAATAGAAGATTATAATTTGCCTTTTTTTAGTATGCTTGCACTAAATTTTATTTTGCCATTATTAATTTTGATGAATAGCGATTATAAGCGTGTTAATTATTTTATAGTAATTACAGGGATTATTATCATAATTGGTCATTATATTGATGTGTTTAATATGATAATGCCATCAGCTGTTGGTGATAAATGGTTTATAGGTATTTCTGAGATAAGTGCATTTATGTTTTTTGCAGGATTATTTATATACATTGTTTTTAGAGAAATTTCTAAGGCCCCACTTTATCCTGTTGGGGATCCGTTTATAGAAGAAAGTAAAAGGTATCATTATTAATTTAATTATTTGTAAATGACAGATCAGATTCTTTTATCCACAACCCTACTAACATTCACAATATTAGTTTTGGCAGCTATATCTATATGGCAAGTAGCAAAAATATTTCAAATGTCTCAACCCCGTATTGAAAGCTCTGAGATAGCTGGAGACAAGGATAATCGTTTTAACGGAAAACTGATGTTAGCATTTCTGTTTTTTATTTATATCCTGACTTTTTATTCTTTTTGGAGCTGGGGAGATGTTTTGCTTCCTGAATCTTCATCTGAGCATGGTTATATTTATGATAATCTCATGTGGGTTACTTTTGCTGTTATCTTTTTTGTTCAAACAATCACTCAAGCCTTACTGCATTATTTTGCATATAAGTATCATGGAAGAGAGGGACAAAAAGCACTTTTTTACCCTGACAATATGAAATTAGAAATTGCATGGACAATTATCCCTGCAATTGTTTTAGCTGTAATAATTTTATATGGCTTATATACATGGAGTAAGATCATGATGTTTGAAGAAAATGAGGATGCTCTAGTTGTTGAATTATATGCACAGCAATTTAACTGGAAGGCAAGATATGCAGGAGATGATGGTGTTCTTGGAGATGCCAATGTGCGTTTTCTTCAAGATTTTGATGGAAGAAACTTAGTAGGAATTGATTATACAGACCCAAATGGATACGATGATGTTGTTGTTCAAGAGCTTCACCTTCCTGTTGATCGAGATGTAATTTTTAAAATGAGATCACAAGACGTTTTGCATTCTGCATATATGCCGCACTTTCGCGCTCAAATGAACTGTGTCCCAGGAATGATTACAGAGTTTAAATTCAAACCTATTAAAACAACAGAGGAGATGCGTAATGACCCTGAAGTAATTTCAAAAGTTGAAAAAATAAATAAAATAAGATCAGAAAAAAGTAAAGAATTAACAAAAATAGGTGAAGAACCTCTAGATCCCTATGTTTTTGATTATGTTTTGATTTGTAATAAAATTTGTGGTGCATCCCATTATAATATGCAAATGAAAATTGTAGTAGAGACTCCAGAAGAATTTGAAAAATGGTATAGTGAAAAAGAAACTTTCGCTCAAATAATACAACAATAAACTATAAAAATATGTCATCCAATTCAGAACATCACGACCATCATCATAAAGAAACCTTTATAACAAAGTATATTTTTAGCCAAGACCATAAGATGATATGTAAACAATATTTAATTACAGGTTTATTTATGGGTATTATAGGAATAGCGATGTCATTAGTTTTTCGATTACAATTAGCATGGCCAGAGGAGCCTTTTTGGATAATGGAATTACTTTTAGGAGATTGGGCGCCTGAAGGTGTAATGGATCCAAATGTATATTTGGCTTTAGTAACAATTCATGGCACTATCATGGTGTTTTTTGTTTTAACTGCAGGATTAAGTGGAACCTTTAGTAATTTATTAATTCCTCTTCAGATAGGAGCTAGAGACATGGCATCAGGCTTTTTAAACATGATATCTTACTGGTTATTCTTTTTATCAAGCGTTGTAATGTTATGTTCCCTTTTTGTTGAAGCAGGGCCTGCTGCTGCTGGATGGACTGTTTATCCTCCACTTAGTGCGCTGGCTCAATCCATGCCGGGATCAGGTTTAGGAATGACTTTATGGTTGGTTTCCATGGCAATATTTATTGCCTCCTCTCTTTTGGCAGCTCTAAATTATATTGTTACAGTTCTAAATCTTCGAACAAAGGGGATGACTATGACACGACTACCATTAACAATTTGGGCATTTTTTATTACTGCAATTATTGGTGTTGTCTCTTTCCCAGTACTTCTATCAGCAGCCTTATTATTAATAATGGATAGAAGCTTTGGAACATCTTTTTTTCTTTCTGATATATTTATTCAAGGGGAGGTTCTTCATTATCAAGGAGGTTCACCTGTTTTATTTGAACATTTATTTTGGTTCCTTGGTCACCCAGAGGTTTATATTGTTTTATTGCCAGCCCTTGGGATAACATCTGAAGTTCTAGCAACTAGCTCAAGGAAACCAATTTTTGGATATAGGGCTATGGTAGCTTCTATTCTTGCAATCGCCTTCCTTTCAACAATTGTATGGGGACATCACATGTTTATTGCAGGGATGAACCCTTTTTTAGGATCTGTTTTTACCTTTACAACTTTATTAATTGCAATTCCTTCGGCAGTTAAGGCTTTTAATTATATTGCTACTTTATGGAAGGGTAATCTCCAACTTAACCCAGCAATGTTATTTTCAATTGCATTAGTTTCTACATTTATTTCTGGAGGTCTAACAGGTATTATTCTTGGAGATAGTACATTAGATATTAATGTACATGATACTTATTTTGTTGTTGCCCATTTTCACCTTGTTATGGGAATTTCTGCTCTATATGGTTTATTTGCTGGGGTTTATCATTGGTTTCCAAAAATGTTTGGTCGTATGATGAACAAAAACATGGGATATTTTCATTTTTGGGTTACAGTAGTTTGTGCTTATGGTATTTTCTTTCCAATGCATTTTATTGGAATGGCAGGATTACCTAGAAGATATTATACTAATACCGCATTTCCGTATTTTGATGATTTATCAGATATAAACGTAACTATTACTATTTTTGCACTAACCGCTGGTTTAGCACAATTAGTTTTTCTTTATAACTTTATATACAGTATGTTCCATGGTAAACCAACTGAACAAAATCCATGGAAATCTAACACATTGGAATGGACTGCTCCTATTAAACATTTTCACGGAAATTGGGAAGGGGAGATACCTCACGTTCATAGATGGGCATATGATTATTCTAAACCTGGATATAAGGAAGATTTTGTTCCACAAAATGTTCCATTAAAGAAAGGCGAAAAAGAGTTACAACATTAATTACAATTTGATTCTATATCCGCTATTCATTTAATCATTTATCTTTGTTTTAAATGAATGAGCATTTAGATCCTACTTTAGATAATTTACCTCCAGAGGAGAAAGAATTTGATAAGGCATTAAGGCCAACAAGTTTTAATGATTTTGCAGGGCAAGAATCTATTTTAGAAAATTTAAAGATTTTTGTTGAAGCTGCAAATCAAAGAGACGAGGCTTTAGATCACACCTTGTTTCATGGTCCGCCCGGACTTGGCAAGACAACATTAGCCTACATTTTAGCCCATGAATTAAAATCAGATATTAAATTAACATCTGGTCCAGTTCTTGATAAACCAGGAGATTTGGCTGGATTATTAACGAATTTAAAGCCGCGAGATATTTTATTTATTGATGAAATTCATCGTTTAAGTCCTATTGTAGAGGAATATCTTTATTCTGCAATGGAAGATTATAAGATTGATATAATGATCGAAACAGGGCCAAATGCCCGCTCTGTTCAAATCAAATTAAACCCATTCACTTTGATTGGAGCTACAACTAGATCAGGTCTTCTTACTGCTCCAATGAGGGCTAGATTTGGGATTAGTAATCGTTTAGAATATTACTCCACCGAACTATTAAGCACAATTGTTGAAAGAAGTGCTGAAATTTTAAATATTTTAGTTTCGCAAGAAGCTGCTATTGAAATTTCAGGGAGGAGTAGAGGTACTCCAAGAATAGCTAATGGATTACTGAGAAGAGTTAGGGATTTTGCTCAAATTAAAGGGGACGGAAATGTAGATTTAAAAATAACTAAAATTGCTTTAAAAGCCTTAAATGTTGACAGTTATGGGTTAGATGAAATGGATAATAAAATTTTAACTACTCTAATTGAAAAATTCAAGGGTGGTCCTGTAGGAATCTCGACTATAGCAACTGCTTTATCAGAAAGTGTTGAAACAATTGAAGAAGTTTATGAACCTTTTTTGATACAACAAGGATTTATTATTAGAACTCCAAGAGGTAGAGAGGTTACAGATCTTGCATATAAACATCTTGGCATTTTAAAAAATAATCAAAGAGACCTTTTTTAATTACAAAATGATAGAAAATCCAACAAGATTTCTTAAAAGGAAAGCTAAAAGTCTGGGATTTTTATCTTGTGGAATTTCAAAAGCTGTTTTTTTAGAAGAAGAGGCAACCAAACTTGAAAATTGGTTAAATGATGGAAAGCACGGAAAAATGAAATATATGGAAAATCATTTTGACATGAGATTAGATCCAAGAAAACTAGTTCCTGGCGCCAAAAGTGTTATTTCTCTGTCATATAATTATTTCAACGACAACCTTCAAAAGGATAAGGACGCACCAAAGATTTCTAAATATGCTTATGGTAATGACTATCATGTGGTCATAAGGAAAAAATTAAAAATTTTATTTAAGGAATTAAAAAAAAAATTTGGTGATATAAATGGCCGCGTCTTTGTTGATTCAGCTCCTATTATGGAGAAACCATGGGCTGCAAAAAGCGGTCTTGGATGGAT
>Ga0208277_1002108_pt1 | contig 11413 bp, 8 predicted proteins | sample ETNtaG_5_FD_185782 | JGI IMG/M metagenome (GOLD analysis project Ga0208277, IMG submission 185782) | Marine microbial and viral communities from oxygen minimum zone, Eastern Pacific Ocean - ETNP201406SV205 (SPAdes) (version 2) | ecosystem: Environmental > Aquatic > Marine > Oceanic ...
GTTCCTTTGTTAAGCAATGCAATTGAAGAGAATAACCTGGGTGAACAAATAATGAAATCTTTTACATCAAAATTGAAGGAGATGAAAAGAGGCCAGAGGAAAAAGAGGGCTCTGAGGGATGCTTTCCTAACAGAGATGGATGACGAGGAGCTGGAAAGTATATTTTCTGTTTGGGCCAAGCCCGAAGTTACCGATCTAATCAATGAATTCGGCGACATTGAGAATCCCATACCTCTGGGAATAAAGATGCTTAGGGACGTACCCGAGTTCAGAAGGCTTGCAGGCAGAGCGGCTAAGGCCATTCTATGGAGCTAATATGCGACGAACAATTCAGAGATTAAGATACCCACCTTTCGAATTAGGGCATATGCAACCGGCCGCTGTTCCAATCTCCGAGGTCATAGTAGATGTTGACGAACGTGTTGTTACAAATTTCAGAATCGGCAATGAGGAAGACTGGTTTGTTGAATGGGTAGACTACCAGGAACAAGACCCACAAAAGTTTCAATTAGACTGCGAAATAAATTTCACTCCTCCGGAATTTTTGACTCGAACCCGACGAGGTTGGTTCGTCAAGCCAGACCGACTTCACAACATATCTAGAAGACTAATCTTGCCTACAGTATTACTACTAATGGTATCATTATTCATACATGCAATTGAGCCTGGATTGGTAGATTTAGGCATTATTGGAGGTGTGTTCGCCGGATCAGTTGCAATAGGCCCTTTGGAGTATCCAAGGTTACTATTCTACACATTCCCTCTTTTTCTTTTGCCGCTTCTTTTTCGTACAATAGCGAATTTCCGAGACATGGCGCGACAGACAAAAATAACTGAAAACCCATACAAAGAGCCCAAATTATCCATCAAAGAGGATAGGGAATACCCCGAGGTAGTTCTAACTTCTCAAGATAGTAAATTATCGGTCAAAAGGGCTAGAATACAGGTTGGAGTTGCAAGCCCTGAGAGAAGCACAATTCTAGAATCCCTGGGACGAAGGAAGTTTGGCCAGCCATCACCTGGCATGTCCACCATTCTCCCTGAGAAAAGAGTATCACCGGGTGATGAAGTTGGCTCTGGGGTCGGCGAATCTACACCAATGCAGTCCACCAATAAGAAATCAATAATCCTAGAGCCATTTAGAATAATGAGCTATTCTGAATGGACATCAGATATTGAGTTGGGTGTGCCATTCAAACTTAATATGCCGAAAGAAGAATGGCCTGGATCTGTATATACTTCACTAGTTGCAATTCATTGGGAAGTGAATCTGGAATTCGTGCAAACTGATGGTAAGAGAATTTCATGGGTATCTCCGTTAATTATTCCCCAATCTAATGTTCCTACAGATATTCCTGTTGCCCCGGTCATAAGTGGAAGGGCCGAGCTATCAAACTTCTAAGGCGTTTTCTTCGGCAGCAAAAACCTCTAGAATATTATACTCAGAATCACGCAGAGCGGGCGTAAAACCGCTTTGTTTAATTGATTTTTTTAACTCATCAACGGATGCCATGGTCTTTGATGTGCCGGAGGCTGAAACAACGTTCTCTTCCATCATAGTTGATCCGATGTCATCCGCACCAGCGGACAATGCTATCTGTGCAACCCCAAGTCCCATTGTTGGCCATGAGGCCTGAATGTGATCTATATTATTCAAGAAAATTCTCGATACTGAGAGGTGGCGGAGATATTCTACGGCACCGGCCCCCAAACCAGAGGAGTTCCTGCGTCTCGCAATCTTGCCAAATGCATTATTCTCTAGCATTACTGGCCATGAAATGAAAGAAGTAAATCCGGGATTTCCTTGTGATAGTGTTTCATTCTGTAAATCACGGATCTTGTCCATATGCTTCACGCGGTCTAAATGACTTTCACCAAATCCGAAAACATTTGTTGCCGAAGTAATTAGGCCCAATGACTGAGCCTCTGCCATTACCCTAAGCCAGTTCTCAGAAGAACCCTTGCGAGGAGATATTCCGCTCCTTACACTATCAACTAGCATCTCAGCCCCTCCTCCTGGTAGGCCATGCATTCCCGAATCACGGAACCTAGATAGGACTTCCAGAGTTGACAATCCTGAAACCTCAGAAATTCCCTCAATCTCTATCGGTGAAAAACAATCAAGTGAGATGCTAGGGTGTCGATCTGATATTTCTTCTAATAGACCGGTATACCATTCAATTGGCAATGAGGGATTGACTCCCCCCTGCATTAGAATCCTGCTCCCGCCTATTTTTTCCAGCTCCAGAATGCGTTCACTAATTTGTTCAAGTGTCTGAGTATAGCCTTCTTCGTGACCAGGAGCTCGATAGAATGAGCAAAAATGGCAGTTTATTGTGCATACATTGGTGTAGTTGATATTTCTATCAATCAAGAATGTAACTAGGTTTCCCGGGACCTGTTTTTTCCTCCTCTCCATTGCTACAAACATAATGTCATTCAATGTTGCATTGGAGTATATGTCCACTGCATCGTCAACCGAAAGAATCGGAGGATCCTCTTGCAGTTGTTCCTCAAGTAATGCTCTCCAATTGGACATACTTACTCACCAGAGCCAACAATTTTCTCAATTTCGCTAATTTCCTTGGGGCATGATCTGGAAAGAACTACCGGGCCGTCGTTTGTCACAAGAACATCGTCTTCTATTCTGATGCCTATGCCGGAATACCTCTCAGGTATCTCTATGTCTCCTCTCCAGTCTGCAAAGTAGAGTCCGGGCTCAATAGTTAGCACCATCCCATGCTCCAATGTGGAAGGTGCCCCTGGATCTCCTTGGCGACCGCCACCCACATCATGTACATCTAGGCCGAGAAAATGCCCGGTTCCATGCATAAAGAAATTCCTGAATGGGCCGTCTAGTGAATCGGGGTCTCCTAGAGCCTCGTCCAAGTCGCAATCTAAGATTCCCAGGTCGATCAATCCTTGGGCAATTATTTGTGAGACAACATGATGCATATGGGGCCATGGGTTGCCGACCCGGCAAGCATCAATCCCAGCTTTCTCTGCTTCCAGAACTATCTGATAAATCTCTCTTTGAGGTTCACTGAACTTACCATTGATGGGCCATGTTCTGGTAATGTCCGATGCATATCCGTTAATTTCACAACCAGCGTCAACTAGTACCAAATCACCATCCTTTACAGTGCAATTATTGGATTTGTAGTGTAGAATAGTTGCATTGCTGCCGCCACCAACAATTGAGGGAAAGCTCCATGTGCTTTTTGAATTCATGAAATGACTTTCGACAGATGACTGTATCTCCCATTCACCAATCCCTGGGAATGAATATTGCATGGCCATTTCGTGCGCCTGAGAGCCAATAGTGGCTGCTTCCTGCATATATTTTATTTCATTGGCGGTTTTGACTCTCCTCATTGTGTCAATGATAGGACGGGGGTCTGAGATGTCATCGAATTCACTGAAGATTTTGTCCATACTCTTTGAAACGCCAGATATTGTGTAGATGTGATTAAAATGCTTGCACATTTCCAAAATCTTTGATTCGAAATCATCTAATGAGTACGTATCTGAAACAGGCCATGACTTAGCGCCATCAACCCCGATTCTGATCCCTTCCCAGATTTCTTTTTTTGTGTCACGTGGTGGGACGAATAGGATTGAGTTTCCTTCCACATTTTGGTTATGTGCAACGAATATCCCCTCGTCCTCCTCCCATCCACACAAATATAGCATGTATGAATTAGCCCTGAAAGGGAAACCTACATCGTTTGAGCGGATTTTCTGTTCATTAGTGGGAATAATGACGATGCTTGATTCTGGTAATGATTCTAACAGTTTTTCCTGCCTGATGGCATACTCGGATAAATCGAAAGGTAACGCCATATATCTCCCTGATGATTCTTCCTTTTGGTCTTTCTACTAGGACCATTTTGGTATATCTGATTCACTGTCCTGTTTGCGGAAATTCATTACGGAATATGAAAAAAATATTACCGAAAGAATTAGCACAATTATCGGGAGTGGGGTTGATGTTAGAGCAGATTCATCTTTGACTAAAATTGAAATTTGTGAAGATTCTGAGTCATCATCAATTACTTCTATGGTTAGTATAAAATCACCATCTACTCCTTCAGGCCAAGAGAATTCCCTGGAGGCTCCTTCGTATGTAGGAATGTTATTTATTCTCCAAATGTATCTCAGGTTATCTGCATCATTTTGAGTATCGGTGGAACCTGATGCATCAATCATGTAAGTAGAGTCCCGGGACATTGTGAATTCGCCATTGTCCGATATCGAGTCCTCGCCTATAGTTAGTCTGACAACTGGTGGGATGTTATTCACTTCTAGATACTGTGTCGCAGTACCAATGTTTCCGGCATTATCGGATATTGAAAGTTTTACAATATATGTTCCAGAATATGTTGTATTAACTGTAATTGAACGTTGGGCCGATCCCGAAACCACTGTAGGGATGTTTTCAGTTCCGAAATCTAAGTTAATTACAGTCCAAATATACGTTAGCCCCTGGATACCCCATGCATCATCATACGAAGCTGAACCATCGAAATTTGCTTTAGAAAACCCCTCAGGAATAGATATCGGCCCATCGATTATGGCTACTGGAGGTACATTGTCGACCTTGATGCTGCGGCAGTCATATGAGAATCGATCATTGGTTGGGTTTTCCGTGAAGACTATCAAATCGTACCAACTATCTGATAGATTTTTGATATCTATTATCATTGAATAAGTTTCATCCAAAAGTGAAATCTCAGATTGATCTATATTAACTGAGTCAGCAGGAATTTGGGTTTTTTCATCAGAACACTTGACATCAGGGGTTTGATATATTTTATATGACAAAGAGGGATTATCTGAGTTAAAATTTCTGGAAATAAATTCCAATTCATATGTCTGACTAGACCACTCAGTTCCACTGCCGGGTAATATTTTGATAGTGGGTGGAAACTCGAATTGCACACCAGAATCGGATGATTCCTCTGGTAGGATGAAAATTGAATGATATTTTGTGTAAATTTCTCCACTTGGCTCTTCGACGCTGATTACAGATATGCAAGAACAAGCGCCTATGCTAAGTGGGTTGATTTCTATCTCGAATGACCATTCATTCCAGTTGCTAATTTCTGTATCAGCCTCCAAGTAGTCTGTGAAATCGACAAAGTACCTAGTTCCAGCAGCATCATGCAACTCCCATGTTGCAGAAATTGGCTCTACCTCATTCTGAATTGTTCCTGATATTGTCGAATATTGTGAGTAAATTTCACCATCTATGAAATCAGTTGCTATATTTGGCTTGTAATCTACCTCTGGACCCTCTGCCATGGAAGTTGTTTGCAGAAGTGAAAATATGAATATAACAGCAAGGAATGCTGGAAAAACGCCTACACTACGCTCTTCAGTCACAATACGCCCGCTAAACCAACACTATTCAATACCGTGGATACTTGTTCTATCTATCCGATATTCGCATCTGCCAAGATAGTTCATCCAACCACAAACCCAGAGTGGCCCTATCGATATAGCCTCTGCCTGAACTTGCTGAGAGTACACAATCGCATGCAGCCGATGCTAGTAAGGCTGCATCATATAGTGACAAACCAGACCCCAATGCTGCAGCTAAGGATGTGGCTGCAGCATCGTGCATCCCAATTTGTTGTTCTGCTGTAGGCGCCATACAAGGCATGAAAACGCTATCAGATTGTGGTTGGTATAGATTGATTCCATGGATTCCACCCAATACAAGTATCCCTTTCCAGGAGTATTCGTCCAAAAGATGGTTTGCGGCATCCACGTCATCCAAACCCAACCTTCTTGCCAGAAGTGACATGCCCCTCTTCTCAAAAATTACCACCGTTGCACCCCTACTCTTTTCTAATCCTGTCAATTTTGGATCAACGATTACCGGAATTCCTGACTCATTGGCCGCTGAAATCAATTCTTGCGCTCCTTCGTTTGATACTACGCCCTTATCATAATCAGAAATTACCAGCGCGCAACTACTAGGAATATTGGAAAGGGCAGATTTAGTTAGTAAATTGGATATTGATGGGTCGAGGTCTTCATTGGGGCCCCGATCTGCCTGCAGAAGTATCTGACTCCTATCGAGTAGGCTTTCTCTGCTTCCGTAGAAGCGTATTTTAGTCAAGGTATTTCTTCCTTTGACCGAAATTACATTGTCTAATCGAATCTCACTAGATTCTAGAGTCGATTTTATCGCTTTACCTTCACTATCATCACCCACGATTGTATGGAATGACACATCCATTCCAAATGATGTTAATCCAATTGCAATGTGTGAGGATGCTCCTGGCGACTCTTCGGATTTTAGAATTTTCACAACGGGTACGGGGGCTGTAGAATTGAGGTTATTTGCAAATCCATGATGGTATCGGTCGAGCATCGTATCGCCAATCAGCGTTACTTTCTCATTATCTATTGATTCTAGTAGCGCAGTAAGTCTCGCTAAACTATCCAGTCTGTGAATATCGTTTTCATCAGCCATATGTGACCGAGAGGGGTTAGACAGATGATATTTGGGGATAGCGTCTAATTTGTCAGCCCCGTCGCTTGAGCAATGCAGGCTCCCGAAAGTAGGATGCTATACGATGGCTCTGCATTTAGCAGGCTTTGGGAAAAGTCCGCAATCGGAATACTCGCAGACGGGCCCGGCCTACTACTTTCAGACTGTGAAGTAATCTTCTGCCGAGACCATAGGGGAGTACAATTTGATGGTTTAGATAGCCAAGTGGGGTATTCTTTGTGGCTATCAGAGAGACTTGAGATTAACAGCAAGATGCTGTTGGAATCAGCCATACTTGAAGCACTCAGGGTTCCTGGTAACAAAGTTGTTCTATCGGACAACTTTGAGCAAATGAAGCTGGGTAAAAGCCGTTCATGGGCAATGAGATGGCCATCGGATAAACATCCGAACAAGTGCGACCCCGATTCAGAAATTATGTGGTTCGAGTCGAAGGAGCTTTTGAATGTAAGAGAAGATGGAGAAATGAGTATATTGGAGGATCTCCTACAATGGTGTGTAGAGGTTGAAGATAGAGGCCGAATACCAGAAGTCCTAGTTATTGACGAAGAACAGTCTGTAGTCACATATAGACTAAGTGAGGCAGATCCGAACGGAGAAATGAGTCAATTTACTTCTGAAATAGTTGCTGAGATATCAGACATGGACGTAACAATTCTTGATGGTAATGGTGTGTTCATACCAGCGGTATTTGAATGGCCTAGCGAATCTATCGGCATCCCCCTTCAAGGAGGGCGCCAGTTGGATCCTGTTGAGTGGGAGATAATTCAAACTAAAGGGTCGGGTGAAATGTCAATCTCTGCAAGTATTCTCAATGATCTTTGGTTGAGGGGATTGAATACCAGGTCTGGTTTCAAATATGGTACAGCATGGAGGTGCTACTCTGGAGAAGTTGGCGATGCGCATGCGCCATGGCTTGTTGCCGACCCCTCTAAAGAGGGTCCCGAAAACTGGGCTGAAGCATGCCTCTCCTCAAGACTTGCTTCGGGCGTGAATAAGCACTGGCTATATCCCATATTCGATTCTGGTGTTTGGAGATATCTTCAGATTTCTCGTCCGCCGTCGGATTCTCGATGGAGCAACCCGAAGAGGATTTGAAAACTATATTGGCGTTTGACTTTTCTCACTATTGCCGTTCGAGTTATTCTTTCCAGTCGAAATTGATATGGCCAAGAGAATTAGTACAGTAGAAATTGCGTTTGATGGTATAGTTAGCCAGTTAAGAGGTCCGAACGGGAGATCGCCCTCAGAATTCAAAATAAGCGGTATCCTTTGCTCAATATTGTCCGAATCTACGAATACTAGATCACCTCTGGCTACCATTCTAGGGGTCAGGAGCCCATCGGGATCAATATCCAAGACAATTGGCTGACCCGGATAGTATGTACCAGATGTTGCTGCATGGGAGATTCGGCCCGCTGGTCCGTCCACGGAGATCGTGTATATTCGAGGCCCATCGCCCTCGGATTCGGGGTATAGCTCAACAGTAGAAGTTCGGTCCCATGCAATATCGGCCTCCAATGTTTCACCGGTGAATCTGTGATTCACTATGGCCCAATCAAGTGATAGGCGAGTCATGTTTCTACCTAGGCAACCAATAGTGCCAGAAATAGTGCCCTTCCCAGCAGATGAGTCGGAAAAGTTTTCCAGATGAATGATGTAATTGCTTTCTGATGATTCTAAGATTTGAGCGGAAATGGATAAGTCATAGTATAAGTCACAATCAAGATCAGTGCTTACAACAACTTGTGCTGTTTCGTTCGGGAGTAATACAATGGGGTTTCTAGGTGTTGAAATATTGGTTTTTTGATCACCGATGAAGTCATATTCAATTGTTGCAGATTGATCCGTCACGGAAGTAACGGTGATTGTCCATGGCACTAATCTACCCCTATTGTCCCATATCTGTAGTCCCGTATGGCCAAATCGATCACCTACTGTGAAGGTATCTCCCGAAGAGCCATAGTCGCTTCCTCTGAGTAATGCATCGTTGCCATCCGCTTCAACAATTTTTACCCAGGGCTTTGTTGGGTCTGTGTTTACGAGATTTGAATCTATATCGCCAAACTCCAAATCTTGTTGTTCGACCAAAATGCCGTGACCTGGGAGCCCCTTATCGAAACCAATATTGGATCTCTGGGTAATCCACACATACTCGCCATCTGCAATTTCAAACTTCAGTGGAGTTCCGCCCGATGATATTGGCGCAATGGTAAAGTTATGATCGACATGGGTGTTTGGCACTATTGGAATGGTTGCGCCAATTAATTCCAGGGTCGTTGAAGAAGGAAGGGATGGAAGGTCGCCTTCACCGATCCAATTTCCACTGGCCATAATGTCCCAGTCGCCTAGGCCATGCCATGATTTTGTGGGTGAGTCGCTATGGACGTCATAAAGATCGACGGCTCCCATTTGGTGGAGCATCTCGTGAACAGTTACTCCCAAACCACCATGGACTGAGGCCATAGTATAGTGCTCAAACCTGTAATCCCCGATCAATACTGGCTCATGGAAAGGGGAGAAGTGGCTCCAGATAGTGCTGGATGATCCACCTTCCTCTTGGGGCTGCCCAGAATGTAGTATCAATATTCGGTCAACGACATAGTCCCCGTTTAAATCCCATTTTGAGATATCCTGATCTTGGAATAACTCAGTGATAGCCAGCATAGCGAGTTCTCGAGCTCCTCCGGATTCAATCCCAGAATCTCTCTCTAGATCAGAATCCACGCCCCAATAGGTATCATCGTACTGTGATTCCCATACACCATCCAAAATAGTATGAGTGAGTTTTGATTCGTTTCCGCTCATTTCGGAAATGTATTTCTGTGCAGAATTATCGCCTTCGAAGATCTCTCCCAACAACGAATTAGGAAAGGGCTTTCCAGGGAAGCTGATCCTAATTACTGGCCATTTCTCTTCATCAGACAGTCCCACCATTTCGTAGCTACTCTGATCCTGGGGGTCACTTACTGTCGAGCTAACGATGTCGTTTACAGAATCAGGATGGAGGTTCACTAAAACAGAAGAAAGTATCAATACTGCCGCTGCAACGATTCTTAGCATCCGTACCGAACCCGGTTTGTCCACAGCATCAGCCCAGTAGTGCAGCCTTTCAAACCAATGCCAAACTGTTAGTTGGTTTAGTCGATATTGGCATGCGGATCCCACAAGCCCATTTTCACAGGTGCTGAACGAGATATCTTCTCTGCGAGGAAAGATGTCATTATTGCAATTATAATCTTCAGACCATCATATTCGACGGGGAGCGTGAGGATGATTGTCCCAGTGGAAATGGCCAACATCCTATTCCTGAACCTAGTCTTTCCAGAATAGACCATTCCGAATATTCTTGTTAATGAAAGGATTAGAGTTGTGACGGACCAGACAATAAGAACCCAAGTCGCACCCAATCCGAGGGAGAATATTGAGGCAGCATCATACCTTACAAGAACTCCTTGGGGAGTGCCAATAGTCGTAGAAAACTCAAAAAGTGCTGGTAAACCCAATATCCAAATTAGCAAAATTGATGCTGGAACGATAATTGTAGTCAAGATTAGTACTGCAATAAGCCAATACCTCTCACGCGGGAAAAGACCCGGCTTTGCAAATCTGTACGACATGAACGACAAGACAGGTAGAGATGTCACCATAGACAACAGCATGATTAAACTCCAACGAATCTGAATCCAATCGAAAGGCCCGAAAATGGCTAGATTCTCATTATTTGGTCCAGCTGGCAAAGGAGACTCCATCAACCAAAGCGAAATCACTCGATCGGCGATTAATGACCAAATTATGCACAGTACTAGGAATAAAAAGACAGATTTCCTAGCCAACGAGTGTAGCTCTACGAAATGTTTGGGGTGATTCGAATTGCCTGAATCTCGGTCTTCAGTGATCACATTACATCCTTCACATCGGGCTCTGACCTAGCTGCCAGAATAGTCCTGTAGACGCCATAAGCAGCCCATGCACTGATGAGGAATGCTGTCCCAGTGGCGAAATCGGTGAAATCAACTCCTTGGAATGTAATTGGTGTGACTGAGTTCGCCCAACCGATAGCCAAGTAGAATGAAATGGCGGAAACTGCAAATCTGCGGACAGCCTGTGGATAGGCAAGCTCACTGGCCAAAAATTCTGGGCCACCATCATATTTTCTCTCGAGAATCTCTCTCTGGAGAACAGCACCAATAATTAGGGCAGTTAGGCTTGTCCAATAGAATAGGTTGCCCTGGGAGAAGACTCTATGCGACAAGGCATCTTGCCTTTCTTGCTCCAATTGCTCTTCAGAGACTTCGACCAAGAAAAGAGAATCATAGGTTCCGACGGAAATAGTCCTGGTTTCCAGGGTCGCCCCACTCTCATCTGTAGTGATGGTACCAGGTGCATTGATAGTGAATGAAAGCAGGTTCCAATAGTCCATGTCGTCAGGAATTCCGGCCCCGTCTACTGAGTTTCCAGCTAGCCAGAATTGAACAGGCCCTACATCTTCAACCGGAGCGTTCCAAATTATCTGCCAAATCCCATCATCACTGGGGTCCGAGTGTGAGATATCGTCCGCGCGCCCATCAGCATACCTAATCTCCTGGTCTTCATCCCAGGAAAAATTACCAATGGAATCAGTGGATAGTAGGAATCCAGCATCAGTATTGCCTTCTCCTCCTGACAGGGTCAGTGAGTCCGCGACACGAATTGTCATTTGGTACTGTTCTGAGGGTTCGTAAAGTAATGGGACTCCTGTGACCATTACTACCGCACGATCGGACGGTGCGCCATTGTTGTGGCACGAGCAACCGTACTTCACTGTGAGCTCATCGTTAGAATTGTTCGCACTAGGGCCCTTGCTCATCCCCAGTGCTGGGAGTGATAATGCTACGACTACCACCAGGCACG
>Ga0208277_1002110_pt1 | contig 11408 bp, 10 predicted proteins | sample ETNtaG_5_FD_185782 | JGI IMG/M metagenome (GOLD analysis project Ga0208277, IMG submission 185782) | Marine microbial and viral communities from oxygen minimum zone, Eastern Pacific Ocean - ETNP201406SV205 (SPAdes) (version 2) | ecosystem: Environmental > Aquatic > Marine > Oceanic ...
TCACGGTTTGACCTCGACCATTGGTCTACTTGAACCGCACGAAGGGCATTCTTGGTCCTCGGAATCAGCGTAGTCGTGCTTGCATGCCGGACAGACGGAAGCGAGTTCCATCTTGCCCATGGCCTCAACCGCTTCGCCTTGCAGCGAGAGGTACCCGCTGTTGACGTTGCCAACGGTGTAGCGGCCAGCGCCACCAAGACGAACCAAAAGGTCAGGAGGCAAGGTCACGGTGCCCGTTTCGTCAATGATCAACTCACGGTCTTGGCTGAGGTTTTCCACGTCGACACCTTCGCCGTGTTCGGCAACAAAGCGGCCGTCCCGCAGTTCAAGGGAGCGGTTAGCGAAGGCAGCCACTTCCTTCGAGTGCGTCACGATGAGGAAGGACACGCCGTCGTTTTCGTGCAGGTCCTTGAACAAAGCCAGCACTTCTCGGCTGGTGACCGGGTCGAGGGCGCCAGTGGGTTCGTCAGCCAAAATGAGACGAGGTTGGGTGATGAGGGCGCGAGCGATGGCCACACGTTGTTGTTCACCACCGCTCAACATCGCTGGAAGGGCGTTGTTGCGATGACCCATTCCAAGACGGGTCAGCATGGCGTCGGCCAGGGCCAACGCCTTCTTCGAAGAGACGCCTTGGTGGCGAAGTGGTTGTGCAACGTTGTCTCGAGCGTTCAGGTCCGGCAACAAGTTGCCTTCTTGGAAAATAAACGAGACCGTCTTTTGCCGCAGTTCAACCAGTTCTTGCCCGGTCAATCGCGTCATGTTCTTGCCGGCGAGGCTTACCGAACCAGCACTGGGCTTCATCAACCCGCCAAGGCATTTCATCAGCGTGGATTTTCCAGACCCGGAAGGGCCAACCACGGCGATGGCTTCGCCGGATTTCATGTCGATGTGCAAGCCTCGCAACGCCACGACGTTGCCGTCTTCGGCTTTGGATTCGTAAACGTGGTACAGGCCATCTGCGTAGAGAATCGTATCGCTCATCTTCACTCCCCCTTCAGCACGCTGGCCAAATCTGCCTTGAGCGCACGACGTGTCGTCACCAGCAGCGCCACCACGACCGCAGCAAACACCGCCAAGGACACCAGAATGATCTGGGTCCACGGATAGACCAGCGTCCGCTGTATGGTGGTCGTGGAACCACCGAAGATTTGGAAGATGAAGCCGAAGACATCGAAGAACCCGTTGAAGGACAGGGCCAAACCAACACCCAAAACAATGCCAAGGACCATGGAGACCATCACGATGGAGAGGATCTCAAACAGCACGAGGCGAATGATTTGGTTGGGTGATGCTCCAATCGCTTGCAGCACGGCCAGTTCCTTTTGCCGTTGGCTCAACACCAAGGACAAGAACACGAAGCTTGAGGCGATGGCGGCAACACTCGCCACGACGAATTGCAGTGAGAGCAAACCAGGTGTACCGAAAATGAGGCCACCGTTGCGTTCGACTTCCTTGTGCGAGCTCGCCCAGTCCTCCACGCTGGAGACGCGGGCATCGGCCGAAATGGTTGAACCCAAGGCCTCGAGTTCTTCATCATCAACGCCTTTGACATCCACAATCCATGTCGTAGAGGTGTAATTGTTGGCTTCATCGTCGCCGATAAACGCCCGCCACGAGGATTCTCCAATGATGAGTCCGTCAGCGTTGCCCACACCCGGGATGTATTCGTGGATACCCACATAGTGCATCTCATGCGTGAACGGTGTTATGTCAAATCTCATCTGCGTGTTGGCCAAGAAGAATTCTTCCATGATGGGTGTGATGCCCTCGGCAAAGCCGCCTTCGCAACCCGTCTGGTCCGAGTTCGTGCCATCGGGGCAGGTGGTGTTGCTGAGCACCGCCATGGTCAAGTTCATTTGACCGATTCCTGTCCCCCAGGCTCCAGTGAGATTTGCATCGACCAGAATGGTATTCTCCAAACTTCCAGCTCCGCCTAAACTGGCGAGGACGGCGTTGGTGAGGTTGGCTCCCGTCAAGTCGGCACCTGACAGGTCGGTTTCATAGAACAGCGATTCGCTGAGGTTTGTTCCTGAGAGGTCGGTCCCCGAAAAGTTGCTTTGAGAAAAGTCGGCGAGGCTGATGTTGCGGCCGTTCAAATTTTGGTTGACAATGGTGAGGTCGGACCAATCGCGATGCATGTAGGACGCATAGGCGTCGATAATCCCTTGGGGGGAGAGGAAACTACCGGCAAATCCACCTTGTGTGAAGTTGGCCTCTCTCTGTTCCCAAACGAAGACGATGTTGGCCGATTTACCGCTTGAATCGTTCTTCTTGAGAAGAACGTCTCCGAGTTGATTTTCGTCGCCACCGCGGTCGGACCCAGCGAGGTCAAGGGCGTAAGCAGCATCGGCTCCCGCTGAAAATCCTCCAGCAGCATAAGCCGTCATCGCCGCCGACGGACTGGTGCCCGGCAAGGCTTGGTCGCTCCATCGTAACACGTCACCGTTACCGTCCAGCAAGACATAGGCTTGGAGTGTATCCCCGCCGTTGTTGTCGGCTAGCCCCAACTCAGGAACACTGGTAGCGAGGGGAGTGATGCTGCTGCTCGTGAATTCATCCATGATGGCCAGCAAGGTCGTCTCGTTCACGGGTTGTTCCATCGTGATCTTGAGGTCGGAACCCACGGTGGCGTCAACGGTTTTCTCATCGACCAGCGTCCCCGTGTAGCCCTGAACAGCCGCAAGCGTGACGATGGAAAGGGTGAGCAACATAATGACGGACAAACGATTCACCGATTCGGCCGAACCCGAGCCCTTCAGCCCGCGCTTCACGTCCTTGAGCAAGGGTGTACGCCCGAAGATAACCTGCATGATTTGAGGTCCACGAGCCCCGATACGACCGAGCAAGAGCGCTCCACCGATCCACAGTGCAAACGGTCCGAAGATGCTGATGAGGCCTTCGAGGAAGAAGTTCGACACGATGCCATCGCCGTTTCCGCGGGCCTCAAGCCAGGTGTCGGCGACCGCCAACATTCCAAACAAGAAGGCCAGCCAGTGCAGCCAGCGCTTCGGTTCAGCGGCTTGGGTCGTTTTGCGAACGCCTTCTTCAATTTCAAGTTCAATGAATTGACGCGCTCGACTTCGTCCAAACAGAAGCGCAAGACCAAGGGTTGTGAGGGCGGTAAAAATGGTCGACCCTACCGAGAGGGTCGGATTGACGTCGAAGTCACCGGTTCTGAATTCCATGAATCCGACGGCCGAGAGTACGATGGGGACCGAAAACATGGCCAGCAGGTAACCGGCGAGCCAAGCCACGGAAGACATGACGAAGAGTTCGAGCAAGACCATGCCTTGCAAACTCTGGCCATCGGCACCAATCACGCGATGAATGCTCACTTCACGACGGCGTTGTTCGAGGGACAGCACGAGGCCGTAGATGAGAACTGAAATGGAAAGAACAACGATGGGAATCATGATGATGTAATCGAAAATCTGAATCAAGCCAAGGAAGATGTTCAGGAAGGTGATGGTACCGCTGATGATGTCGGTGTAGTAGAGTTCAACCTCTTCGTCGGTGTAAGTGCCGTCTTGCACGTCTTTTCCGAGTGCCTCCAACCATTCGGCTGCAGCAGCGGTGGACGAGGTGGGCAAAGCACTTCGGTCAATGGTCAAACCGAGGTACATGTGGTCGTTGTCCATCAAGACACCGCGCTGCGGTTCAGTCAAGACATCCCATGTCGAAAAGATGGGATTGAACGGAAGGGTTGGATTGCCAAACGGCCAAGGCTCATAGATGCCCATGACGGTCAAGTTTTCGACCGTCATCCAGACACGACAATACATCATTTCGTTGTTCTCAACCGTCACTTCTCCAGCGCAGTTGTCGTCCGTGACCGTGCCCTCAAAAATGGTTGATTCGTCCACAACATAGGCAAAGGTCAGGGTGTCGAGAACATCTCCAACGCTTGCTTGGGCTTCGCTGGCGATGGTCGAAGGTAGAATCACACCTCGTTTCTCGGTCATGTTTTCTGGACTCGGCCATTCACCAGACCCCGCAATGATGCTTGGTCTGTAGCGTTCCGCCAATTCACCGTCAAAGGCCTCGGGACCGTAGAAACGAATGGCTCGCTGGTCAGAAATAGGAGGTCCGGCTTCCTCTGCCTCTGGATAATCAAAACTGACATTGGACCAGAGCGGATTTGCATCGTCGGTTATTGCTCTCATTTCCAGTGGTTGAGCGACAACGAAATCAAAATTGAATAGCCCTCCACTGTGAATGCCTTGACGCCCAAGAACGAGGGTACAGTCGTTGAACTGCGAAAAATCATTGCGCAATTCATCGCACACCTCGACCATCGTGGTGGTGTTGTTCGACCAACCACTCACGTTTTCGATCGGTGTCCGGGCGTACTCGATTTTCGCATCGATGGGTTCGGATTTGAGCGATTCCTCGAAGAAGAGTTGCGATAGCCCCACGCCGTAGGCCAACACCGTCGTGATGACGAGTGAAGCGAGGAACACACCGGCAATGACGGCCAGTCCACGCTCTTTCCCGCGCCAAGCTCCTTGGCCAGCCAAGCGAAGGCGGCTTGGGAGTTCTGAAACGCGATGCATGAGACGATTCATGCGTGAGCGCCCTACCGTGAAGTCGGACTCTTTCAAACCGTCTTGACGTTCGCTCATTCTTCCTCGCCTCCTTCGTCCTCATCAAGGCCCCAAGCAGAGCGGATGTCCGAGGCTTCGGTGCGACCATCGTTGAGCAACAGCATGCGGTCGGCGTTGGAGGCCAAATCGGGGTCGTGGGTCACCATGAGGATGGAAATGGGGTTCTCTTCGTCGTGGCAGAGTTCCTTGAACAATGCCATCACTTCTTTTCCACTGGCGATGTCAAGGTTGCCCGTCGGCTCATCAGCGAGAAGAACTGGACGGTTTCCAGCGATGGCACGAGCGATGGCCACGCGTTGTTGCTGGCCACCTGAAAGCTGGTCAGGAATGAAATGCATACGGTCGCCGAGACCCACTTTTTCGAGCGCGTTTCGAGCTGCTGCTTCGGCTTCGACCGACGACATGCCGGAGAGTTCGAGGGCCATGGCGACGTTGTCCACGGCGGTCAGGTTGTCGAGCAGATGGAAGTCTTGGAAAATCCAACCAACGAGTTCACGACGCACATCCACCACATTGGATGGCCCGCGTAGACCGTAGGTTCGCTTCCCGAGGGTTATGCTTCCCTCGTCGCCTGCAAGAAGACCACCGATGATGTTGAGGAGCGTGGATTTTCCTGAGCCAGAGGGACCCATCAAGGCGACCATCTCGCCTTGTTTGATGTTCATATCGACGCCTTTGAGGACCTGAAGTTTGTTGGAGCCCGACCCGAAAGCCTTGGTGAGTCCTTCCACTGATAACATCTCAGCACCTTTCATATCACATCATCGTGAAGTGGTATATCAACTGATGTTTGGAAAACCCATTGACATTCGTTTTCATCAAACATTTCTTACACTCTCTCGCTTGTGGAAGAATATGGAAAGAAGAGCCATTGTCCGAGGTGCGACATCGGCTGATGACGAGGAACTCGTCCGCCAAGAGACGTCCCGGGGAGTTGCGCTCGGCGTGGGCGTCTTCCTAACTGCATTCGGTGGTTTTTTTGCCGGTTTTCCGTTATGGGGGCTGATCATGACCCTACAGGAGGGTTATAGCTTCGGTCAGATATTCATTCCTATCGCTATTTTCGGTCTGTTTATTCTTGTTGGCAGTGTCATCCTCTATTTGGGACTCAAAAGCCTGGTTGCCGGCCTTACGGGTCAAGGCCTCACCACTTACGTTCGCAAAGAGAGTCAAGAGGGTGGATTTGGTATCGACCTGAGCCCTCAGTACATCAGTGAGGAAGAATTGTTGAAGCAAATTCACGGTACGAGCACGTCAGGAGAACAAACCACGCCCCCCCAGGAAGAAGTCTCTGCACCATCGGCTTCGGGAGGCGGGGGGTTCTGGGGCGAAATCAAGGCATCAGACGATGAGCCTTGATGCATCATACGGGCAAACCTGCGATTTTTGCCTGCTTGCGCAACAGGCGTCCGAACAACGGTGGAATCAGCGCCACCCAGAACATCCCATAGTAACCGAACGGAAGTTGTGGTGCTTCGTTGCGGACTTCGAGCCGCTGGTAAGGCGTGCTCGCTTTGAGGTGGTGCGAGGGGTGAAGGGGCAATTCCATCAGCGTCCAACGGGACAAACGGTGGCGGCTTTCCCATGCGTGGGTGGCGTTGGGTCGTTCATCATCGCCTCGTCTTAGACCGTGGTGCTGCAGATAATTGACAAATTCAAGCAGGTAAATCGCCACAGCCGCTTGGGCAAGATAGGCTACCAGAAAAGGCCAGCCGGCCATCGCCAAACCTGCGAGAAGGAGGGCTTCGACCGACAAGGCACGGCGTGTATCAACCGGGCGAGCACGGTACGCCCCTTTCACTTGACGCGGGACGGTCTGGAGAACATGGTAGTACACGCTGCGACCCCATGGCGAGGATGTAGGGTCAACGTCCCGAGCCCAATGCCGATGATGCGTGTGATTGTGCTCGGTGGTGAAATGCAAATACAAGACCGAAAACAGAGACAAGCGGGCCGTCCACCAACTCTTCGAGCGTGGTCGCCGATGGCCCAACTCATGCGCAGCCACGATGCCAGAGGCGCCGTTACTCAGGCCGGCAGAGGCAGCTCCCAATCCGACCATGAAGGTCCAACCGTCAACGCTAACTCGCCACAACAAAACACACACCATCAACGGCACGAGCACAGCATGAAGGTGAACGATGACGTTGTGAGCTCGGCCTTCTTGGAGTGGCTCGGTCTTGTCCGATTGACCCAACGCTATCTCGATCAAAGGGTAGATGCCAAGAAACAGGACGAGCGGTAAGACCATCCATTGGCCTCCAACAAGAAGGCAGGCCGCCGTAATCAGAGGCGTCAACAAGCCCCAGAGATGGGGAACCCACGACCAGCGCTCGCTCATTGGTGGTTCATGCCCACCTGTGACTTGTAAAGGATGGCTTCAGTTCATGCCAAACCAACCACGAAGGCGGTCGGAAAGGCTTCGGCGAGCGAAAATCCCGTTGCGGGTGATTTGAGCGTCCATGGTGGCATCGACGTAGCGTTCAAGGTAGGCGTCCATTCAAATCGACCTCCTGGATTGGATAGCACCACGGCGATCGACACCTGCGCGGTAGAAGGCTACAGCTGACATCCATCGGTTCCAAAAGGACCGGCCAAACACCCCGCTGCGGTAGGTGAAGTTCGATACGGCTTGCTCAGTGTAGGTCTCCAGTTCGTGGTCCATGTTTATCTCCTGAAAGGTTTGTTTCTTTCATGTAACTATGTGTCGCCGGACCTATATGAATCACAGGTAAAATTGCCAACACAAGGGTGTTAAAAATAAATTAAGTGTTTTTTACTACATCTAAAAGGGAAGCCTTCCTCGCCGTCTGTGTTCAACGGGAACAGGCAGCTACCAGAGTTCGAGAACAGCGAGTCTTTCATATCGTGCAAGACGGACCGCCCGCCATCCGAGCCACCCCCAACCGGCCCAGCCGACCGTGGACCGTGGCTCCAGGAGTGAGCCCAATGGCAGGAATGGACCCCCAGCTGAAAGCCAAATTGCAAAAGCAACGCTACCACATTGTGGGCGAACACGGTGGCGTGAAAACGTGCCACTGGACAAAGGAATCACTCCTCCGGGACCGCCAATGCTACAAAGGGAAATTCTACGGTGTTGAGAGCCACAACTGCATGCAAATGTCTCCGGTCGTCGACCAGTGCAACCTCGCCTGCACGTATTGCTGGCGTGAACCGCACATGGACACCCTGGAATTGACCGACCAAGACCCAATGGACTTGCTCTATGAATCCGTACGAGCCCAGCGCCGCCTCCTCTCGGGCTTTGGTGGGAACCCCAAGGTACCACGAGAAAAGTGGTTGGACGCCCAGAACCCAAAGCACGTCGCCATTTCACTCAACGGAGAACCGACACTCTACACCCGCCTGAGTGAATACATGGATCTGTGCCACAAGCATGGCATGACCACCATGCTGGTAACCAATGGCACCCTTCCCAAAGTGCTTGAGAAACTCGACACGTTACCAACCCAACTCTACGTCTCCGTGGACGCCCCTAACAAGCAAGTGTTCGACCAAGTTTGTCGCCCGAAGTGGAACAGTGGAGCGTGGGACCAATTTGAGAAAACCATTGACTTGATGCCTTCACTTGATACCCGAATCGTCTGCCGACACACGCTGATGAAGGGCGTCAACATGAGCGATGCTCACATCAAGGAATTCGCAGCTTTGGACAACCGTGCCGACCCTGACTTCATCGAAAACAAAGGATACGTCTATGTCGGCCACAGCCGAGAGAACTTGGCCATGGAAAACATGCCAACCCACGATGACATCATGGATTTCTCCAACAAGATCGCTCCCCTGACCGCCAGAAAGGTCCTCTCAGATTCACGCCCGAGCCGCGTCGCCTTGGTGGGAACAGAAATCACGCCGATTCCCATTCCGGAACCGACGATGTTCTTCCCTGAAGACCTCGGTATCGCTCCACCGGTCAAGCACCTTCCTGTGCTCTCGTGAAGTTGCATGAAGCAAGGGCACGGTCGCTCTTGATAGCATGAACAAATGGTTAAGTGCGACTGGTGTGAGCAAAACCCATGGGAAAGAAAGGCGTCCTATTGATGAACGTCGGAACTCCCGATGAACCGACCATCGCCTCGGTCAAAACCTACCTGAGGGAGTTCTTGCTGGACCCCGATGTCATCGACATCCCCGCTCCACTGCGTCATCTGCTGGTTCGGGGCATCATCCTGAGGACACGACCGAAAAAAATCGCTCCCCTCTACCAAAAAATCTGGATGGACGAAGGCTCGCCGCTCCGCGTGTATTCCAAGCGTGTGACCGATAACCTCACCGAAATCAACGACGAAATCGACTTTGAATTCGCTATGCGCTACGGTAATCCGAGCATTCGGCATGGGCTTGAGAAACTTAGGGAAAGGGGCGTTGAAGAATTGCTCCTGCTGCCGATGTTCCCTCATTATGCCCAAGCGACCACCGAATCCTCGCTCAAGCACGCCCACAAGCAACTCGCAAGCCTCGGATGGACCCCCACACTCCTCGAAATGGGCCATTTTGAAACCGCTGAGGAATTCATCGGCCCACTTGCTGAATCGATACGCCCACACCTCTCGGACGACACCCACTTGTTGTTTTCCTACCACGGCCTGCCCGTGTCCCACGTCAAACGCATCGATTCATCCAAGAAGCATTGCCAAAGTGTTGGTGAGTGTTGCACCATCAAATGCGAAGCCAACAGCCTCTGCTACGGCCGCCACTGCTACGAAACGACCATTGCTGTCGTTGACCGCTTGGGCTTGAAGCCAGAGCAATGGTCCTTGAGTTATCAAAGCCGAATCGGCCCGGTGAAATGGCTTGAACCCTCCACCACCAACATGGTTGAAGCCCTCGTGAACAAAGGCATCGAAAAGATGGCCATCGTGGCCCCGGCCTTCCTTGCTGACGGGCTTGAAACGCTGGAAGAACTTAACATTGGAATCCGTGAAGAATTCATGGAACACGGTGGAAAGGAACTGAAGGTCATCAACTGCCTCAACGATGATGAGCAGTGGATAAAGGGGCTTGAACAACTGATTCGCAAAGAGTTCGACGCCGTTGTGGCCTAGAACGCATCGGCGATGCGCTCGGCCTCGACCATAACATGTGTGTTGATACGCTATTGGTGCACAAACCTGCGCGCGTCAGTTCAACATCCGCGGAGTTCAGCTAAGCCATGTGTCCTGGGCATGAGGAAATCAGGAATGATACGAGACAATACATTACATACCATGTGGGATGCGAAGACGACATGGAGGACATGGAAGGAGAGGTTCATACTGTAAATCTTGACAGACCATGGTTGAGTCGTATCGTCTGGTTCATAACTGGATTTACAATAATGTGCATAGGAATAGTTGGTATTGTTGTCCCTGGATTACCAACTACACCCCTCATGATTCTTGCTGCAGCCTGTTTTGCGAAATCAAGCCAGAAATTTTACGATTGGATTATCAACAATAAAATGTTTGGACACCATGTTAAAAATTATCGAGAAGGGAAAGGAATTCCTAAGAAAAGTAAACCAATAATTTTAGGAACAATGTGGGTATTTGTTCTTTTTGCAGTTCTGATAGCAATTCCAGATAGTGCACCTCCGGTTTCGAAAATCACAACTTTGGTATTGGCGGTTATTGGAACCCTGTTTATCCTTCGAATCCCCAACTTATAGACCGGTTTTCTGAAAAGGAATTCGGCGAAGGGCACGCCAACCACCCCTAAGGATTAAATCGCACCCTGCTGGTTCTGTCCCATGGCAGATGCCCTTGAACTCGCCACCCTTGGCGCCCTTGTTCTGTTGATCGTGGTGGTTCTCTACCGTACACGAGAGGGCAACCAACTCGCACCGATGTTTGAATCCAATCAAAAGGTGACCGACACCTACCAAAAAATGCAAGACGAATACAAAGAGATGAACGAAGTGTTGACCGACGTTCGTGTTGAGATCACCAAATCGACCGAGGGTCGCAGAGAAGTCATCGACTTTAGCCGTGATTTGAGGGACGTGTTGCTCAAGCCAAACATTCGAGGCGACGTGGCCGAAAAACTGCTTGAGGACATGTGCAAATCCTACCTCCCTGATTCGGCGTGGGAGCGCCAGAAAGTAACCGACGATGAAGCAGGTTCACAGCGGGGAGGCGTGGATGTGTTGCTCAAGACGGGCAGTCTGGATGTACCGGTCGACTCAAAGTTCCCGAGAGAGGCATGGAAGCGCTACGTGAATTTGATTGAGCAACCAATGAGCGGCATGAACGAGCCACAACAAAACCAACACCGAAACGCCATCAAAAGCGAATTTGCCGACTTTCAATCCTCGGTCATGACCAAGGTAGGTGAAATCCAGAAACACATCAACCCGTCCAGTGGAACCACGGATTTTGCACTGATGTTCATTCCCACCGAAGCCATGTACTACGCTGTGGTCTCGGATAAAAACGGACTGAATGAAGAGAACCTCATCACTCGCAAAGGCCAACAACTGCAACTTCTTGACGCCATGCTTCAAGAAAACGTCATTCCGGTTTCCCCCTCGACCTTGTACCCCTTCATCCACGTGATTTTGGTCGGCATTCAGAACATGAAGGTCGTTGAAAACCTCGAAACATTGCAGGCTCGTCTCACGCAATTTGAAACAAAAATGAGGACCTTCAACACGGCCTACCAAGGCATTGGAAGCGCTCTCGACAACGCAAAGTCTGCATGGGATACGGCAGGAAATCGGTACAATGAGTTGACCGTACTTGGTGGGAGAATCACCAACGCCCTTGAGCAGGTTGAGGTTCTTGATTCAGCCACTGAATCGCTCCC
>Ga0208277_1002112_pt1 | contig 11396 bp, 6 predicted proteins | sample ETNtaG_5_FD_185782 | JGI IMG/M metagenome (GOLD analysis project Ga0208277, IMG submission 185782) | Marine microbial and viral communities from oxygen minimum zone, Eastern Pacific Ocean - ETNP201406SV205 (SPAdes) (version 2) | ecosystem: Environmental > Aquatic > Marine > Oceanic ...
TCTTTTGGATTGAGCATAATGACATCTTTAGGGAGAATCTTAACATTTGAAGTGCGTCTAGTCATTGTTGCGCAGTTGTAATGCTGAAGCTCTCGACTAGTTGTGAGAATAAATGGATATTCATTTTTATGTTTAGTGAGCTCTTCACTCTCTTTCCAATCATGATAATGAAATTTACCCTTGCCACGCTTAAACTCACCAATATGTAGAATTTGCGTATCTTCGCCTTTTTTATTGACAGGCCATTGAAGCCCCATTGGATTAGCGCCCAAGCCTTCCCAAGTAATGCCTTCGAAAAAAGAAACAACACTGGCAACTTCTTTAAGCACTTCAGCAGCATCATAATCAGGCTGATCAAAACCTAACTTACGCATCATCTCTACAATAATCTGCCCATCTGTCTTACAACCCTTAAGAGGCTTAACTGCAGCATTCACCTGTTGAACTCGACGCTCAGTATTAGTAAATGTTCCACTCTTTTCTAAGAAGGTTGTGCCAGGCAGAACAACATCAGCCATCTTGGCTGTTTCGCTCATAAATATTTCCTGAACAACAAGCAAATCAAGACTCTGCATTGCCTTAACAACATGATGCGTGTTTGGATCAGTTTGTACCACATCCTCAGCAAAAATCCATAAAGCCTTCAGTGAACCATCTATTGCGCCATCAAACATTTCAGGAATCTTTCTTCCAGGTGTGGTTGGAGTTGGAAGCCCCAATTTATCTTCATAAAAATCTTGCACTTCTTTTTTATCCATCCATAAATATCCAGGGCCGTGATGTGGCTGACAACCCATATCTGCAGCTCCCTGAACATTATTCTGTCCACGAAGTGGATTCACACCAACTCCGGGTCGACCAAGATTTCCAGTCATCATTGCTAGATTTGAAATTAGCATTACCGTTTTTGTGCCTTGAGAGTGCTCAGTTACACCAAGACCATGAAATTCCATTGCATTTTCCGCAGAGGCATAAGCAATAGCCACTGCTCTAACATCCTCTTTATCAAGACCACTAATCTTAGCCATCTCATCAACATCAAGAGTTATTATTTGCTCAAGAAATTCCTCACCGCCCTCACAACGCTCTTTGATAAATTCATGATCTACAAGTCCAGCCTCTACTATGAAATACTGAATCATGTTTAACACCGCAACATTCGTGCCTGGCTTGAGCTGAAGATGATGATCAGCCATTCGAGCCAACTCGGTTCTGACAGGGTCAATAACAATCAGTGTAGCTCCTGACATTGCCTGCTGCTTAATTTTAGCTCCAGTTACAGGATGAGCAGCTGTCGGGTTTGCCCCAATAACGAGCATAAGATCTGCTAAAGGAATATCCGCAGTAGAATTTGTGCCCGCTCCAGTTCCAAAACTCTGCTGCATTCCCCATGCAGTTGGTGAGTGACAAACTCTTGCACAACAATCGATGTTATTCGTCCCAACCAGTTGACGAATCATCTTTTGAAACATATAGTTTTCTTCATTCGTACATCGAGCAGATGAAATTCCAGCAATCGCATCTGAACCATGCTCAGATTTAATTGACTCAAATTTATCTTTAATAAAATCTAGCGCCTCATCCCAAGAGCAAGGTGTTAATTCACCGTTTTTTCTGATTAGTGGTGATGTTAGTCTATCTTCATGATTATAGAATTTGAAAGCATATCGACCCTTCAGACATGTGTGTCCAGCATTAACTGCATCTTGAGGCGCACGAATTGATAATACCTCATCACTCTTGACTGCGACTTCTAGATTACATCCAACACCACAATATGAACATGTAGTTCTAACTGTCTTATCTGCTTCAATTGACTTTGATTGAAAGACATCTGAAATTGCAGATGTAGGACAAGTTTGAGCACAGGCACCGCAGGAAACACATGAGGAGTCTCCAAACAACATATCGTTATCAGTCGTTATACGCGACTCAAAACCTCTACCAGTCATTGTTAAAGTAAACTGGCCCTGAACTTCATCACATGCACGAACACATCTTGAGCAGTTTATACATTTAGATAAATCCATTCTCATATAAGCATGAGACAAGTCTTTTTCACGATCACAATGATTTTCACCTTTAGCATAACGAATTTGACGAACACCAACGCTTGCTGCAACATCTTGTAATTCACAGTTACCGTTGACTTCACAGGTTAAGCAATCAGGTGGATGATCACTTAATACTAGCTCTACAATATTTTTACGAAGCTTTTTGACACTTTCAGAACTTGTGTAAATTCTCATTCCAGGACTCACTGGTGTATGACACGATGCTACAGTTCGCGTAGGTCCATTTTCTGCAAGTTGAACTTCAACAGAACATACTCTGCAGGCTCCATAAGGCTGAAGATTATCATCATTACAAAGGGTAGGGATTATCTTATCGCCTAGAGCCTTATCCGTAAAATCCAAAATTGAAGATGAGTCGTCAAATGGAAATTCAACTCCATCAATAAATACACCTTGAATTTTTTCTGACATACTATTTCTCCATCAAAGGTTGAAACTCGTCACCACAGTGCTCGAGTAAATTTTTAATTGCTAATGGCAAGCCTCCACCTAATGCACATAAAGAGCCGACTTCCATTGTCTCTAATAAATCATAAATTAATTCTTCTGAAAATTTTTGGGTTCCATCTATTGCTGAACCTAGCATTTCTTTTCCACGTGTCGAACCTAATCGGCAAGGAAAACACTTACCGCATGACTCATGTGCAGTAAACGCAAACAAGTGTTTTGCATATTCGACAGCTGAAAATGACCTAGGTATACAAACAAAGCTAGCATGACCTAACAAAAACCCTGCCTCAGCAAAAACTTCAAAATCTAGTGTTAAAGATTTCAGTTTGTCCACTGGAACAATTCCTCCAAGCGGGCCTCCAATCTGAATTGCCTTAATATCACTATTAAATCCACCGCCAATCTCATCAATAATATATCCTAGCGAGGTTCCCAAATCAACCTCATAAAGACCAGGGTTATTAAAAAACCCATCTAAAGAGATAAGCTTAGTGCCTAGGGAGCGTCCATTTCCTATTGACTTATACGACTCACTACCAAGTTTAAATATAGCTGCAACGGCTGCCAAACTCTCTACGTTATTTACCACGGTTGGTTTTTTATACAGACCCTCAACAACAGGAAAAGGAGGACGTACATCAACCTCAGCACGGCGACCCTCTATTGATGCAATAAGAGCCGTCTCTTCGCCGCAGATATATGCACCTTGGCCTTCGACTACATTCATATCAAAGTCAAAGCCACTGCCTAAAATATTCTCACCTAGAAGTCCTAATTCTCTTAACTTAGCTAAGGACTCATTAGTAATATCAATCGACTCAGGATACTCGCCTCGAATATACATAAAACCTTGCTTTGAGCCAATAATATATCCACAAATCACCATACCAAATAGAACTTTTAAAGCTTGCTCTTCTAACAAATATCGATCAGAGAATGCCCCAGGATCGCCTTCATCAGCATTACAAACAACGTATTTAGCTTTAGCTTCTTGAGCTTTACAAAATTCCCACTTCATTCCGGTTGGAAATCCTGCCCCACCTCTGCCACGAAGACCTGAGTCCTTTAACGTGTTAATAAGGTCGTCTTTATCTGAAGCAAAACATGTTTGGAGTAACTCCTTAAAGTCTTCATAAGTAGAGAATATCTGATCTTCAACTAAAAATGAAGTGTTTGAATAAGATTTCATTGTGTATGGAGGACTCTTATGCTTGCCAGCAACAATATCATCTAATTGGTTAACATCATCACCCGAATAATTCTCACCATCATAGTGAAACGCACTATTTTCATAGCACCTTCCTAAACAAATCATTTCACCAACACTGTCTTCGCCAAACTTTTTCTTTAGTTTATCACTAACTTCTTCCTGCGTCCCTCTGCACATACAAGCGCTACCAGAACAAACATAAGCTTTTTTATTTTTGAAGTCTTCACCTAGAAAATCATAAAAACTCTTGGTACTATGAATCGTGGAAACACCCAAGTTATATTCTCCAGCAAGCTGGGAGTCACTAGTTTCATTTGGACTTACAGAAATTTTTCCAAATAAACTATTCTTATCGTCTTTTTTCCCCGACAGTAAACTGATATTTCTAGACATTTATTCTCCGAAATTTTCACTAATACGCCAATTACCAGTGTAAATATTATATTTATTTTTTTTAATAAAGCCAATTAATGTGATGTCAAATTTTGTCGCTAAATCTAGAGCTAAAGAGGTTGGGGCGCCGATGCCAACTATCATTCCAATACCAGACATAACTGCTTTTTGAATAATATCAAATCCCAAGCGACCTGAACACATCACAAATTGTTCAATTGGCTTCAACATATCATTGCAACGAACATGTCCAATTAGTTTATCGAGGGCATTGTGCCTTCCAACATCTTCAGCAATATGCAATACTTCCCCTCTTTCTGATAGCAATGCACTTGCGTGCACACCTCCGGTGTTAGCAAATTGCTTTTGCTTTTCTTTGAGGATATTGGGTAATTTACTAATCAAATCAATACTCACAATAGGGCCCTCTCTGCTAATATTTGGCTCATAAGCGATTTCAATAGCATTGAGTGTTCCCTTCCCGCACACACCGCAACTAGAGTTGACCATAAAATGACGCTGCAAATTCTTTAAATCTAATTGATTCCCCTTAGAAAGAGTAACAATCAATGAATTATCAACATCATATTTTCCTTTATTTGAGCCATTGACTTCTATAGCATCAATGGCACTCTTATCCTGAATAATTCCTTCAGAAAATAAAAGTCCACTCACCAAACTTTTGTCGTCACCCGGCGTTCTCATTGTAACCATGAGTGGCTCATTAATCCACTCATTGTCCTTGAAATATCTAATAACTATCTCAAGTGGCTCTTCAATTGAAACACAATCACTAGAGGTTTCTCGAATTAAGCCATCAACCCTATGGATCTCATAATCTACCGATCCGTCAGTCTTCATAATCTAAAACAGTCCTTGAACCAAACCATCCTCGTCTAAATGGATTTTGTCAGCAGCTGGCACTCTAGGAAGGCCCGGCATTGTCATAATTGCACCACACACAACAACAACAAACTCTGCGCCCGCTGATAACCTAACTTCTCTAATTGAAAGCGAGTGGCCAGTTGGGGCTCCAAGTAGCTGAGGGTCTGTAGAAAAACTGTATTGAGTTTTAGCAATACAAACTGGGAGATTACCAAAACCATTCTCTTGGAACCAATTCAGCTTATCTCTAACTACCTTGTCTGCCATGACTTCATCAGCCTGGTAGAGTGTTTTTGCGATTGTTTCAACCTTCTCTAGTAATGGTAGTTCATCATCATACAATGTTTTAAATTGAGAGGCGCCAGAGTCAGCCAATTTAGCAACTTTTTCTGCTAAATCAATTGCTCCATCACCGCCATGCTCCCAGTGACTTGTGACACTGACCTCAACACTAAATTGTTCACAATAGTCTCTAATTGCTTGGAATTCAGCTTCAGTATCAGAAACAAATTTATTAATACCAACCACTAATGGCACTCCAAACTGACTCAAGTTGCGAATATGTCTTCCTAGATTTGAACAGCCTATTGTGACAGCTTCAACGTTTTCATTATTCAGATCATCTTTAGCGACACCTCCCTGATGCTTTAAAGCTCTTACCGTTGCAACTAAAACAACTGCATCTGGTGCGATTCCTGCTTTACGGCACTTAATATCAAAGAATTTTTCAGCGCCTAGGTCTGCACCAAAGCCTGCTTCAGTAACAACATAATCTGACAATTTCAGCGCTGTCTTTGTTGCTATAACTGAATTACAGCCATGTGCAATGTTTGCAAAAGGGCCGCCATGTATTAGTGCAGGATTGCCCTCTAAAGTTTGAACAAGATTAGGTCTAAAGGCATCTTTCAGAAGAACAGTCATCGCTTTGTGAGCATTAATTTGTTTGGCTCTTACCGGTGTCATCTCACGCGTATATGCGATGATAATATTTCCAAGTCTCTCCTCAAGCTCTTCCAAGTTTTGAGACAAACAAAAAATAGCCATAACCTCAGATGCAACTGTAATGTCAAATCCATCCTCTCTTGGATATCCGTTAGTTGAACCACCAAGTGATGAGGTAATTGTTCGAAGAGACCTGTCATTCATATCAACAACTCTTCGGAACGCAACTTTTCTACTATCGATATTAGTCGAGTTGCCCCAATAAATATGATTATCTATCATTGCAGAAAGAAGACTGTGAGCAGATGTAATCGCATGAAAGTCACCAGTGAAGTGAAGATTAATATCCTCCATTGGGATTACCTGTGCATAACCACCTCCAGCTGCACCTCCTTTCATACCAAAACATGGACCTAAGCTTGGTTCACGAAGACAGACTGTAGTCTGTTTACCAATTTTATTGAGACCATCCGTAAGGCCTACTGAAGTCGTTGTCTTACCCTCACCAGCAGGAGTTGGCGTAACTGCAGTTACAAGAATAAGCTTGCCATCCTTATTTTTTTGGACGCTATCAATTGCACTCCATGAAATCTTAGCTTTGTCATGCCCAAAGGGAACTAGATCACTCTTGTCGATTTTGAGCTTTGCTCCAATATCATTTATGTGTTCGCCAGAAACTTCTCTAGCAATATCAATATCCGTTTTGTACTCGCTCATTTCTTCTCCTAATTGCGCTGTATATCATTAAAAAACAAGTCCATTGCCTCTCAAATTTAGCGGATGACATTTGACTTAATTTCGGCGTAAGATTTTTAGTCTAGATATTATCTTACAAATTCAATCTACTGTTAGTAATTAAATTCATAAAAGCTTGAATTTTAATAAATGCAAGTATGCTCTGATTCTAGATATTTGAATCTTCAAAACTATCCTTGCGTTCTTTGATGTAAGCAAGCAATGCTTCATCAATTTCTGGATCAAGTGGAGGCAACTCATAATCTGATAGCATTTTTTTATAAATACCATTTGCAATCATAGCTGTATCTCTTGAGCCATCCTGAACCCATTGTTCAAAGCTATTATCATCAAGAACATCTGACATATAAAAAGCTGTCTTGAAATTTTTCTTAGTATGCTCGCATCCTAAAAAGTGCTTGGGAACTTCATCTGAAAAACTTCCAATTTCACGAATTGCACTCATTGCTTGACCATTTTCACTCATATCAATTCCCTCAGCAGAAACTCTCATCATCCCTGCTTGATCAGCATCCATTATGAATTTTTCATAACTCATACATAAGCCTCCTTCAAGCCATCCCGCAGTATGAAGGTTGAAATTAACACTTGAATTAATTGTTGCCTGAATAGTATTTGCAGCTTCATAACCTGCCTGAGCATCTGGCATTTTTGCTCCATTAAAACCGCCACCACTTCTAAATGGCACCCCAAGTCTTCTTGCAAGTGCTCCAGAAATATTCATCATGTGCCCAGCCTCAGGAGTGCCAAATGTTGGAGCGCCAGATTTCATTGACATTGCAGTTACAAAATTACCATATATAACAGGCGCACCAGGTCTCAAAAGTTGAGCAAATGCCATACCCGCAAGCCCTTCTGCAAGACTTTGTGCTGCTACACCTGCAGCCGTAGTTGGAGCCATTGCGCCTGCAACAATAAATGGTGTAACAATTGTTGCCTGATTGTTTCTGGCGTAAACTTTTAGTGCGCCCAACATTGTGGCATCAAATGCCATTGGTGAACTTGCATTAATTAGACTTACTAACACACAATTTTTATCGACAAATTCATCTCCAAATACTATTTTCACCATATCAACTGTGTCTTGAGCTCTCTCAGCTGCAGTAACCGATCCCATAAAGGGCTTATCTGAATATTTAATGTGGCTATAGACCATATCAAAATGGCGCTTATTGACCGGCAAATCGACAGGCTCACAAATCGTGCCGCCCGAATGATGAAGATTATCAGACATATAGGCAAGCTTAACAAAATTCCTAAAGTCTTCTATTGTTGCATAGCGCCTCCCTTCGTCAAGATCATGCACAAATGGAGGGCCATAAGCAGGAACTAAAACCATATTGTCACCACCAATTTCAACACTTCTCTCAGGATTACGAGCGTATTGAGTAAATTGCTTTGGAGCATTATCTTGAATGAGTTTGCGACACATCCCTCTTGGAAATCTAACTCTCATCCCATCAATACTAGCACCAGCTTTTTCAAGGATATCAAGCGCCTCCTGGTCTTCAGAAAAAACAATACCAATCTCTTCTAAAATAGTATCTGCATTTGCTTCAATAATGCTTAGTTCATCATCACTAAGAATACTGTAGTGAGGTATTTTTCGTTTTATATAAGCTGGCGCTTTAGGAGTTTTCTGTGCATCAGATTCATCAACAGATCTACCCCTACGTCTTCTTCTTTCTCTAGCCATTTAAATTCCCCTTGTTAAACTTAAGACACTTTTTTACGGCGTCTAACTTTTTTGGTTTGTTGTTGCTTAATTGGTGATACACTAAATTTCATTGCATCAACAAAAAACTCTTGAAATCTGGGCTCTGTAGCGGTCTCAATTTTTACCACTTCATCAACAGCATCAATAATTGTTTGTCTCTTATTTACATCTAGTAAAGCTGCACTAGCGCCAATACCGGCAGCATTTCCGACTGAAATTATTTTCTCAGCCGTTGATGTTGGAATAATATCCAAAAGAGCAACATATCTAGGATCTAGGTGAGCACCAAAAGCACCAGCCAATAGAACCTTGTCAAACTCCTTACAATCTAGGTAGTCCATTAAGATTGATACTCCAGCTGATAATGCTGCTTTAGCCAATTGAATCGAACGTATATCAACTTGCTCAATATAGATTGATTTATCACCTTGATCTACTAATAAAAATCGAGTTGTATTTCCTTTTTTTGAAAAAAGATCTGGTGCTTTAGATTCAACAAAAAGCCCGCTCTGGTCAATTATACCTGCCTCAGCAAAAGCAACAATTGCCTCAATAATGCCGCTTCCACATATTCCAACAGCCTTCATTTGAACGAGCTTATAATCAGGCTCATCTGACCAGGCATCACACCCGATTACCTTGAAACGAACTTTTAAAGTATCTTTGTCTATCCGGACTCTTTCAATAGCCCCATAAGTTGCCCTGACGCCAGAACTTATTTCAGCGCCCTCAAAGGCAGGTCCGGTTGGCGATGATGTCGCATAAACCTGGCCGTTTTTAGCAAGCATTATTTCTGCATTGGTACCAATATCAACTAGCAAAGTTGTTTCAGATTGCATGATATCCATTTGACTTAGATATGCAGCTGCGGTATCAGCTCCTACATGACCTGCAATCAAGGGTAAAAACGATAATCTAGTTTTTGAATATAGGTTAAAACCCAAATCCTTAGCATCAACATCAAGCCAGCTTCTTATAGAAAGAGTAAAAGGGGCTTGGCCCAATTCAACTGGAGAGATTCCAAAAAATATATGATGCATAATTGGATTACCCACAAGCACAACTTCTAACAATTTATTTAAATCAGCCTCTAGGTTCTCACAAGCTTCATGAAGCATTTCAGTAATTTTTGTTCTAACTGCAATGGTTAATTTTTCATCTCCACCTTCATTCATCATTACATACGAGACTCTACTCATTAGATCTTCACCAAAACGAATTTGCGGATTCATTGCTGAGGACTCATAAACCAATTTACCGTTATTTAAATCATAGACATATAGCGCCAGGGTAGTGGAGCCAATATCAATTGCAGCCCCTAAAACTTGATGTTTACCTTGAGGATAGACAGCAACAATTTGATCTTTATCTCGAATAGCAACAGTAAGATTGCCCCTAGTTTCATGAATCAGTGGTTGCAGTTCTCTTAGCAGACTAAAGTCAATATTCGCACTAATTCCTTGCTTAGCAAGTTGTTCAACAAGATTTTCTGAAGCAGAGGGGTTTTTATCTAATGTCGCCTCTTCAAGAGAACAATCAATAAGGTTTATTGCACTTGCAATCGAGTAGTTCTGGGCTTTATTTTTTTTGCTGATATAGGCTTTATGCTCTTGGCTTTCTTCAGGAACATCAATCACAAGGTCACCCTGAATGCACGATTGGCATGCCAATCTTTTACCTTTATATGTTGGATTGTCAGTTATTAATTGCTTTTCAAGTCTTGTAACAGCACTCACATTTTCAGGATCACACTTAACACCAAATTTTGAATGCTCTCCCTCAGAAACCTCTATCCAGCATTGATGGCATTGACCATAGCCCCCACATAATGAACGAATTGCAACCCCAGCATCTTGCGCAACCTGTAACAAAGTGTCTCCAAATTCGCCTTTAAATTGACGACCTGAAGGGGTAAAGCATACTTGAAAATTATCATCCATCTCTTTTTATCTCAATCAATTTTACTGTCGCCATAACCTCTACTTTGGGGTTCATTAGAGTTGATATTGTAATAACATCCTTTTTCTTCAATAAAAATATGGTGCCAAGTCTTTAAGCTCTTTGAATCTTCAAGACTGCCAGCCGTAACACTTATCGTTGCTTTGTTGTCATTTTGCCAAAACATATTGGCTCCGCAATTTTCACAAAAGCCATGTCTTGAACCTTCGTGTGTATAAAACCATTTTATCTTACCCTTAATTTTAATTTTATCCCTGCTTACTTGAGATGCAGCCATAAAGTGACCAGTCATTTTTCGACACTGTTCACAGTGGCAATAAGAAATGTCATTTAAATCATAGGCTGTATAGGTTGTCTGACCACAAACACAACAGCCCTTGTACTCAATACCTGACATAATTTATGCACGCCTCCTTCTTCTTCGCCCCTCTCTTGGATTTTCACCCTCTTTGGGCTGTTCTTTATAGGCTGATATCCAACTCGTACATCCATCATCAACTCCTGTCAAAACGTCTCCCGCTCTAATGGCTTGAACAAGTTCTGGATGCAAAGGATTTACAATAGCAGAGGTCATTCCTGCTGCAATTAACATCGGCAAGAAAGCGTTGTTAATTCCACTTCTTTGAGGCAAACCAAAACTTACATTAGAAGCACCGCAAGTTGTATTAACTTTTAATTCACGACGCAAACGTCTTACCAATTCGAACACTTGATTACCCGCCTGAGAAATAGCGCCTATTGGCATTACTAGTGGATCAACGACTACATCTTCAGGCTTAATACCATAATCAGCCGCATGTTCTACTATCTTTTTAGCAACTTTAAACCTTTCATTAGGGTCTTCACTAATACCTGTCTCGTCATTAGAGATTGCAACAACTGCAGCGTCATGCTTCTTAACTAGAGGGAGTACGCGCTCTAAAACCTCAGTTTCACCCGTTGTAGAGTTCACAAGCGCTCTTCCTTGATAGGCCTCTAAGCCAGATTCAAGAGCCTCAATAATGGATGA
>Ga0208277_1002113_pt1 | contig 11394 bp, 6 predicted proteins | sample ETNtaG_5_FD_185782 | JGI IMG/M metagenome (GOLD analysis project Ga0208277, IMG submission 185782) | Marine microbial and viral communities from oxygen minimum zone, Eastern Pacific Ocean - ETNP201406SV205 (SPAdes) (version 2) | ecosystem: Environmental > Aquatic > Marine > Oceanic ...
TTTTCAGTTTTGGCAAGACAGGGATGGCCAAAATGAAAGATGGTTTGAATTAAAGGAAAAGCCCAATAGGTATTACGGACATTCAGATTTTATTCCCCCATTTGAAGATATTATCAAGGAACAGCATACGATTTTCGAAAGACACAAAAAAACAACATTTATCAATGCTCACCTTGGCTGGATGGGTAATGATTTGAAAAGGCTTGGCGAACATCTTGACAAGTATCCGAACGTTGTTACGGAGTTTGGAGCAGTGATTGCTGAGCTTGGAAGGCAGCCGAAGACTGCAAGACAATTTTTTATTGATTATCAAGACAGGATTATGTTCGGTAAGGATTCCTACAATAAAGAAGAATTTTACACCTATTTTAGAGTTTTAGAATCTGATGATGAGTACTTTAGTTATTTTAGAAAAAGGCATGCTTTTTGGAAAATGTACGGATTAAACCTTCCCGATGAGGTTCTAAAAAAAGTTTACTATAAAAATGCCCTGAATCTATTTCCCTCAATTGATAAATCCTTATTTGAATAAATGAAAAAATTATTTCTCATTTCAGCCTTTTTAATTTTTCAATCCAACATTTCGCAAAATATAACGGGTGTGGAGAATTTCTTATTAGCCTCAGAAGAAGATAAAAATCTTCTGGTTAATAATTATTTTAGTCCCTTATTTAAGTCTCTTCAGGTTTCAATGAACGAAGGGTGGTCCAGAAGCGCTAAGACACATAAAAAATTTGGTTTTGACCTTACCTTTTTTGCTTCAGCGGTTGAGATTCCTGACTCTGAGAAAAGCTTTGAGATTGCTGGATTTAACAACCTTACTTCAAGCTCAAATACTAGCCCAACGATTTTTGGTCAAGAAACCAACGAAAGTTTTAGTGTAGATTTTCAACCAGCCGGTGAAGACTACACAATTTCAGCTAATTTTCCTGCAGCAAATGGATACGGCTCTATTTTGAAGGAAGGGCGAATGATTCTGCCAAACATACAGTTCTCATTAGGTCTGCCCTTTAAAACGGATTTAATTTTAAGATATATACCCGAGTCAAAATTTAAAGGAGCGAAGCTTTCTTCGCTAGGTTTCGGGGTTAAACACAGCCTAATGCAATATTTTAAGCCTGGAAAGGTTTTGCCTTTAAACATTGCTGTGTTAGCTACTCATTCCTCTACGAATGGTTCGTATAATTTTGGTGTTAATTCACAAATTCAAGGAAGCGATCAAGGAATGAATTTGGACATAAACAGTTTCTCTTACGGGCTAGTTGGATCATTAGATCTGAAGGTTTTCAGTATTTATTCGTCAATTTCTAAAGTCAACACGAGAAGCGAGTTTAAAATTAACGGTAACTATGTTTTAAACTATAGCTCTTCTATTTCTGGAAATGAAAGCATTCAAATTTCAGTCACTGATCCTGTTTCCATTGAAAACAAACTTGATTATTTGAAAAAAAATGTAGGTTTTTCTTTGAATTTTCCAGGGATAAAATTCTTTTTAGACTATACCATTCATGATTATAACTCTATAAATGCAGGTGTTTCAATAGGCCTAAGATAATTACAATTTAAAAAATTTTGTATTTTAGCAGACCGTTTTGCAACCAAGGCAAAACGAGTGGACAGAAACAAAAAATTAAATTGTATGAAATCATTGAAGCTATTATTAGTTTCCTTAGCTATACTTTTCTCTCATAATCTTGTTGTGGGTCAAAGCTCTAAGGACCATGAAAGTTTAGTTAAATCAGCCCTAAATGGGTTTAATTTTAGAAGTGTTGGGCCCGCCTTCATGTCAGGTAGGATTGCGGACATTGCGATAGACCCTAAAAATGAAAATGTTTGGTATGTAGCAGTGGGTTCCGGTGGGGTATGGAAAACTGAAAATTCTGGAACTACCTGGAAGCCGTTAACGGACAATATGCCATTCTACTCCACTGGCTGTATAACAATTGATCCTCATAACAATTCTTCTATATGGCTTGGTACAGGTGAAAATGTCGGTGGAAGACATGTTGGAATTGGACACGGTATTTATCACAGTGAAGATGGTGGTAAATCTTGGAAAGACATGGGTTTAAAAAAATCTGAACATATTTCTAAAATTATTGTTCACCCAGAAGATCCTAACACGCTTTGGGTAGCATCTCAAGGTCCACTTTGGAGCCCAGGGGGTGAAAGAGGGTTATTCAAAACAACTGATGGTGGAAAAACATGGAAAAACACATTAGACATTAACGAATGGACAGGTGTTACTGATTTAGTAATTGATCCAACAAACCCAGACATTCTTTACGCTGCTAGCTGGCAAAGGCACAGAAATGTAGCTGCCTTAATAGGTGGCGGCCCTGGCACAGCATTATATAAAAGTGTTGATGGAGGAGATACTTGGTCAAAAACAAACAGAGGTCTTCCAAGTTCAAATATGGGAAAAATTGGACTGGCAATCTCTCCAATGAAGCCCAACGTATTATATGCGGCAATTGAATTAGATAAAAGAGCTGGAGCGGTTTATAGGTCTGAAAATAGCGGAGGAAGCTGGAAAAAAATGTCTAATACGGTTTCTGGTGGAACAGGGCCTCATTATTATCAAGAGCTTGTTGCTTCACCGCATGTTTTTGACAAAATATATTTAATGAATGTAAGGGTTTTAGTCTCTGAAAATGGGGGCGAAACATTTTACACAATGTCTGAGAGAAGAAAACATTCTGACAACCATTCTCTTACGTTCAAAGCAAATGACCCTAACTACATGCTAATTGGAACAGATGGTGGAATTTATGAGTCTTTTGACGATTCTGAGACTTGGAAATTTGTCGGGAACCTTCCTTTAACTCAGTTTTATAAACTTGCCGTTGACGATGCTGAACCTTTTTATAATATCTATGGAGGAACTCAAGACAACAATACTCAAGGAGGTCCTTCAAGAACGTTTAAAAGAAGCGGTATTTCTAATGGTGACTGGGAAGTTGTTCTTGGTGGAGATGGTCATCAACCCGCGACAGAGCCTGGTAACCCAGATATTATTTATGCTCAATCTCAACAAGGATATATTAATAGAATTGATATGACCAACGGGGAGACAACTAGCATAAGACCTCAAGAAGGTATTGATGAACCCTACGAAAGATTTAACTGGGATGCACCTATATTGGTAAGCTCACATGATCCAAAAAGATTGTATTTTGGAACACAAAGGGTTTGGAGATCCGAAAATAGAGGAGATAGCTGGACTGCAGTTTCCGGGGATTTAACTAAAGACGAAGAAAGGCTTGCGCTTCCAATCATGGGAAAAGTTCAAAGTTTTGACAACGCCTGGGATGTTTATGCAATGTCTACTTACAACACGATCACTTCTTTATCCGAATCAAGAATTGATGAAAATATTTTATATGCTGGAACTGATGACGGAATAATTCAATACACAAAGGACGGGGGTGCAAACTGGACTAAAATGACAGTTGATAAGCTTCCTGGAACACCATCAAGTGCGTTTGTAAATGACATCAAGGCCGACATGCATGATACTGAGATTGCATATGTAGTTTTAGATAACCATAAATTTGGCGACTACAGACCTTACCTTTTTAAAACAACAAATGGAGGGAAAAGCTGGGTCTCAATTTCTGACGGAATTCCTGACGGAACATTACTTTGGAGAATTGTTCAAGACCATGTAGATAAAAACATTTTATTTCTTGGAACAGAATACGGAGTCTATATAAGCTTAAACCAAGGAAAAAAATGGCATAAGTTTTCTAACGGCCTTCCAACAATTCCAATCAGAGATTTAGCAATCCAAAAAAGAGAAAACGATCTCGTGTTGGCAACCTTTGGAAGAAGTTTTTACGTGTTAGACGATTACAGCGCGCTTAGAAAAATTAGAGAAAAAACTGAACTAGAAAGCAGTGTTCTTTTTGAGCCACGTAAAGCACTTCAGTACAACCAAATATACGGAGGAACGACCAGTGACGGAATGTCTTCTTACTATGCAAGGAATCCAAGATATGGCGCAAATATTAAATATTTTATTCCGGAGGGAGACCCTTCAATCAAATCTGAAAGAATTTCAAGAGAGGTGTATAAGGGTGTTGAGCCAACAGTTACTGAAGAGCTTATAAATGCGGGTTATACTACTGCAAAAAGCATCTTTGAGGAGGATATGAGAGATATTCTTGACAATACTAGTCTTACTAGAAAAGAAGTTAACGAGGCAAGGTCTATCGTTAGTGAGAATCAAAAGAAAGGAGCAAATTTTGCTTTCCCTGGTTGGGATCAGCTTGATGCAGAGATGAATGAATCTCGCCCAAAATCTTTGGTTGTTATAAAAGACGCATCTGGAAAAGTTGTTAAAGAGATTTCTGGGAGTTATTATCGTGGTATGCATGAGGTAAACTGGGATTTAACAAAAGACTATGTTTCAACAATAAACGCCGGGTCCTCTTATTCTTCTGGTTTTAGCAGATGGGTTGCCCCAGGGGATTACATTATTGAGCTTCACAAAAGCAAAAAGGGTGTTTTGACAAAAATTGCAGGTCCCGTAACTCTTTCCGTAGAAAGAATCAAAAAAGGAACCTTAGATAATCCTGAATCTAACAAACATGAGGCTTATCACAACAAGCTTATAGAACTAACTAAAGAAATTAATGTATATGTTAATAGATTTGAGAATTCTAGCGAAAAAGTAAAATCCTTTGCTTCAATGACTAAATATGTTGTTGAGGGGCGTCAACAAGCTGAAAATGACGTTAATAATTTAAGAGAAGAAACAAACCAAATTTATTCGAAACTTTACGGAAGTAAATCAAAAAAGCAAATCGGTGAGAAAGAGCCACAGTCAATTTTTAACAGGTTATCAAATGCCAGAGGCGGATGGTATTCTAGTTCTTATGGACCAACTCAACTTCACATGCAAAGTTTTGAAATTGCAAAAGAAATGTTCAAGAGGGTAAAGCCTGAAATGAACGCCTACTTTGATAAAGTTGAAAAAGTAGGAAAGATCTTGGAGGAGGCCGGTGCTCCAATTGTGCTGGACTAAATCAAGTTTTAGTTAATAGAAAACCCCCAGCTTTAATCAGGCTGGGGGTTTTTGTCTTTATACTTTAAAAAAATGTTCTTGGTTAATTGTTTAAAGCCGCTCCGTTGTAATATGAAGATTGCCTTATAATTTTACCTTCTCTGTTGAAAGTATATGTTTCATGATTAATAAAATTAATGATTTTTCCGTCAGATTTTCTTTTCACTCTTACGTCCCACCAGGCCAAAACAACTTTTGAAGCCCTGTGTTCATAATCAAGGAAGTCGGGATAACCATATTCATCCATTGAAAGAATCTCAAAATTTTCATAAAAGAACTTTTGTGAGTCTTTTGCTTGTTCAAGACTCATAGATTGTCCTTTTGGCATGTTTATGTCATAAAATGTAGCGTTGGCGCTGTAGAATGATTGGGCTTTTTCAAGATCTTCGTCTAAAAGCGCAGCAGCCAGCTTTCTTACTTTGTTGATGTTTTCATGGCTTTTATATATTGTGCCGTTTGTTCTAGGGTTGTATGACTCCCACATATCAGAAAAAACAGATGTGTTTGCATAAACAAACATTCCTTTAACTTTAGACTCGTCTTCGTTTAGCCAAAATAGCCTGTGAACTGGCATGTCAATTACAAACCCTGTTGTTTTATTTACTCCGTAAAGTCTTTCCCAGGTTTGTACCCATGTGCCAGAATCCTTGTATTCAATAGCGTCTGGATATGCCGGGGAATCTCTAGTTATAGATAAGTTGTCGAAATTGTTGCTCCACCATCTAGATTGATTTAAGAATTCTTCCTTAGTGCTTCCTTCGTTGCTTTTGTCCGTTGCGACTCCGCTTCTGGACCTAAAATCATTGTCTAAAAAATTCGCCAAGTTTTCATCTCCGTTAACAAACATTTGCATAACATTCTCAACAAGATCTATTGCTGGGTGGTCAATATACATCTTTCCATTTGCTTTTTTTTGTGCATTAACATTTAAAAAAAGCATTGTGGCAAAAGCCACGGTAATTATTCTTTTCATTGTTTAATTGTTTAGGTTAGTAGGCGCAATTTATAAATTATAATTAATATCCGACTAAGTTTTGTAAATTTGGCGCTCATTATTATTTTTTATGAATTTTAGACTATGAAAAAAACAATTTTAATTACATTTCTTTTTTTTCTGTGTTCTCTTGAAATGAGTTCGCAAAAATCAAAAGAATCAACATACAATTATGTTGAGGCATTTAAAACGGAATATTATAATTCCCCATCAACTGAAACCAGATCTGCTAGTGGTAAGCCTGGTCATAAATATTGGCAGAATAGTGCTGATTATAATATAAATGTTGAGCTAGACACCCTTTCCGACATAGTAATGGGAAAAGAAATTATTAGGTATACAAACAATAGCCCTGATGAATTAGATTTTTTGTGGTTACATATGGATCAAAATATTTTTAAAGAGGACTCAAGAGGAAATGCTATTATTCCATTGAGTGGCAGCAGAAACGGATCAAGGGGTCAAAAACTTGATGGTGGTTTTAAAATCTCTGCTGTTCAAATTATCCCTGAAAGAGGAAGTAAAAATCGTGCAATAATCGATTTGGAATATGAAATTTATGACACGCGGATGAAGGTCATTTTGCCAGAACCATTAAAGGCAAATGGGGGCAAACTCTCGTTAAAAATTGATTTTTCATTTATTTCACCTGATTATGGTTCTGATAGAATGGGGATCCTTAGAACAGATAATGGAAAGGTTTATACCGTTGCTCAATGGTACCCAAGAATGTGTGTTTATGACGATTTAAGAGGTTGGAATATTTTACCTTACACAGGTCAAGGCGAGTTCTATCTAGAATATGGTGATTTCAATGTTAACATAACTGCACCATCAGACCATATTGTTGTTTGCTCTGGAGAGTTGTTAAACCCTCTTGAAACCTATACTTTAGATCAGCTTGACAGATGGGCAAAAGCGGAGGCAAGTGACGAAACGGTAATGATTAGATCAGCTGAAGAAATTAATGATTCCGACTCAAGACCAATTGGAAGAGAAATGATAACCTGGAAATTTAGGATTGAGAATGCTAGAGATGTTGCTTGGGCTTCATCATCAGCATTCATCGTTGATGCTGCTAGAATTAATTTGCCTAGTGGGAAAAAATCAATGGCTATTTCTGCATATCCAATAGAAAGTTATGGGGGTAATGCTTGGGAAAGATCAACGGAATACACCAAAGCATCAGTAGAGCATTATTCAGAAAGGTGGTTTGAATACCCTTATCCAACAGCTATAAACGTTGCGGGAAATGTAAAAGGAATGGAGTATCCTGGTGTCTCTTTTTGTTATTATGCGTCAAAGGGTCAGAGCTTATGGGGTGTAACGGATCACGAATTTGGTCACAATTGGTTTCCGATGATTGTTGGATCAAATGAGAGGCTATACGGTTGGATGGATGAAGGTTTTAACTCTTTTGTAAATGATATTTGCACCGAAGAGTTTAATGAAGGGGAGTATTATCCCGGAAAACCAAATCAACACATGATGGTGTTTACTTATGGTTTTTACTCTGATAAGGTTGAGCCTACTATTACAGCTCCTGATAATCTAATTGAGGACAATATGGGGCTACAATACAGAAAAACTGCAATGGTTTTGTGGTTGTTAAGAGATAATGTTTTAGGCGCTAAGAGATTTGATGATGCTTTTAAAGAATATATCAATCGCTGGGCTTATAAGCACCCTGCTCCTGATGATTTTTTTAGAACCATGGAAGATGTTTCAGGTGAAGATCTTGGCTGGTTTTGGAGGTCGTGGGTATTAAACAACTGGGCCCTTGATCAAGCAATTACAGATGTTCAATACATCTTAGGGGATCCCGGTAAAGGCGCTTATATCACGGTCAAAAATATGAGGGAAATTCCGATGCCAGTAAAATTAGAAATCACTACCGTAAGCGGTAAAAAGATAAGAAAAACCCTTCCTGTTGAAGTCTGGAAAAACAATGTCGACTGGAAGTTCTTGGTTGAAAGCACAGAGGCTTTTGAAAAAGTAATGATTGATCCAGATTTTGAATATCCTGACGTAGATGCAAAGAATAACTATTGGTATCCAAGCTCTGAATAATTATATAGTGGCAAAATAGAAAATTGTAGGAATAAAAACTGCAGAAGAGAAATAAACCATCCATTTAGGATGGTTTTCTTTTGAGTGCCAATAAGCCAAAATAATCAAAGGGATTTGAAAAGGCATCCTAACAAGAGCTTGTGTTTTACTGATCCCCATGAGGTTTTGAGCTGCCTCAGAAACATATAAGTATATATTTGCGGGGAATACAATAATTAAAAGAAAGATAAGTGTATATGCCCCAAACTTTCTTGTTTTATTAAAAAGCAGAAAAAAGCCTCCTAAAATCTCTAGCAGACCTGTAAAATAAACTGCAAATAATTTATAAGGAATTTGTGGAGGTGTAATGTTTAAAAAATACTGAGGAGATGTAAAGTGTTTAATTCCAATATAAACATACATAAAGCTCATCACGAAAACGGAAACCCTTTTAAATAAAGACATAGAGCTAAATTTAATAAAACAAACAGGTTTTGCTATAGTTTTAGCTTAAAAAACTCTTTCAACAAACCAAAATAAGCCTACAGCTGCAATTATTAGTGAGGCAGGAATTTTAATTTCATTGCTGTACCAGTCTTTCTTTAATATTATCCTAATTAAAACGAATGCAATAAGCAAAACAGCTAATTGTCCAAATTCTACCCCCAAATTAAATGCTAACAACAATGAAATAAAATTGTCTTTTGGTAGCCCATACTGAGTCAAGAGTGCTGCAAAACCTAAACCGTGTAATAGGCCAAATCCAAAAACAACCCAATATCTCGACTTACTTGTTTCTTTATATAAACAGTTTTCAACAGCAACCCAAACAATTGATAGTGCAATTATGGCTTCAACGATATCTCCCCTAAGCTGAACTAATCCTTGTGCTGCCAGAACTAATGTAATGCTGTGTGCAACCGTGAAGGCTGTTACTTGCCATAGCAATGAACGAAAAGTAATGCATGAAAAAAACAACCCCAATACAAAAAGAATATGGTCAACGCCTTCGGGAATAATATGCTCAAAACCTGCCTTTACAAAAATGTAAAACTTTTTATAAAAAGGCATAGCTGCCAAACGACGAGCTCTTTGTCTTTTTAAGGCTGCCCCATATTCTGCTGCAATTTGTTCGTTTTCAAAATTCATTTGTCCACGCTCTATTTCAGCGATGACAAAGTCTTCTGGATTATGAGAATACAAACTTGAGCTTACCAAGAAAAGGGTAAAAAATAAAATAGTTCTGAAAAAACTCATAAAGATTAAAGGAATATTTCTATCAGGTTCTTTTAAATTTATTATTCCGAACCGTCTAGACCTCTAACTTTTAAGAGGGCCCTATGTCCGCTTTTCTTCCTCTAAATTGAACAAACAAGTCCATTGCTTCTTCTGTTGATCCTTTTGAATATATTGTAGCTCTAAGTTTTGAAGAAAGATTTGGGTCAAAAACATCTCCAGCTTCTTTAAAAGCTTCAAAGGCATCGGAATCAAGTACTGCCGCGTGAACATAGCTGTAATAACCTGAAGAGTATCCTCCTGAAAAAATATGAGCAAAATAAGTAGTTCGGTATCTTGGTGCAATTTCATCAATTAAACCAACTTTTTTCATAGATTCAGATTCAAATCTGTTTGCATCTTTGAGGTCTTCTTCTGCAGAAATTGTATGCCAATCCATATCCAATAGAGAAGCTGCTAAATATTCTGTGTTAATAAAGCCTTGATTAAACTTAGACGCATTTAATAATTTTTCGATTAAATCGTCTGGGATAGGCTCTCCAGTTTCATAGTGAGTAGCAAAAGATTTTAACACTTCGGGTTCGCTTGCCCAGTGCTCAAGCAACTGTGATGGAAGTTCGATAAAATCTCTTGGTCCAGATGTTCCTGCCATACTTCCATAAGTAACGTCTGTAAGTGTTCCGTGCATGGCGTGGCCAAATTCATGAAAAAGAGTAACTACGTTATCAAAACTTAGCAGAGCTGGGTTATCGCCTACAGGCGCTGGAAAGTTACATACATTTACAACTATAGGGCGCTCTCTTCCATCAAGGTTTGACTGACCTTTGAAGCTGCTCATCCAAGCTCCTCCACGTTTATTAGATCTGGTAAAATAATCTCCAATGAAAACTCCTAAATGGCTACCGTCTTTATCTGTTACTTCCCAAACTCTTGCGTCTGGATGATATAGATCAATATCAAATATTTCCGTGAAATTTAATCCCCATAATTTGTTTGTGGTACTAAACACACCCTTTAAAACATTGTCTAGGGAAAGGTACGGTTTGATTGCAGATTCATCAAGATTATATTTTTCTTTACGCACTTTTTCAGAATAGTGCCACCAGTCCCATGCTGCAATTTTAAAGTTTTGGCCTTCAGCATCAGCAACATCTTGCATGTCTGCAACCTCTACTTTGGCTCTTTTTACAGCTGGCTTCCACAACTTAGTTAAAAGATCATAAACCTCCTCAGGAGTTTTAAGCATGTTGTCGTCTAATACAAAGTGTGCGTGAGTTTTATATCCCATTATTTTTGCTCTTTCAGCTCTTAGCTTAGCGATTTGTGCAGCAATTTTTTTGTTGTCTGTTTCGTTGTTATTATCTCCACGCATGACATAAGATTTGTATAGTTTTTCTCTTAAGTCTCGGCGTGTAGATTCAGTTAAAAATGGATACATACTACTTCGGTGGGGTGTAAATACATATTTGTCTTTATACCTTTCTTTTTCTTCCTCTGTTTCTGCTTTCTCCATTTTTTGAGAGGCTGCATCCAATGCTGCAGCAATTACTCCATCTGATAACCCATCCAAATCTGACAGGTTAAGAATTAGTTCAAATCCGTTAGTCTCAGCTAAAAGATTCTGGCCAAAAGAAGTTGAGAGTCCTGAAATCTTGGAGTTAATCTCTGTGATTTGCTTTTTTTGTTCTTCACTCATTAATGCTCCACTTCTAACAAACTGCTTTCTTGTGTCTTCTAATAGTTTTCGCTGTTCGCTTGTAAGATCAAGAGATTCTTTTTCTTGCCATACAGCCTCAACACGATTAAACAATCCTTCATTTAATGAAATTTTATCGTAGTGTGCAGAAAGCATTGGGCTTAGCTCTCTTTGTAACTCCTGAAGTTTAGGGTTTGTGTTAGAGCTTGCTAAATTAGAAAACACGCGAGCTACTTTTGTAAGAAGCTTTCCTGTTCTTTCCAGCTCTTCAATTGTATTGGCAAAAGTTGGTGCTTCTGGATTGTTCACAATTACATCAATTTCAGATAAATTTTCTTCCATTCCTTTTTG
>Ga0208277_1002114_pt1 | contig 11391 bp, 9 predicted proteins | sample ETNtaG_5_FD_185782 | JGI IMG/M metagenome (GOLD analysis project Ga0208277, IMG submission 185782) | Marine microbial and viral communities from oxygen minimum zone, Eastern Pacific Ocean - ETNP201406SV205 (SPAdes) (version 2) | ecosystem: Environmental > Aquatic > Marine > Oceanic ...
CTTTTTTTACATTAACTATTTTCCCAGTTTCAGCTGCTGCTTTAAGCAGGTCAGTTTGTCGACATAAAAATGCAGGTATTTGAATAATATCAACAACCTTAGCAACTTTACTAGCTTGAGATTTTTCATGTATATCAGTAATAATAGATAAACCTGTTTCTTTTTTTACATTTGAAAGAATTGATAATCCATCATCTATTCCTAGACCACGGAAAGACTTATCTGAAGTTCTATTTGCTTTATCAAAAGAACTTTTATAAACAACATCTATTTTTACTCTATCACATATTTTCTTAATGGATTTTGCCATAAAAACAGCATGTTCTTCATTTTCAATCACACAAGGACCAGCAATTAGACCTAACTTATCCTTTTTAAAAGACAGTGATTTATTTCTCATTTTTTTTACTTTCCATCTTTGCAGCTTTTATAAAATCTCGAAATAGTGGATGGGCTCTATTCACACGACTTTTTAATTCTGGATGAAATTGAGTAGCCACATACCATGGATGATTTTTAATCTCTATGGATTCTACAACTTTTAGATCCGGGTTTATCCCTGAGAAAATTAATCCATGCTTTTCTAACTTATCCATATATTTATTATTTACTTCATATCGATGCCTGTGGCGCTCTGATACTTTGTTCACTCCAAATGAATCATGCGTTCGAGTTCCAACCTTTATTTCACAATCATAGGCACCTAAGCGCATCGTACCTCCCTTAATTTTTATTGCTTTTTGAGATTCCATTAGGTCTATAACAGGGTACTTAGTTTGTTTATTAAATTCGGTTGAGTTTGCATCTGTCATACCACATACATTCCTTGAAAAATCTATTATTGCACATTGTAAACCTAAACATATTCCTAAAAAAGGAATTTTATTTTCTCGGGCATACCTTGAAGAATGAATTTTACCTTCAACTCCTCTTGAACCAAATCCCGGAAGTAATAAAATACCATCAACATTATTAAATAACTCCGCAGCAGACTTTTGACTTTTTATGTTCTGAGTTTTAATCCATTTTATCTTAACATGTGTATTATTCTCAACCCCAGAATGAATAAATGCTTCCATTACACTTTTATATGAATCCATTAATTCTGTATATTTTCCACACATTGCGATTAAAACATCATCTTCAGGATTTTTAAAATTATGAATAAATTTTCTTAATGCCTGTAACTTAGGTACTTTTTCTATTTTTAAACGATCTTTTATAAGCTGTCCTGCATTTTGCTCATGCATAACTAGAGGTACCTCATATATACTTGGAACATCACGACCCTCAATGACATGATCTGATCTAACATTACAAAATAAAGCTATTTTATCTCTAACAGATTGGTCAATTGAATATTCAGATCTACAAAGTATCATATCTGGAGCTAGGCCAATCTCTCTTAATTTCATGACAGAATGTTGAGTTGGTTTGGACTTTAATTCGCCACTAGCCTTCACAAAAGGTAATAAAGTGACATGCACGATCATGTAATTATGATATCCAACTTCTAAGGATAATTGTCTTATCGCCTCCATAAATGGTAGACTCTCTATATCGCCAACCGTACCACCAACTTCACAAATAACAACTTCATAATCTTTATCTGAATTAACATCTTTAATCTTATTTATTATTTCATCTGTTACATGCGGTATAACTTGTACAGTTTCTCCAAGGTATTCACCTTTTCTCTCTCTTTCTAAAACTGTACTATAAACCTGACCTGCTGTTGCATTATTTTTTTTCGTCATATTAACATCAATAAAACGTTCATAGTGCCCTAGATCAAGATCTGTCTCTGAGCCATCATCTAAAACGAAGACTTCTCCATGTTGATATGGATTCATCGTACCAGGATCAATATTAAGATATGGGTCTAATTTTAAAATGGTTACATTTATATTGGCTTGTTTTAGTAAGTAACCAATTGAAGAGGCTGCAATCCCTTTCCCTAACCCTGACATAACTCCGCCTAATACAAAAATATACTTTGTTTCCTTTTTTTTCATGCTCTGATCATCTTAATTATATAATTCACTATTACTCCGCATAATTTCTTTTATTTTTTTCAAGTCTTCTTTAGTATCAACAGACAATTGTAAAGAATTTGTTAAAATAGTTTTAATTAATATTCCATTATCAATTGCTCTCATTTGTTCTAGATTTGTTAATTCTTCTGATTTAGTTATGGGCAGATTAGAAAAATGGAGTAAAGTTTCTCTGCGATAAGCATACATACCAATGTGTCGGTAAAGCCCGCCAATGTCTATATCTAACACTTCACGTTTAAAATTAACCGCATTAAATTTTTCATCAATCATAACTTTTACAACATTCGGGTCAATCAGATCATGAATAGATAAGCTTTTACTAATGACTGTTGACATATTAACATTTATATCCTTAAATGAATCAATCAAATTATCTATTACTTTAAAATCAACTAGGGGTTCATCACCCTGAATATTTATGATAATATCCGCATTTTTTTCTTTTCTTGTTACTTCTGCTATACGATCCGTACCAGAAAGGTGATTCTCACTAGTCATCACAATATCAAAATTAAAACCTTCAAGCACTTCTTTTGTTTCCAAACTATCAATAGCTAAAATAACCTTATCAAGCTTTTTTGACATAAGTGTTCTTTCAACAACATGAGCGATCATAGGTTTTCCTGATAATGGCGCTAATATCTTTTTTGGAAATCGAGTAGAGTTTAACCTTGCAGGGATTACACCTAAAACCATTTTCTAAAAGTCCTTTTTATCAAAAAAATTCTTTTACTATAAAATTAGTACTATAATTGTTAATTAATTTAATAAGGCAATTCACCAATGCCCATAATCATCTAATTATTTTAATGTGTTCTTGTCATATTAAAAGTTAAGAACATATCTTGCTTTTTTATTCAAATCGTAAAGATTCAATAGGGTCAAGATTGGATGCTCTCCATGCTGGGTAGATACCAAAACCAATTCCAATCATTGAACAAACACCCATTCCAATGAAAGCCCAATCAATTGGAATTACGGCTGGAATTTTAAAAATTATAGCTACTACATTACCCCCTAAAATTCCAAAAACAACTCCTAAAATACCCCCGAATTGACTTAAAAAAATGGCTTCTAATAAAAACTGTATTAATATATCCTTTTTAGTTGCTCCAATAGCTTTACAAATACCGATTTCTTTTATTCTTTCTGTTACTGAAACTAACATGATATTCATAATGCCAATCCCAGCCACAACTAAAGCAATTATACTTACTGAAAGTGCAAATAGTTTAATTCCTTTTGTGAAACCTGAAAATTGTTCAATCATACCTGTGTTTGTTACAACTTCAAAGTCATTCTCTTTTTCAGGAGAGACTTTACGAATTGATCGCAAAAGACCAATAACCTCATCCATCGTCTTATCATAGAGTTCTTCTGATTTTGATTCAACATGGATTCTTATACTACTCCATTTATTCGAGAATTTTTCATTAAAATTTGAAATAGGTATCATAACAAAGTTATCTTTACTTTCACCAAAAGCTTCTCCCATTTTTTCGGTAACACCTACTACATGATAATCTAAACCATTTATCTTAATCTTTTTACTAATTGGATTTTCATAAGGGAAGAGCTGATTTACAATATCCATCCCAAGGATACATACATTTTTTGAATGATGAATATCATCAAAAACAAAGTTTCTACCATCAGCTAAGGTCGTATTATAAAATCGAATTGTTCCGTCATCACCTCCAGCGACATCGGCTCCTTTCTTTATTTTCCTATCTTTATATTTTATATCTCTTGACCATTTACTATCTGCAGCACTAATTAAAAGTGGTGTCTTTGCTCTATCTTTTAATTTTTTATATTGCTGGACAGTTATATTCTTACGATTGCGAAACTTACCTCTTTTATCGCCAAAGTTAATTTCTGGATATTTTTGAATAATAAAAGTGTTAGCCGCGAAAACATTTAAACCAGAGGCGACTGATGATTCTAAAGTTCTTATGGCAGTCATGACACCAATTACTGAAAAAACGCCTATACTAATCCCTAAAAGGGTAAGGCCTGATCGAAGTTTATTTTTTTTAATAGAATCAATAGCCATCCAAAAGCTTTCTTTAAGAATATTTTTTAAACTTCTAGACCCCATATTTACTCGTATCGAAGAGAATCAATCGGATCTAGTTTTGCTGCTCTGTAGGATGGAATAATACCAGAAATAACTCCAACAAACATGCTTATTAAAATTGAAAACAATGCTAGACCTAAATCTAAATTTGAAGGAAATATTTTATTGAGTAAAAAACTGCCCAAGTATGCAAACAAAAGACCAATCAAACCCGCGAGAAGACAGATCGTTACTGCTTCCATAAGAAATTGACTCATAATCATTGCTTTGGTTGCCCCTATAGCTTTACGAACACCAATCTCTCTTGTTCTTTCCTTAACGGACACAAACATAATATTCATAACTCCAATCCCACCAACAATCAAAGAGAGCAATGTAATAAATGTGCCAGTTCCACCAATTGCAATTTTTAAAGTATTATATTGCTTCTCGAATGCTTTAGTTTGATTTATTGCAAAGTCATTCTTTTGACTCGGTTTTAAACCTCTAATATGTCTCATAACAAAAGACATCTCATCCACGGCTTCTTCAATTTTATCTTCAGGGACTTTAACACTTAATCTCATAAATCCTCTCTTTGAAAATATTCTCTTATACGCTCCAAATGGAAGAATTGCCTGTTTATCTGTACTAAAAAGCCCTAAAAATTTTGCTTGTTCTTCCAAGATACCAATTACTCTAAATTTCATATTATCAATCTTGATATACTTACCAATAGCTTCTTCATCCCCGAAAAAAGCTTTCTTAATACCATCTCCAATAACGGTTACTCTCATTCCTGATTTGTCTTCACTATTAGTAAAAAATCTGCCTTTTTCAATATTTGTAGATATCGTTTCCATATATTCTTCATTTGTGCCAAAAATTTGTGTTCTGATTTCTTTATCACTATAAGACAAAGATGCGCCTCTTTGCATAACTGGCGCTACAGCTAGTGCGTATTGAGATCTTTCTTTAACTTGATCTACATATTCAGGACGAATTCTGGGTCTATTCCTTACTTCCCACCAATCCATATCGCTAAACCATTCCCAACGACTGATGTATAAAACATCCTTGCCTAACCATGACATACTGCCCTCAAATGTTTTATCCAAACCTGAAATTAATGTCCCCATCATGGTTACTGACAATACTCCAATAATTATTCCCAACGCTGTAAGTATAGATCTTGTTTTATTGGCAAAAATAGCGGAAAGCGATATCAAAAAGTTTTCTATAAAAAGTAAAAACATTACAACTCAGAATCTTCAATTATTTTCCCATCAAATAATCTAATTATACGATGTGCATGTTGAGCAATATCATCTTCATGAGTAACTAAAATAATTGTATTACCGGCCTTATGCAACTTATCCAATATATCCATTATTTCATGTCCACTTTTAGAATCCAGATTACCCGTAGGTTCATCTGCAAGAATAATGGAGGGACTATTAACTAATGCTCTAGCTATTGCAACTCTCTGTCTTTGACCTCCAGATAATTCATTAGGTTTGTGATGCATCCTATCTGATAAACCTACGCTAGATAAAGCTTCTGAAGCTAAGTTAACTCTCCTCTCTTTCCGTATATTCCCATAAATAAGAGGAATTTCGACATTATGTTGCGCTGTTGCTTTTGGTAATAAATTAAATGTTTGAAAAATAAAACCGATTTTTCTATTTCTAATTGAGGCTAACTGGTTATCATTCATTTCATTAACCATTTCACCTTCAAATTCATATAAACCTGAAGAGGGCGTATCTAAACATCCAATCATATTCATCATGGTGGACTTTCCAGAACCTGATGGTCCCATAATAGCTAGATATTCATTGTCTTTAATTTCTAAGTCTACTCCATCTAAGGCCCGAACTTCTTCACCCCCAACATTATAAATCTTATAGATACTTTTTAATGAGATTAAAGTCAAAAACCGTACCTCATAATATTTTTACCACATTTAACCCTTTCAATTCTTCTATATTTTCTGCTTGTTTTTAGATATCATTTTTTAAAGATACTAAGTCACCATGGCTAAGATCTTTACTTATTAATCGATATCCCCCAGTAACTATGATATCACCTACTTTTACTCCATCCTCAATAGAATAATAGTTTTCACCTGATATCCCCATTTTTACTGGTTTAATAATAGCATATTTTTTACCCTCTATCGCTTTTTCCTCATTAAACTCATCTTCTAAAACAAACACTACATCGACAGGTTTAGCTTTTGTAAAGTTATTTTTTTCATCGCTATTATTTCCCCATTCCCTTTTATCCGATTTAATATTTTTCTCAATCTTCATATAATTATCGGGCCTTGACGTAAGAGACTGAATTGGAATAGATATTGTATTTTTAATAGTTTTTGTTATAATATTAACTGTACTACTCATACCTGGTCGTATTCTATCTGGAACAGATAGCATTTTAACTTTTACTTTAAAATTAGTTACTTGTTGCTGAGAGCCCATATTAAGAGATAACGCAGAGTGTGCTATTTCGCTAACAAGACCATAAAAAGTTGTATCTGGATAGGCATCTATTTCAATTTCTGTAGTATCTCCAACTTCAATATTTACTACATCATTTTCATTCACATCTACTTCTACCTCCATCCTACTCAAATCTGCTACAGTCATTAAAACTCCAGGATTAAACATTCCACCAACTGCCATTTCTCCCTCTTCCTTTGTTATACTTATCACAATGCCATATTTTGGAGCTGTAAGACGAGTTTTTGAGAGTTGGTCCTGAGCTGATAATAAATTTGCTTTTGACTGCTCTGCCTGACTTGTAGCTATTTGATAAGATGCTTCTATCTGCTCCAGTTCCTGTTGTGAAATTAATTTTTCAGAAAAAAGAGAAATTGTTCTATCCATTTGAGCTTTTACTTTTTTCAAATTAGCCTCAGACGATTTCACTTGAGATACTGCATTATTATAAGTAGGTCGAATCTGCTTTTCATCAATGCTTATTAAATGCTGACCTGGCTTAACTGTATCTCCTTCGATAACTGTTATTTCTGTTATCCAACCTGTTATTGTAGATGTAATTTGTACTGCCTCTTCAGGTTGTATTTTCCCACTTGCATTTACTTTTTGAACAATATTTCTTAGCTCAACCTTTTCAGCATCAACATAAATTACTTTTTCAGAATCCGATTTAAATATAAAATACCAAACTGCTATAATTATACTGATTGAAATTGGTATCCATACTTTTTTCTTTTTTAATAACTTTATCATTTTAATTTTCTTTAACTTTATATTCCAAGTCTAAAGATCCAATTATAGCTTTAAGATTTGCTTCTTGAATCCTTGCATTATGAATTGAATTAATTAACGTTGAATTAGAACGAAACAGTGAAATTTGAGCATCTAATACCTCTAAAATAGTGGCAGAACCCAAACTATAACGCTCTCTGACTAATTTTAAATCTTCCTCAGCAGATAACACCACTGATTCATTAATAGGAATTATTTCTGAATAATTTTCTAATGATTCCCTGATTAATTCTGCTTGCACCCTAAGATCATTAAGTAATGTAATGTAACCATATTCTGCTTGATCTATTGAAATTTCTGCTTGCTGTTGCTGCATTAATAAGCTATTACCCGTATATATTGGAATAGATATTGAAAAGTTTATTCCTAATGACCAATCATCCCTAATCGCATCGCTAATTGAGTTTAGTTCTGATGAATTTGCAGAATAATTTATTGATGAATTAATAGATGGAAACCTAAGCCCCTTGATTAATTTATAATTATAATTTGTCAACTCAGTTTGTTTTTCTGATATTAAGAGACTTGGATTGCGATCTTTTAAACCATTAAGCAACTCGCTGCTTGAAGGTATAGTTTTAAGAGTCCATTTTTTTTCTGATACTGATATTTCTTGTCCGAAATCTTGGAGTCCCATATCATTAAATAAAACTCTTCTAGAGTTTGCCAGGCTAGTCTTTTTATTCAGCAAGTCTACTTTTGCTTGCCCCTGAGCTACTTGAGCCTTTAAAAGATCGGTTTTTTTAACGGCACCTAGTTTAAATTGTTTTTCAACTAATTCAACTTGTTGATTTGACATTTCTAAATTTTTATCTGCGACGTCAAATAACTCTTGAGCTTGAAAGAGATTGTAATAAGATCGAATAACTCTCTGAATTACTTGAATTTTAATTAATCTTTCATTCAATTTTGCCTTTTCTAAATTTAATTTAGCTTGCCTAATTTGGTTAAGATTCCTTCCGCCATTGTATAATATTTGACTCAGCGACAAACCAGTTGACACATTACTATAATGATCAACTTTATTATAAATGGTATCTAATGAAAATTCACTTAAGTTTACATTAATTCCTGAAATTGATGTTCGTTCGGGAAAGTTAGTTCTTGAATTATTGGCATTAAAACTAATGTTAGGTAAAACATTATTAAATGAACCACTGAGACCCTTTTTTGCAGATTTAACTCCTAAAGTAGCTGATAAAATCGTTCTCTTATTTTCTAAAGCAATATCAACACAATCATTTAGACTATAACTTTGACAAAAAGAAATAGCAACAGCTACAAAAAATATTAAAGTTCTACCCAAAATTTTTTAATTCCTCCTTACTTAAATTTAGCTATAAATCTATATATAATTTTTTTTAATTTGATTCAAATATTCTAAACTAGAATCATAATCATTCTCAATTTTCCCATCTAAAATAGCCTCTTCAATTGCTCTTTTTATTTCTCCAACTTTCCGACCTTCTTTTAACTTACAGACCTTCATTATTTCATCTCCTCGAACCGGAGATTGAAATAATTTTTTAGCATCAATTTTAATTACATTTTTTATTTTCTCTTCAACTAAATCAAAATTTTTTAAATATTGTTTAACACGATTTGGGTTTTTAGTTGTTATATCTGCTCGACATAAAGTCATCAAATCATCAATATCTTCCCCACTTTCAACCATCAAACGTCTTATAGCCGAATCAGTTACAATGTCTTTAGCTAATGCAATCGGCCTAAGGTGTAATTTGGTAAGCTTTTTTAAATAACGTTTTAATCTATTAGAAAGTTTCATTCTTCTAGAAACTTTATTAAGCATTCTCTCACCTACTGCATCATGACCATGAAAAGTATATCCTCTATTTTTGTCAACTCTTCTTGTATTGGGTTTTGCTATATCATGAACCAATGCGGCAAATCGAATTTCCATTTTAGATGATAAGTTTGCAGCATTATCAACAACTTGCATAGTGTGAGCAAAAATATCTTTATGATGCCATTCTGGAGTTTGGTCCATCCCATACATAGTATCTATTTCGGGGAAAATGATTTTCATTAATCTATTTTTTTGTAAAATAATTAATCCAATGGATGGTTTTTTTGTTTTTAGTATTTTTATAAATTCATCTCTAATTCGTTCCCATGATACAATATCTATTCTTTTTGATTGTCTTTTTATTGAATCTAAACACTTTTGTTCAATTTTAAACCCAAGCTTTGATGAAAAATACGCAGCTCTCATCATTCTTAAGGGGTCCTCTGAAAATGTTTCATCTGGATCTAAAGGGGTTTTAATAATTTTAGATTCAATATCATTTATTCCTCCAAAAGGATCTGTTAATTTCCCAAAATTTTGTGATCTTAAATCAATCGCCATTGCATTTATTGTAAAATCTCTTCTAATTAAATCTCCTTCTAAATCTGTATTAATAACCTTTTTAGGTTTCCTTGATTCTTTATTGTAGAGTTCTGCTCTAGCACTTGCAACTTCTATTTGAAATTTCCCATTTGGTATTATAGCTGTCCCAAACTTTTCAAATTCTACAACTTTATTTATTTTTATTTCTTTTGAAAGTTTTTTAGCAAATTGGATCCCATTCCCAACAACCATAATATCAATATCATTTAACCTTTCACCCATAATTAAATCTCTTACAAGCCCCCCAACAGCATAGACTTCTAAACCTTCTTTTTCCCCCAATTTTCCTGCGACCTTTAAAATAGAATATACTTCTTTATATTCAGGCAACTTTAATAGGTGTTTAATATTTAACATATTGATTTTATTTATTATTTTTTTGAAAAGATAAATTACAATTTATTCATTATTTTTCTTCAATTTCATTCTCAAAATATTATTTTAAAACAAAATACTTGAAAAAAAAGAACTAGCATGTAAATTCAAGGGTATGACAAAAAGATTAAGATTATTTATTATTAGTACTTTTTTTATTTCAAACTTAATTGCTCAGTTTGAATCTATTAAAATAACAATTGACGATAGATTACTTCGAAGTGAAGAAAAACAATCTATCTTTAACCTAAAAAATGATATAAAAAATTTCTTTCTATCTACAGAATGGAACGAAACCTACAATGATCTAAATATACCTCTTCATATTCAGATAGTCTTCGAAGGTCTAACTCAGAAAGGAAATCAATCAATATTTAGTTGCCAAGCTCTTTTTTCTAATGGAGAAGATCTTCGATACTTTGATAAAAGTGTTCAGTTTTATTACAGCTCAGGAACTAACTTATACTATGACCCCGTTTTATTTGAACCATTATCAGGTTTTTTAGCTTATTATGCACATTTAATAGTTGCAGGAGTGATAGATACGTATGAGTTTAAAGGTGGAAACTCTCATTATGAAATGGCCAGAGATATTGCCCTGCGTGGCTCATCCTCTGATTATAAAAAAGGATGGAGTTCTAGAATTACCCTAGTTGACAACCTGGATAGAAATAATGGACTCAGAAAAGCAAGGCTCGCATGGTACATCGCAATAGACCTGTTTAATGAAAACGATATTGATGGAACAATTGAAGAGGTAAACCTGATGCTTGATGGTATTGAGCAATCATATCGTGATCTTGGAAGAGATTTTAATACACAATATTTTCTAAAAGCTAACTCAAAGAAGATCGCAACTCTATTAGCTGATTTAAATCAAAGTGAACTTCTTAAAGACATGAAAGAGCTAGATCCAGATAGAAGAGAAATCTATCAATCAGCTTTAGAAGATAAATCAGAATAATTATTTTTTTTAAATAAAAAGTGCTCCAAGACAATACTCTTTTTAAACATTCTACTCATAATTCTTTTATCTGAATTAACTTTTAACTTTTTAAACCTATAACGTTTTTTAAAAATTGGTATTGGGTGACTAATAATCCATAATAAAGCTAAAAAGATTCCTGAGGCTTGTTTAAAGTTTAGTCTAATTATTGAATAAAATAGTGCGATAAAATCAAGAATAACTCTTAA
>Ga0208277_1002117_pt1 | contig 11384 bp, 7 predicted proteins | sample ETNtaG_5_FD_185782 | JGI IMG/M metagenome (GOLD analysis project Ga0208277, IMG submission 185782) | Marine microbial and viral communities from oxygen minimum zone, Eastern Pacific Ocean - ETNP201406SV205 (SPAdes) (version 2) | ecosystem: Environmental > Aquatic > Marine > Oceanic ...
TATCTGAGCAAGGAATAGGAAGAGGGAAACAGCCTATAACCTTTCTAATTGATTTGGTTGCAAATTCGGGAGGTAATGAGTTTACATCCTATGCACCTATTCCTCACTATATTTCAAGCAAACGAAATTCAATATATTTAAAAAATTTAGAATATTCCGTGTTTGATTTTTCTAGTTTTAATTCAGCGTCTATATCAGTATTCTCTAATATAATTAATGGTGCTATAATTCATTCTGAAAATCCTCTAGATATTATTAATGAGTATACGGAATTTTCAGGTAAGATGAAACCTTTGCCAAGTTGGTCCCAACATGGAGCAATAATTGGTCTACAGGGTGGGACTGATCGTGTTGGCCAAATTGTTGATTCTTTGCTTGGAAAAGGGGTACCAATTTCTGGAGTTTGGTTGCAGGATTGGGTAGGTCAAAGAGTAACTGAATTTGGGAAACAGTTATGGTGGAATTGGGAATTAGATAAAAATCACTATCCCAAATGGGATTCACTTTTAACCAGTTTACATGATAAAAATATTAAGGTATTGACATATATAAATCCTTTTTTAACAGATGTAAGTAATAAAAATAATTTTGGGACTAATTATTATAAAATAGCTCAAGATAGTTCATATTTTGTTGTAGATAGTTTGGGGATTCCGTTTGATTTGGATATAACGACCTTTTCAGCCAGCTTAATTGATTTGACTAACCCAGCAGCAAAAAATTGGTTTAAAAAAATCATAGAAAAAAACATGCTCTCTTTAGGCGTTGATGGTTGGATGGCTGATTTTGGAGAGGCGTTACCCTACTATTCTAATCTCTATTCAGGTAATTTAGGCAGTGCTTTTCATAATTATTATCCGGTTATGTGGGCTCAGTTAAATAGTGAAATCGTTGAAAGCTCATTTAAAAAGGATGAATTACTGTACTTTTGTAGGTCAGGTTATACTCAAAGCCCTAGAAGTACATCATTATTTTGGCTGGGGGATCAACTTGTAACTTGGGATAATTACGATGGAATTAAAACGGCCATTACTGGACTACTAAGTTCTGGATTATCTGGTTTTTCTTTAAATCATAGTGATATTGGTGGATATACTTCTATAAAAACACCTTTTTTGAAATATATAAGATCTAAAGAATTATTTATGAGATGGGCTGAAATTAATGCATTTACTTCATTTTTTAGGACTCATGAAGGTAATAGACCCGAGGATAATCACCAAGTGTATTCTGATGAAGAAACAATGATTCATTTTTCAAAAATGGCAAAAATTTATTCATCTCTTGCATTTTATCGTGAAATATTAATGCAAGAATCATACGAGAGGGGTTCACCAATTGTAAGACATCCTTTTTTACATTATCCAGAAGACAAGGAAGTTCTTAATATAAAAAATGAACAATTTATGCTAGGAAGTGAATTTATGATTTGTCCTATTTTAGATGAAAAAAGAGAAGAAGCAACATGTTATTTACCAATGGGGAATTGGGTCCATTTATGGTCATTAAATGAATATAATTTTGTTGATAAAGGGGAAAAAATAAAAATTAATTCCCCAATAGGAATGCCTGCGGTATTTTACAAAAAGGATTCAGATATTGCTAAGATGTTTTTGAGTAATCTAAAGAATATGAGAATTTTAGATTAATATTGAGGGGTATTAATTAATGAGAATATCTTATTTATCACATTTACTATAACCACACCCCATGCATGAATCACATCCATTTTCAGTTTTTAATGTACGATTATTACAGTCAGGACAGACTTTAAATTGAGCATTCCCCATGTTGCCTTCATCTTGGGCAAGTACGGATGTAGTCTCTATTTGCCCGTTATCAGCAGGTGGATGCTGAACCGGTTTTTCAACAATTCCAACATCGTAGAAAAAACGTTCAATTACATCTGCAATTTCAGCATAGAATGAGTGATAATATTTTCCTTCCTTGAAAGAACCCCCATTAGGATCAAAAATGCCCTGTAGCTCTTCTAAGATAAACATGGCATCTGAAGCTCGACGAAAGATTGCTGAAATCAGGCGAGTAAGCACTACATACTCTGGAGCACGTGTTAAATCTTTTGAATTAATAAATATTTCAATAGGTCTAATAACTCCATCTTCATTCATATAGCTGAGCGTTACAAATACAGAGTTTTTTACAAATGCACTTTTCAATTTATAAACCTTGGCATCAACAACATCAGGCCTTGTAACTGCTAGTTGTTTTCTTGGACTTCCATCGGGATTTTTTTTATGAATATTTTCAGGTGTTTCTGAAATGGTTGCATCTGGTGTTAATTTAATCATAATTCTACTTTCTCAAATTCAGTGCTTTCTAAAACGTCTTCGATTCCGACAGTACTATTTTTTAAATAATGATAAACGGTTGTTAGTGAACCATCCGGCATTTTCATGATTTCATCACCACTAACTTCAACGGTTTCTCCAGCCTCATTTGCTATAGTGTACATTTTACCTTTTTGTTTTTGGAACTTAGTAAGTTCTCCATCTACGCTAAGAATTGGGAAGCGACTTCCATCTCGGTAAACTGTAACACCTTTTAATTTATTTTTCCATGCTTTTAAGTATACGTCTGATATAACTTCAGGGTTTACATCTTCTGGGAGATTGATAGTAGATGAAATACTATGGTCTACATACTTTTGGATTACCCCTTGGATATCAACACGTTTTTCTGAATTGATATGATGTGCAGTTCGTAAGAAGTAATCAGGTAGGATTTCTTCAATATTTTCTGCTGCATCAATTTTTTCTTGAAGCCCCATTTTATCAATGTATGCTTGAATAGTAGAGTGAAATACTTTAAAGAATTTATTACGACCTTGATTTAAGGATTCAGATCTACGGGTATAATAAATAGCAAAGATTGGTTCAACACCCCCAGAAACTCCAATGTAATTCTTTTCTTCATTTTGGTAACCTAAAACTATATTAGAAATTGACCCGGTTGGTGCAATTGACATTATAGCAATATTGCGGATACCATTTTCAGAAATCATATTTTGAGTTTCTTTACTTAGTGATTCTTGAATAAATGGACATTTCATATAGTCATCTTCTTCATAAATTGGAGATGAACCTTTTTCAGCGGCTAATGATGCAGATGCTTGGAATGATGCATTGGTGATGAACTCCATAACTTTTCTAATAAGCTCAATACCCTCATCAGAATCGTAGGCAATTCCCAGTTGGTTTACCATATCTGCAATTCCCATGACACCTAAGCCTAAACGACGTGTTTCTTTAGCAGCAAGGCGTTGTTTTTTGAGGGCATTTAAATCTTCATTCCATGTAACTACATTATCTAAAAAACGAACTAAAATAGAAGATGATTCTGCTAACTGATCCCAGTCTAAATAGGCATTGCTTTCATAGCCATTTACTACAAAGCGAGATAAATTAATTGAACCCAGATTACATGCTCCACCATCTTCGAGAGGAACTTCTGCACACGGGTTTGTACAAATAATGGGTCTACCCACATAGTTTGATGGAGAATAATCACTCATAGTAGTCCAGAAGATAATCCCGGGTTCGGCAGTTTTGTAATTGCCCTCAACAAATTGATCCCAAATTTCACGGGCTTTCACCATACGACGAACTTCATTTGTCCATGGGCTATCAAAATAAAGCATAAAGTCACCAGATTGACGCAATGCAATATCATAGTTTTCATCTTTAAGTTGAATCACATAATCACCAAAAATATCACGCTTCATACAATCCATCAATTCATCTTTTTCAATAGATTTGCCAAATTTTTTGGAAATAAAGTTCTTTAATTTTGTGAATGTATTGAAATTATTTAAAACTTCATACTCAGAAATTGTTTTAGATGGAATACCACTAGAGTAGTGTATATCATTCTCATCTTGTGGTGCACTTAGGACTAAATCTTTATTATTTTTCTTATATACCATAAACTCAGCATCACCAAATCTACGTTGCTCATCAACAGCGGACATAAATTCGTCACTGGCTTTAATAGAAATATTGGCAAACCTTACTTGAGTATTTTCCATTACTTGTTTTTTAATAGTTCCTAATTCTTCTTCGTTGAACATGCCAGACCAATTACATTGCTCAACAATTTGATTAGTTACCCAGTTTGGTGTTTTCTTAACGTTGATAAAATACTCAACATCTGGGTGTTTAACATCTAGGGTAAGCATTAAAGCACCTCGGCGCCCACTTTGACCTATAAGGCCAGTAGTTAAAGAATAGAGGTCCATAAAAGATACGGCACCCGTAGAACTGTCTGCAGCATTATGAACAACAGAATCACGTGGACGAAGTGCTGTAATATCAACACCAATTCCTCCTCCATAAGAATATGTTCGTGCGCATTCAAAAGCAGCCTTATAGATTGAATCAATATCATCATGTTGAATTTTGGCAACAAAACAGTTGGCTAATGTTTTGATTCTATAGAGATCTCCAGAACCAGCAAGCACACGTCCTCCTGAAACAAAACGACCTTCAAATAATTCAGTATAGAATTTTTCAGCATATTTTTTTTGTTTTGATTTACTGCCTTCAACCGTAGCCATAAATGCAGCCAGCCGTTTGAATACGTCCTCTGGTTGAGTTTCAATATGTTTATTTTCTAAATCTTTTAGGAAATATTTTTTCTGATAAATACTTTTAGCTAATTCATTATCACCCAGATAATCACCATGATATGGCAATTCCTTACCTTGCTTTTCAGAAATATGTTTGTATAGTTCCTTGTAAGCTTTAATACGTGAAGTTCCAACAACTTTTGTAGTTTTGCCTTCATGTTTAAACATCTTTTCAATTTGTTTCATGCGTACTTCATCCTTACAAAAAGGTTGTTATTTACCTTAAATTTTACAGGCATCACAAATTTGAATTGTCTTTAGACAAAAAAATTGTGAATGCTTCCATTCCAATTTTCAAGTGATTTTCAGTACAACTTCCGTTGCGTTTTGCTCATCCAGAAGAGGCTCTGGATTTTATTTATGTTGTATTGTTTTTCTCGTCGGTTGAGTCTAATTAGGAAACACAACATATGCTGACCACGTAGAAAAATATACTCTATATTGTGTAGTGAGTGCAAAACTTTTATTACAATTTGTTACAAGAATCTAGGTTTCCCGAGGAGAAAAAAGTAGATTTTTTTTTTAGTGATTAGATTTGAGCTATAATCCAATCAGAAGGGCTAATGAAATTTGATTTAATTTTTTTCGATTCCGTCTATAAAAATTAGGTCTATGTTGAGTAAATTTATCCGTTTATTTCCTTCTGCTAAATACTAATCTCAGGAGCTTACGCATGAGCAGTGCAAAATTAATTATTGATGATCAATCTTTGGACCTGCCTATAATTACTGGTAGTGAAAATGAAAAAGCAATTGATATTTCTAAATTAAGAAATACGACAGGTTATATAACAATGGATCCTGGATATGGGAATACAGGTTCATGTATTAGTGATATTACGTTCATTGATGGTGAAAAGGGGATCCTTCAATACAGAGGCTACCCAATTGAAGAATTGGCAAAAGGCACATCTTTTACTGATGTTGCTCACCTGCTCATATATGGTAATATGGATACCTCTGAAGGAAAAGATAATTTCAAAAATAAAATAAAGAAGCACGCTAATATTCATGAGTCAATGAAACGCTTTTTTGATGGTTTTCCATTAGGCGCCCACCCAATGGCCATATTATCTTCAATGGTTACGGCACTATCTTCATTTAATCCAGATAGTGAAAGTCATGATCCAGAGCTTATCGATTTAAATATTGCCAAACTCATTGCAAAAGTAAAAACTATTGCAGCCTATTCATATCGTAAATCGCAAGGATTACCATTTTTGTACCCAGATTCCGAATTGAATTATGTAAACAACTTTCTTCATATGATGTTTTCTGATTCTCAAGAAGAATATCAACAAAACCCTGTTATGTCTGAAGCATTAAATCTTCTTTTAATCTTACATGCAGACCATGAACAAAATTGTTCAACATCTACAGTAAGGATGACAGGTAGTAGTCATGCCAATCTATATGCGACAATCTCAGCAGGAATTGCAGCACTTTGGGGGCCACGGCATGGTGGCGCAAATCAAGCTGTAATCGAAATGCTTGAAATGATTAAAAATGATGGTGGTGATTATAAAAAATATATAAATCTTGCTAAAGATAAAAATTCAGATTTTAGAATGATGGGATTTGGCCATCGTGTGTATAAAAATTATGATCCAAGAGCGTCCGTTATTAAGGAAGCAGCCAATCGTGTTCTAAAAGCATTGGAAATTGATGACCCCCTTCTAGAAATTGCACAAAATTTAGAACATATTACACTTGAGGATGATTATTTTATAGAGCGAAAATTATACCCCAATGTAGATTTTTACTCTGGAATTATTTACCGTGCAATGGGAATTCCTACAGATATGTTTACAGTAATGTTTGCTTTGGGTCGCCTACCAGGTTGGTTAGCTCATTGGCGTGAAATGATTTTAGACCCCACATCTCGAATTAATAGGCCTCGCCAGATTTATGTAGGCGAAACAAAACGTATACTATAAGGGTTAATATTGAAAGCGTATCTTGATTTAGTTAATCATGTTTTAGAAAATGGATATCGCCGTGAAAATCGTACTGGTACCGATACCATTATGTATTTTGGTTATCACTATAAAATAAACCTTCAAGATGGGTTTCCTCTTTTAACTACAAAAAAAATATTTTTTAAATCTGTTATTAGAGAATTATTATGGTACCTCTCAGGCGATACGCACATTAGAGATTTACGGGAACATACCAAGATTTGGGATGCCTGGACATCCGAAGAAAAGAATTGGGATGTGGGGCGAATGTATGGCTATCAATGGGTTAATTGGGAAAAGTATATTGAAGATCCTTCAACAGGTCAATTTAAGCGAACATTTATAAATCAAATTCAAAATGTAATTGATGAAATCAAACGAAATCCAAATTCTCGTCGTTTAGTGGTAACCGCATGGAACCCTGCTGTCTTAGATGAAGTTGCATTACCTAGCTGTCATTCATTTTTTGTATTTAATGTTACAGATGGAAAGTTAAATTGCCATTTAACTCAACGAAGTGGCGATATTGCATTGGGAATCCCCTTTAATGTTGCTTGCTATGCTATGCTAACCCAAATGATTGCCCAAGAAACAGGATTAGAATTAGGTGAATTCTCACATTATATTAACGATGCCCATATATATGTGGATCATGTTGAAGGTCTAAAAGAACAATTGAAGCGTAAGCCAAAACCACTACCTGTACTAGAAATTGCTGATAAACCATTTTGGGATATAAAATTTGAAGATTTTACTATCAAAAACTATGATTATCTTCCTGCAATAAAATTCCCTGTAGCAGTATAGAAATGATTATCCATCTTATTTGGGCACAAGAAAAAGATGGTGGAATTGGAATAAATAATAGTTTGCCCTGGCATATTTCTGAAGATTTAAAAAATTTTAAAAAAATAACACTTAATAAGCCCATTATTATGGGTCGAAAAACTTGGGATTCTCTACCCTTTAAGCCATTGCCTCATCGACGTAATATAGTATTGTCATCTTTGTCTATGAATGACGTAGAATGCTATACGAGTCTAGAAAACTGCCTAGAAGCATTAGCTGATGAATCAGATTTATTTGTAATTGGTGGGGCACAGATTTATAAGGCATTTTATTCATCTGCGCATCATCTACACATTACTATTATAAAAGAAAAAACTACTGGGATAGATACTTTCTTCCCTATTCCATTATCTGTGATTGAGGAATCATTTACATTAAATGATTCTAAGCAGTTAACAGACAATGCAAAATATACCCACTGGACTAAAAGAGCCTAACCTATAAATACTAAATAAGCTCCAATCATGGCTATTATTATGGATAATATTCGTCTTTTAGTAAGTGGCTCCCCCAAAAATATCCAAGCAAAAACCATAATGAATATGGTAGAAGTTTGGTTCAATATACTGGATATTGAAGCAGTCGTCATTGACATTCCCATAACCCACATGGCAATACCCAAATAAGTAGCTAATACAGACCCTATTATAAGTGGAGGCCACAATTTTTTATCATATAATACATTAAGAATGTTTTTTTTATAATTAGCATAAAACATAATGCTACCTGAAACTAATACACCTGATATTAATCGGTAGCCAGCAATCCATATTTGAAGCTGTGGTTTATTACTAACAGTATTTAAAATAGGTTTTATCATTACGATTCCCAAAGCCATCATTGCAATTGATCCTACGGCATATAAGATTCCCTGCTTGAATATTTTTCTATTTACAGGTATATTTTGAATTTTAGTTGATGCATATAATACTGATCCAATGATAAGTCCTCCGCCTAATAATTGTATTGGAGAAAGGGATTCACCTAAAAGTATGAATGCGAATAAAATGACAAATGGACTGTAGACAGTATCTACAATGGCTGAAATTCCTGCACCTAAAATATTCAAAGAGTGGAGAAAAATGATATCTGCAATCCCAATTCCGATGATTCCACTTATAGATAAAATAAGTAAATCTGAACGGGAAAATTGGGCATCTGGCCATATAGGAACATCAATGATTATGCAAGTTAGGATGAAAAGCAATAAACCAATTGTAGTTTTAACGGGATTTATTACCATAGGAGAAACACGGTCTCCTATTTTTTTAAAAATGATAATGGCTAATGCCCAAAATATTGCAGATAGGAGTGAGCATATTTCACCCATGTATGGAATTGTGTTCAATATTGCCTCAGATATGAGGTGAAATTTCGGAAAACAAAATACTTAATATTTAATTATTTTTTTATTTAAAAATCTTCGGACAAGATTACATTGAATGAAATACATCTATTCCAAAGCATGAAACAGTCTATTTAATAATAGAGTATTATTCTAAAGTTGGATTCAATATGAGGTTTACCAATGAAATGATATCTAGTACGTTAATATTACCATCTTCATTAAAATCACCACAACAAATCCACAATTCCCAAGGATCATTTTCTGATGGAAGCTGCAGAATAATATTTACCATGAATACTACATCCAGTACATTTACGCTACCATCTTGTGTTAGGTCACCTTGTGTACATGTAGTTTCTTCCTCACAGTCTGGATAGCCCTGCCAAGCAGGTTGGCTAGTGCCTTCAATTTCAGTACCAAATTCATTTACACACCAACAATAACCTGTAGAAGGCCAACATTGCATTGGCTCCCATTCACAATCATTTGTACATTGGGGAATAAAACAACCAAGTCCACCACAATTTTCTTCTGCCAATTCTACGGAATTACAACAATCAGGCTCTTCAATGAGTAAAATCTCATCCACATTCAATGCTCCACATTCAACACACCATGTTTGCTCACCCCATATTTCTACATGTTGTCCTACGTATTCTTCTAGGATAATAATAGGTGTTATTGTTAGGTTGGTTTCAATAAATCCTGCGTCGGGTTCTAAATAGTAAATACTACAGGAATCCATACAAAAACTGGCCTCAATACTTTGTACTATACCTCTTGTATATTCTCTGGGCAAAGATAATCCTAAAAGGAAAAGTATAATTATGATAGGCTTGTATTTCACGAGTTCTCGTTTATATTTTAATGGGAGTAAAAATTAGCTTTACTATCATTGATATTATTTCATAAGCATCATTTTTTGGGTAAAGGATTCACCATCAACCATAAGCTGAGCAATATATATACCACTTGGTAGACTTTCAGCTGACCATGATACTATAAATTCACCCGCGTACTGCTGTTCATTTACCAAGGTCTGAACTAATTGACCTGACAAATTATAAATAGACAAGTTAACTTGTGTATCCTTATGCAGTGTGTAGATAATACTGGTTTCGGGATTAAATGGATTTGGAAAATTTCCTTTAAATGAAATTTTATTTGGGAGCACATTGATTGATGTCATAATGGCTTCACTATTGGCATCAGCTACGATTAACTCAATAATTTCAATAGATTGATTGAAACTAATTATTATTCGTCCATTTAATAGATTTCCATCAATTGTATATGCAATTAGAGAATTATTATGAGATTTTGAAATCCAACCATCTGGGATTTGGATTTGGTTTATATCAATATTCTCTGAAAAGACTATTTGGAATCCTGCCACATCTGAGCCTTGAATCTGGATTTCCTTTTCATTCTGATAAATTTCTGCATCACCTGAATCTGATCGCTGTAAGTCATCTTCATAAAGAATGATATTCACTACAGATATCACATCTAGAACATTTATATCACCATCTTGGTTTAAGTCAGCAGCCCAAAATTCATATTCAGTTGGTTCATCAATTTGCAGTGCAAAGTTTACCATATTAACAATATCTAAAACATTGATTGCACCATCACTATCTACATCACCAAATTGGCCAAAAGTTACCATTGAACCTTCTCCTGAAGATGGGATTTCATTTGCATCTGGGTCAGAAACTAGGGTATAGTTAAAACCTAAGTGAATATCAGTTCCAGGAGGGATAGCGCTATTTGTAGTAGTAGTAAATGATAGATTGGCTACATGATGTTCTCCTGGTTCATATACACAGCCTTCTAAGCTAAACATGATTCCCCAAAGTTGACCATACACATCATTGAAACTAGCAGAAAAACAATCATTAGTAGATTGAAGCGCACTTGGAGTAAACCAAAACCCCCCACCTGTATTTTGAGGTAATACTGCAAATTGAAGTCCACTTACAGAGGTATCCGTTTGTAAATAAAGAGGAACAGTGAAACCTTCCTGAGTTCCATTTCCATCTCCTAAGCTGAGTACTGCTTGCTGTTCTCCCCCAGCCCACTCACCTAATTGGAAATTCAGTTCATACTCCTGATTACTTTCAATATTAATAACATTAGATTGTTGTGAATCTTCATAAGCTGAGACAGTAACTATATACCAGCCATGAGGAATTAATATTTCATAAACTCCATAATCATTAGTATATGTCTCAAAGATGACACTATCACTATAAATATGTTCCACTTGTATACGAGCATTAGCTACCATTTCAATTGCATCACCCCAAATATATTCAACATACCCATAAAGCACTCCAAACTCATTACATTCGCCTATTGGCTCATCGCAATTTTCAGGTCCACAGCTTGTAGGGTACAACAATCCATCAATACATGTCTCAACTTCAGCACACATCAAGTCAGGATTACAGTCATCATCATCAAAAATATTTTCACAATTATTATCTGCTAAGCATTGAAAGCATACTTCCATATATTCATTAATTTCCATCATTGTCTCATTATCACAATCTTCAGCACATTGATTCATGAAATTATTTGGC
>Ga0208277_1002118_pt1 | contig 11383 bp, 6 predicted proteins | sample ETNtaG_5_FD_185782 | JGI IMG/M metagenome (GOLD analysis project Ga0208277, IMG submission 185782) | Marine microbial and viral communities from oxygen minimum zone, Eastern Pacific Ocean - ETNP201406SV205 (SPAdes) (version 2) | ecosystem: Environmental > Aquatic > Marine > Oceanic ...
TATGGATGATATTGTACAAAAATCTCAACTATCTAAAGGAGCAATCTATTGGTACTTTAATTCCAAAAAAGATATCTACCTATCGTTGGTTGATCACTGGTTTGATAGATATAGTCAAGGGGTTATTAATCACCTAGAAAAAACAGATACTGCCTCTGGACAATTAAAAGTTCTCTTTAATTACTTTATAGAACAATTTGATAAAAATCCTGCGACATTCAAGATAATGGTTGAATTTTGGAGGATGGCTGGACTTGACAATGATTTTAATTTGAAATTGCAAGAGGTCTACTCTTACTTCTTAGATTACATCATGGATATTATTACATATGGTATGGATAATGATGAATTCAAAAAAGTTGACCCAAGAATAACTGCGCTATCTATCCTTGTAAACATTGAGGGTATTCATTGGTTTATACTTTTTAATAAATCAGGAGTAGAGGCCCACGACTATATTGACACTATATCAGAATTCATACTTAATGGACTAAAGAATAAAAACTAAAAATGAATATTAAAGAGATTATAAAATTAAAAACAGGCGGGCAATGGCTTGTATCTCCTGCTGCTAAAGACAAAATATTTTGCAGAGAGCTTTTCAGCGAAGAACATCGTGAAATTGAAAAAATGGTTTTGCATTTTGCTGAAACAACTATTTCACCCTCTATAGACAAATTGGAATGCTTAGATGAAGAACTTAGTAGGTCTATAATTAGAAAAATGGGCGAACTCGGACTTATTGGCGTTGATACACCTGAAGAATTTGGTGGTACTGACCTTGATAAAATTACCGCATGCTTGATAACAGAAGGTATTGGATGGAGTGGGTCTGCTTCATTTGGATGTACTTTTGGTGTACAAACGGGAATTGGTAGCTTGGGGATTGTATTCTTTGGAACAAAAGATCAAAAAGAAAAATACCTCCCAAAATTAATGTCAGGTGAGTGGATTGCCGCGTACGGACTCACCGAACCGTCATCAGGATCAGATGCATTAGCTGCAAAAACAACAGCCACACTCTCTGAAGATGGAAGTCATTACATCCTTAATGGTGAGAAACAATTTATTACCAACGGAGGATGGGCAGATTTATATACCATACTAGCTCAAGTTGATGGCAATAAATTCTCTGGATTTATTGTTGAACGTGATACAATTGGTCTCACTATAGGATCTGAGGAAAAAAAACTAGGCATGAAAGGATCGTCGACTACATCAATTAAGTTTACAAATGCAAAAATTCCAGTTGAAAATCTTCTATATGAAGTTGGTAAAGGAGCAGTCATTGCATTTAATGCATTGAATATTGGTAGATACAAACTCGGAGCAGCCAGTGTTGGAGGTTCCAAACAAGCAATTAAGCAAACCCTTACTTATGCACTAGAAAGAAAACAATTTGGACAACCAATTGCGAAATTTGACTCTATAATAGGTAAAATAGCAGATATTACCATTCAAACATACGTTGCTGACACAATGCTATATAGAACTGTCGGGATGATTCAAGATGCCATTAATGAAATAGACAAAGATGAACCAGGATATTATATAAAAACAGGAAAAGCTATGGAGCGATTTGCTATTGAAGCATCTATGGCAAAAATATATGGTAGTGAAACGTCAGATATGGTTGTAGACAATTGCCTACAAATATTTGGAGGATATGGTTTTATTGAAGAATATCCCTTAGCAAGAGCGTATAGGGATGACAGAATCAATCAGATTTGGGAAGGTACAAATGAGATAAATAGAGCAATCATTACTGGTTATATGATGAAAAAAGTATTAATGGAGGAGATATCACTTCGAGATTTATTGAAAAAAATGGATGAATTGCTATCTAAGGATTTAAACGATGATAAATATTTATCACCGGAAAAGAATTCACTTAATGCTGCCAAGATACTAGCCGCATTTCTTTTTCAAGAAGCATTGTTCAAGTTTGGTCAAGATCTAAAACATGAACAACAACTAAGTGAGTCACTTGCGAATATATTTACCCACATATACACATCAGAATCTATTATATCAAGAGCACAACAGGGTGATGGCACAACTATGTTATCCAAGATGTCTTACACAATTGCAAAAATAGACACAACAGAATCTATGTTAGACATACAAACATTAAGTATTAAGTGTCTTAATAGAATCTTTTCTGAATCCATACCATCTGATATTTTAAATAAATTCCAAAAAATTCAAGATTCGATGAAATTAAACAACGACACAATATCATTAAAAAAATTTTTAGGAGAATACATTTTGAATAAAAAGGAATATCCATTCTAAGTTGATTAGAATAGTATAAAAACAAGATAAATGAATCATCATCAATCTTGATATTTTTTTAAATATTTTAATGTAGGAGACATCTATGAATGAGTCAGTTATAATTGACGCGGTACGATCACCAATTGGTGTAAAAAATGGTAAGTTAGTGGGAATTCGTCCAGACGACCTAACTTCTCAAGTTTTGCAAGGTCTCATAAATGGTAGTGGTATTGAAAAAAATATGATTGAGGACGTGATATTAGGCTGTGCGTTTCCTGAAGGACCTCAAGGCATGCTAATGGCTAAAAGTGTATCTCTATTAGCAGGAATACCTGAGACCTCCGGTGGCTCAGTAGTAAATCGTTTTTGCGGTTCTTCGATGGATGCCGTTCACCAAATCAGCACAAAAATAGAATCTGGAGATATCGATGTTGGTATTGCAGCTGGAGTCGAAGATATGTTCTCAGTTCCTATGGGTGGTTTCAATCCTGACTTTCATCCTGATCTTGCAGAACAAGAATATTATATTGGAATGGGTGAAACAGCAGAGATTTTGGCGAAAGAGGGAAATATTTCAAGGAATGAACAAGAACAATTTGCAATGGAGTCCCATGAAAAAGCATTAGATGCTTGGGAAAATGGTAGATACAAAAAAGAAATCATACCTATTGATATGTATGGTGATTTTGTGATTGAAAAGGATGAAGGACCAAGAGTACCAGATGTTGAAAAAATAAAAAGCCTCGACCCTGCATTTGTTGAAAATGGTAGCATAACCGCTGCAACATCAAGTCCGGTATCAATAGGAGCTGCCGCGGTATTAATAACTAGCAAAAAATTTGCTGTAGAACACTCACTTGCAATTAGAGCTACTATCAGAGGACGATCGGTAGTTGGTGTAGATTGGAGGAAGATGGGTATGGGGCCAATACCAGCTACTGAAAAAGTGTTAAAAAAAGTTGGTATGAACATGGATGAAATTGATGTCATAGAACTAAATGAGGCCTTTGCAGCGCAATCACTATATGTAATTAAAAATGGTGGATGGAATATAGATAAAATAAACTTAAACGGTGGTGCAATTGCACTTGGCCATCCCCTTGGCTGCTCTGGCTCAAGAATAATTACCACACTTATAAACGTTATGGAACAACAAGAATCAAAGACAGGTCTTGCTACAATGTGTATTGGTACAGGGCAAGGAATTGCAACAATCTTAGAGAGGAATTGATTAATGTCAAAAAATATTAAAAAAGTCGCAGTATTGGGCGCTGGTGTAATGGGAGCTCAAATTGCTGGGCACCTCGCGAATGCTGGAATTCCATCTTATCTTTTTGATATGGATAAAGAATTAGCCAAACAAGGTAAGGATACTCTTACATCATTAAAACCTGCTCCATTATATAAGCCAAAAAATGCAGAGATTGTGACCCCATGTACTTATGCTGATGACATGGAAAAAATCAAAGAGGTTGATTGGGTATTAGAGGCGGTTGTAGAACGCCTAGACATAAAAGAAAAAGTATACTCTAATTTATTTCCCTATTTAAAAGATACAGCAATCCTTACCTCAAACACTTCAGGAATCCCAATTAAAGATCTCATAAAATCTCTACCAGAAGACCTGAAGAAGCGATTTATGATTACTCATTTTTTTAACCCACCGCGATATATGCAACTTTTAGAACTTGTGAGAGGAGAAAAGACAAGTGATACAACGTATGAAAAAATGGTCTCCTTTGGAGAATCAATTTTAGGCAAAGGAATTGTGCATGCAAAAGACACTCCTAATTTTATTGGAAATAGGATAGGAGTTTTTGGAATGATGACAGCAATAAATCTTGCAACTGATCATGGTCTAACAATAGAAGAAGTAGATAAATTAACAGGCCCAATTTCAGGAAGACCAAAAAGTGCAACTTTTAGAACTGCCGATGTTGTTGGCCTTGATATACTAAAAAATGTATCTTTGACAACATTTGAAAAAGCTCCTACCGATGAAGAACGCGAGATGTTTGAGATTCCAAATATTTTAAATATTCTTATTGATTCAAATCGCCTTGGACAAAAAACTAAAGCAGGGTTTTACAAAAAAAATGACGACAAATCTATACACTCCATTGATTTAGCTACAGGAGAGTACTCACCTATGGGGGAAGTAAGATTTGATTGTTTTCGAATTGCAAAAGAGAAACAAGATTTAAGCCTAAAGATAATTGCTCTTTGTGATGGAGATGATCGGGGAAGTAAATATTTTTGGGAGTTAACCGCTAAAACTTTAATCTACAGTGCAAACCGCATACCCGAAATATCTGAAGATATTGTAAATATTGACAATGCAATGAAATGGGGATTTGCATGGGAGGCCGGTCCATTTGAAATCTGGGATATGATTGGAGTTCAAAAATCAATAGACCGAATGCAATCAGAGGGTAAAAAGACACCTTTGTGGATAACAGACATGTTGAATACTGGTAGAAAATCTTTTTATTTGATTAAAAATGGCATTAAAACATATTGGTGCCCAAAATCAGGAAGTGAACTACCAATCAAAATTAACCCTAAGGTTTTTAACCTTTTACTGCATAAAAACAAGGGAAACACACTAAAAAGAGATTTAAGTGCAAGTTTAAATGATATTGGTGATGACATTTTAAACGTTGAATTCCACTCTATACTTCAACCAAGACTAAATCCAATTGATAGCTCATACATAGAAATAATTAATGAAGCTATTGACCTGATAAATGATGGGAAATACAAGGGTATGGTCATGGGCCATCAGGGGTCAAATTTCTGCGCTGGGGCAAACTTGAACCTGTTATTGGAATTAAGTCAAAACCAACAATGGGAGGCTCTTGATTACGCTGTCAAAACAATGCAAGACATGACCCAAAGAATACGATTTTGTAAAGGTCCTATTATCGCAACGCCATTTCAATTAACGCTGGGAGGTGGGACAGAGATTATTCAACCTGCAGCACATAGAATTGCTGCATCAGAGACATATATGGGATTTGTAGAGGTTGCTGTTGGATTAATACCAGGTGGTGGAGGTAATCTTAGAATGATATTAAATGCCATGGAGGAAGGAACAGGCCGCATGGGCGCATTTCAAAAAATACAAAAAACATTTGAAGTAATAGGATTTGCGAAGGTGGCTACTAGTGCTGATGAGGCAAAGCATCTAGGACTCTTGAAGAAAGATGATACTATTATACTAAATCGTGATCATTTGATTCAAACAGCTAAAGAAAAGACTATTGAAATCTCGGAGGAGTATACTCCACCTGATTATAATGAAAGTCTCAAACTACCGGGTGCAGGGGGTCGCACCGCAATGTCCATGGCCCTCAAAGGATTTAAAGTGCAAGGAAAGATATCAGAGCATGATGTGAAAATTGGTGAAAAATTAGCCTATGTACTAACAGGTGGTAAAGAAGCAGGACTCACCAAAAAAGTAGACGAACAATATATTTTAGATATTGAGCGTGAGGCATTTGTATCACTTGCGGGTGAACAGCTTACACAAGATAGAATAAAACATATGTTGAAAAAAGGCAGACCTCTTAGAAATTAATTATTCCTTTGGAATTCGTCTCAGGCTTCTTTCATGAAAAAAATTATCCTCTAAGCCAGAGTCTGTCACAATATTAGAGAATATTACTTCCGTGCTATGACCCTTGTTCAAATTTTGAACGTATACTCTTTGAATTATTTGATATAACCCAATTTTAGAATAGAAATATTCTTTTTCTTTATCAAGATTACCTGCAGTATTAAATGATTGTTCTCTTAATATCGTCATGTCTACTTTATTAATCCATGAGACATGCCGTTTGTACGATGATTTTGCTTCTTTTTTAGGAATAGTCTCAAGAACGTAGCAATCAATTTCTAACCATTTATCATCATCTAAGCGTTTATAATCATTTTTATCTAACTCTCTACTTGAGAGATCTTCATAATTAAGGTCTGACCCCATGAATGAATCACCTCTTTTTTTAGAAGATATTCTTCTTACTTTTTTAAAAGCAGGCAACCACATCCTCATATCATCATCCTTATCATCATGCTCTAACTTAAGGAATGCAATACCGCGATCATCTTTTGGTTCTAAAAACCACATGATTTGTTTTCTATTACCATTCATAGATTTTGAGATCATCTCGTGAGTTCTAGTTTTACCTTTTGAATTTTTTAATTTCATGGTTGTTTTATTAGTAAGATCTTTTGGAGTAGGACGACTATATATCATTTTAGCAATATCATATCCCGATTGGGAATAAATACCTAAAGGAATTGCAATAATAAAAAAATATTTCATTTTAAATGCCTTCTCTTATTAAATAACTTTTTATTATTTCCATAGATGATGCTAAGAGTATCAAAGTTCCCATTGAAGCAGATATCATAGCAAAAACCATTAGCCCTCCTATATACTGCACTGGAACAAAAGCTGAGAATATGAGTGCGCCAAATCCCATATTCGAACCTGCATCCAATAATATAGGATATCCGACATCATTGACCGTTTCTTTAGTCAATGATTTTGAATCTTTAGTTTTAGCTAGTTTACGAAATTGAGCTATAAAATGAATTGCAAAATCAACACCAACCCCAATTATAATAGATGATAAAATGGCCGTGATATGATTAAGAGTTATACTGAGATGTCCCATCAATCCAAAATTTATTATTGTTGCAGCAGAGAGTGGAATTATTGCCAAAACACCCCATATAACTCTTCCAAAGGCAATAGATGCTATCAATGCAATAATTACTATTGAAATAAAAATACTTAATAATGACGACCTAATAACCATCAAAACCATATCACGGATGACGACTATCATACCTGTAATACTTAAATTGCCAATACCTTTTAAATTATAATCTATATAGCTACTAATGGATTCAATAAACGAAAAAACCTCCTCTGTAGTCATTAATGTACTCAGAGACGTTATAAGAGCAACTTTATATTCATCATCTACCATTGAAGAAAAGTCATCTTGATTACCTGAGATAGAGTACATTGTATATAAATTGTTTACTTTACCTCTTTGTTTTGGGATAGATAAATATTTTAGACTATCATCCATCACCGTTCTGTGCATCTGTTTGACAACATCAACAATCGAGTAGGCAACAACTACTCGATCATTTTCCATGATAAATAATTGCAATGAGTCCATTTTATTTAATACTAAGGGATCTTTAATATCTCCCTCTACCCTGATTCTCAAATCCATGGTCCCACTCATATGCCGATCCATGAAGTCCATACTGTCCCTTATTTCAGTACCAGGTCTGAAAAAATTTGCAACATTTACATCCACGTTCACATTGTTAAGACCGAGTAATCCCATAAGCACTAGACTCAAACCTAGTATAAATATATGTTTAGGATAGTCATAAACTATCCTACCCACACCAATTATCAATCTCTCTAGTAAACTGGGCTTTGCTATGAAGTGACTATTTAAATCCCAGTCTACTATGTTAATGATTGCAGGAAGCATCATGGAACTAAATATCCAAGCTGATCCAATACCAACAGATATACAAATTCCATAACCAATTAAAGGCTCCAATGGTGATGTAATCATTGTAAGAAATGCTGCTACAGTTGTTATGCTGGTCAAAAATAATGGTAACAATAATGAATCCATACTTAGCTCAATCGAAAGCTTCACATCTCTAGACCTTCTCAACTCCCTGAAGAATTTTGTAATTACGTGAACACCATCAGAGTTGGCAATAGTTAAGAGTATAATGGGCATAGAGGTATTAAGTAAGGCAAATAAAAAACGATCCGATCCAGTTATTTTATATGCCCAGCCCATAAAACCCATCATGCTAATTAATGAGCAAATAATTACAAATAAAACCATCAAAACTGCTTTTATACTTCTCAAATTAATTAATAAGATGGCAATCATAATAATCAACCCTATCTTGATTAATGATCTTACATCATCCCTTATCATTTGAGGAACTGATCCAGTCACATAAGCAGTACCACCATAATGAAGCTCATAGCCAATTAATAAAGAATCAGATACTTGGACTACATCATTTCTAAATCGATCTAAGCCTACTTTGCCGCTTGGCTGAATGATAGTCAGTAAATAATTTTCATTTCTGCTAACCAATTGTTTTTTTAATTGTATATTTTTGTGCAAATACGTTTTTATCTCAATAATCTCATTTTCACTTAATTCTTTAGAAGACTGAAGATCATCAATTTCCATAAATCCATCATGTTGAGCAATTCTGGTAGATGTACTAATGTTGGTAATTTTATCAACTACATCTAATTTCTTTAAATTTTCTGAAAGTATCCAAAGATCGGATAATGCCTTTTGATTATAAATCGATTCTTCTGATTGGCCAAAAGCAATAAAGATAATCTCAGAGCTACCAAATTCATTTTGTACAGTATCCCAAGAAATTTTCGATTCCAAGTTTTTAGGGAGCATCTTCATCATATCATCATCCATAACCAAAAAACGTATTCCCAATCCCAAAAAAATGGTCACAACAATAGATACAAGAATAGTTCTTCGTGAATGGCTAATAACCTGATTAATAGACCACTGCTTCATTCTGTTTTTTAATAAAAATAAACTCATATCAAAATCATATTGAGCCAATAATCACTAAAGAATAGTTTAAAAATATGTAACCAGATTGAGAGTTAATGATATTGCTAAAAATATCTAAAAAATTCCAAGTATAATTAATTACTCAAGACTATTTGTAGCAATAGCAATACATCCGATATGTTCACAGATGAATCTTGATTATAATCAGCCGGAGGTGTCGGTGAATATCCAAAGCCTGAAGCCATGTCAGATATAAATAAAATGTCTTGAATATCAATAAAATTATCAAAATTCACGTCTCCCAAAACATAATTAGGAAAATCTCCCAATAGATAATCCATTGGATATTTTTGAGCTCTTGCTATGAATACTTGTCCTCCACTATGGTCATGACTCCAAACTACCTCATTATCAAGAGTAACCTCAAAAATGGTAGCGTCATCACAATCAGTAATTATCGTATTTCCATTAGGTAAACGAAATGCTCCTCCCTGCATTTGAGTATGAAAGTTTCCAGTATGCAACCAAACAGGTTCTTCTGGTCCAAATGGTAGCCCCTCAGATATTGTATAATTGCCATCGTCATTTATTGGTGTTTCTATCTCGAATACTGCAGAGTTATTGGTGTAATTATTATTAAATAAAATAAGGTTTCCTGCTCCCGGATAACCATCGGGTATCCAATTAACACCATGCTGGGAATCTAAAAGATGATCTGAATTTGTTCCTCGTCCATATGCCTGAGGATTCCCCCATCGATAAAGATAATCTCCTCCTTTTCCAGAGTTTCCTCCTGCATGCCCAGCTGCCTCCTCAGTGGTAGTACTATGGTCAATGATATATATTTCATCATGATGCCTACTTGAAATAGCGATTTGATCAAGATTCTCATTGTATGCGATAGCATTAAAATGTTTCCAATCTCCGTTTGCACCTCCAGGACCACCATTGCTGCCAGCTGATCCGTAGTTAATATCCTGGAGCTCCGGATGATTACTTATCACACCATAGTTAGGTAACTCAGGATCAACATCCTGAATTAAATGATCCCATATGTGCCACTCCCAAACAATATTTGCATCATCCGTGCCAACAGGCTCTAACTCTAATATGGCCTCAGCCCACATCACATTCAAGGAATTATCAATGGATTGTCTTCCAACAGCATAAGCCTCTGAAGCTGTCTTTAATTCCCATACTATTACCAAGATATTTCCATTTGGAAGTGGTTCAACATCGTGATGATGCTGATAGGTGGAGTTTGCAATCTCATAGTTCCAAAGCAACTCTCCATCCCAAGAATATTTTGAGATTCCTCCTCCTGTACCTCCTGCATTCATTGAGGGATTTGTAACTCTGTATGGATAAATTAATGTACTGTCCTGCATTAAATATGGCATACTCGCAGATCCCCTAGGATGCGACCAAGTATTAATTTCATTCAACTGATTATCCACAAGATAAGAGTAGGAGTCACTACCTCCACCTCCTCCACCTCCTTGCGCCGGAGAGAATAGCGTCATGCCCTCAAATACTTGACCTTTAGCAGGAATTGAGATAGCCAAAAAAAGTAAAATTGATTTTTTCATAATTTTTAATCTAGAATGTGAAATTAAATTGACTTTTAACTTTTTGACGCAAAATGTGTCACATGGTTAAATAATTTATTTGTAGAATCGAATAAGTTATTTATAAAAGTAATACGTTTTATCATATAATGATGCTCAAAAGAATATTTAGATTATACCTAATTATTGGGAAAACTTTCAATGTCTGGTTTTCTACAATTCTCACTGGATTGATATGGACCGTACTTCGAACACTAGTCGCAGTAGGCAAATTCCTTGACCTTATATTTTTTTGGTCGATTCATCATCCCATCAAAGAGCCTATAATTATTGTTGGAAATCCTCGGTCTGGAACAACCTTTCTGCACCGCTTCCTGATTAATCAAAATATTGGATGTGGTTCAGAGCTCTGGCAGATGTTATATCCATCAATTTTTTTACAAAAAATAATTAAACCATTACTCCCTGTAATGGAGAAAATAAGCCCCGCACGACATCACTCTACTAAAGCCCATGAAACAAGTTTAACATCCGTAGAGACCGATGACGTTTCTCTACTTTTTAGGTATCTAGATGGATTTTTCTTATATGGTTTTTTCCTTACTTTTGATGATGAAGACCTTTTCCACTGGATAGACCCGACTGTCAGAGACACATCAGAAAGGGATTTTGATTGGTTCGAATCAATGTGGAAACGAAATTTAATCGCAAATAAAAACCAGAGATACGTAGGTAAGTTGTTTAGCATAAGTAGCAACTTACCAAAATTTCAAAAACGCTTTCTAGATGCAAAAATTTTATATATGATTAGAGATCCATTAAGCGTGATTCCATCAGGATTGAGTCTAGTCACAGGAGTACTTGATAAAAGATTTAATTTTTGGTCATTAGATGAAGAAACAAAAAAAAGAACAATCAATAGACTAT
>Ga0208277_1002120_pt1 | contig 11375 bp, 11 predicted proteins | sample ETNtaG_5_FD_185782 | JGI IMG/M metagenome (GOLD analysis project Ga0208277, IMG submission 185782) | Marine microbial and viral communities from oxygen minimum zone, Eastern Pacific Ocean - ETNP201406SV205 (SPAdes) (version 2) | ecosystem: Environmental > Aquatic > Marine > Oceanic ...
AGCCAACACCGGTAACTTTGACACAATCCAAATCCCAAAACATTTTCTCTGCTCCCCAAAAGCAGCCCATGCCAAAGAGTATTCTTGGACTATCTTGAGACATGCACTCGGACATAGGTGCACCTGTCACGAAATGATTTTCTGGATTGTAAATCGCCTGAGTTCTACCAGGCAGACAATCTTCTTTAATAGGTATTTCTAAACTTTTGAATCCAAACATTTATTTATTTAATCTTTCTTTGATCAAGATGTCTACGATACTGGGATCAGCAAGGGTGGTGGTATCTCCCAAATTATCCAATTCGTTTTCTGCAATTTTTCTTAAAATCCTACGCATGATTTTTCCTGATCGGGTTTTGGGTAAATCGTAACAGAATTGAATGGAATCCGGTTTTGCAATGGGACCGATTTCTTTGACGATGAGACCAATTAATTCTTGATGAATTTCATCCGAAGCTTCTGCTTCTTTCATAAGGTTCACATAACAATAAATTCCTTGTCCCTTGATTTCATGTTCAAAACCAACCACCGCAGCTTCTGCGACTGATTCGTGCAAGACTAAAGCACTTTCTATCTCTGCAGTACCCAAGCGGTGTCCAGATACATTTAAAACATCATCTACTCGTCCCGTGATTCTGTAAAAACCATCGGCATCTCGCTCAGCTCCATCTCCTGTAAAATAAAAACCTTTGTAAGTTGAATAGTAGGTTTCGACACATCTTTGATGATCGCCATAAACTGTTCTGATTTGCGATGGCCAAGAACTTTTGACGACCAAATTGCCTTTACCCGGTCCTTCGATTTCATTACCTTCTTCATCCACAAGCGCAGGATTGATCCCAAGGAAAGGTTTACCAGCACAACCTGGCTTTTGATCAGAAAATCCTGCCAAACCGGAAATCATGATGCTGCCGGTTTCGGTTTGCCACCAAGTGTCGACTATCGGGCATTTGCCTTTACCAACCTCATGGTAATACCACTCCCAGGCTTCTGGATTTATAGGCTCTCCGACCGTACCCAATACTTCCAAAGAATCTCTCGAAGAGGATTGCAAAGGCTCATTGCCATGGGCCATAAGCGCTCTGATCGCAGTGGGGGCGGTGTAGAAAATATTAACTTGATGTTTATCAATCACATTCCAAAATCTTGAAACATCGGGGAATGTCGGTATGCCCTCAAACATCAAAGTGGTTGAGGCATTTGCTAAAGGACCATAGACAATATAAGTATGACCTGTAACCCAGCCGACATCCGCGGTGCACCAGTAAATGCTGTCTTCTTTTAAATTGAAAATGTATTTGTGGCTCAAGGCGGCACCCAACAAATATCCTCCGGTGGTATGGAGGACTCCTTTAGGTTTTCCTGTTGAACCCGAAGTATAAAGAATGAAAAGCGGGTCTTCGGCATCCATCTCTTCACAAGGGCAGTCCGCATCAAAATTTTTAATGTTCTGATAATAGTCGACATCCACATCATTTTCTTTAATGAGAGCGCTTTCCGTTCGATTTACAACCATTACGCTGTGCACATTAGGACAGTCCTTTAGAGCTTCATCCACATTATTTTTTAGCGGGACAAGTTTTCCTCCTCGGATTCCTTCGTTTGCGGTTATGACTGCAGTGCAATCCGAGTCTAAAATTCTATCTTTAAGGGATTCTATGGAAAATCCTCCAAAAACCACTGAGTGAATTGCACCAATTCTGGCACAAGCCAACATCGCATAGGCTGCCTCAGGAATCATCGGCATGTAAATGCAAACTCGATCGCCTTTTTTTATATTTCTGGATTTTAAGAGGTTGGCGAACTGACAAACGTTTTTATGCAACTCTTGAAAGGAAATTTCTTTATTGTCATTAGGATCATCGCCTTCCCAAATAATTGCAGTTTTGTTCGCATGAGTTTCCAAGTGACGGTCAACACAATTAAAACAAGCATTCAATTTTCCTGTTTTGAACCAAGCTACTTCGCCGGCTTCCATATCAGATGCAGCCACTTCATCCCAATTTGAAAACCAGTCTAGGGTTTCTTCAGCTTTTTTTTGCCAAAAGCTCTCTGGATTAATTATTGACTCTTGATATTCAGTATTGAAATCTTCTTCAGAGATTATGGAATTTTTCTTTTTTGCTTCGCTTGTCGAATAAGTTTTCATAAAATAATTCTATCTTGAAAACTTTAGTCAAAGCTAAAGTTTTTAAATTCTTGAGCTTGGCAATTTATTTCTTTGAGCGGGATTACGAAAAAGTCCCGATTTTGCCAATCGTAGTGCGGCACTTTCAAACGAGGCGTTTCAATTATTTCATCATCAAAAAACACAATATCGATATCAATGGTTCTAGGTTGCATGTGTGAATCTTTTTCGCGTTTGAGTTTCTTCTCAATTTTCTGAAGATGTTCAAGAAGCACCAAAGGAGCGAACCTGGTTTCAACTTCCAAAGCAAGATTGAAAAAAAATGGCTGTTCGATTGGGCCATAAGCAGGAGACTTAAAGATTTCGCTTGCTTTTAGAATTCTTGTTTGAAGAAGAGAGCTTATTTCTTTCTTGGCGTTTGCGAGATTTGTTGATCGATTGCCAAGGTTAGAGCCTAAAACCAAGTACGCAAGATGCGACGACATTAACCGAACTGTTGTTTTTCTTTAATTTCATCGACCGTTTTGCAATCGATGCATTTGGTTGCAGTGGGTCTGGCTTCCAATCTTTTGATGCCAATTTCAACACCACAGGATTCACAATAACCGTAAAGATTATCTTCTAAATCCTTCAGAGAAAGATCAATCTTTGCTATGAGTTTTCGTTCTCTTTCTCTTTTTCTCAATTCCAACATAAATTCTTCTTCTTTTGCAGCACGATCTAAAGAATCTGGAAAATTACTTTGATCTTGTTGAATTAATTGTTCAGTTTTTTCTTGTTCTTCAATAAGGGCTTCTTTCCAAGCGGTAAGCATTCCTAGAAAATGCTTCTGCTGATTTTTGTTCATGTATTTTTCTGATTTCTTCGACCTGTAAGGCTGGAAATTTTTTAAGAAAGCTGAAAAATCTGTGGGCGAGACGCTTACTTTGACTGCCGTTTTCTTTGGTGACTTTTTAGCAGCAGCAGCTTTTTTTACTGGTTTGACTGGCTTTTTTGCAGCGGGTTTCCTTACTGGTTTTTTTTGGACCTTAATAACTTTTTTAGCTGTAGGCTTTTTTGTTTTAGTTGGTTTTTTGGAATTTTTAGTAGCCATAATTTAGAAGAGCAGAATTTATCAAAAGAAGAAGAAAGTATCCAGTTAATTTTTTTATTTTTTAGAAAACTCCTTTAAATATTCTATGTACTTATTTTTTTTAAGTCTTGGCCCAATTTCAACGACTCCTTTTGAGGCCAAAAAGTTACCAAATTTTACTGATTCAGCATTGCCCCAGCCTTTGCTTAAACCGTGAATTACGCCACCTGCAAACATGTCCCCAGCACCATTGGTGTCAACTGCCTTTGCTTCATAAGCAGACACCTCATATGTTTGATTTTCTTCAAGAACATTAGTTGGGTTTACTCCGTTGGTGATAAAAATTGTTTTTGCATAGTTTCGTAAGTCATCAAACTCATTGGCATCACAAAAAGTTTTTGCTTCTTCATAATTACAAAATAAATAGTCAATTTTCTTATTCATCCAAGATTTCAGTTCATCTTTAAAGCCAGCCACAATTCCAGGATCGGAAAGACTCAAAGCTATTTTGATATTAGATTCGTGACAGCTTTCGACGAGTTTCTTTGCAGTATCTTTTGTATCTGGTGAAGTAACTACATAAGCTTCCATAAAAAGTAGATTTGTTGTAGAAACTTGCTGGAAATTTATTTCAGAAAATTTTGTTTCAGAGCTTACTCCTAAATAAGTATTCATCGTTCTCTCTGCATCGGGTGTAATTAAAACAATACAGTTACCGGTTTTACCGTTTGATGATGTGATGCAATTTGATATTTCAATGTTATTGTCTTTCAAATCGGCGTTATAGATTTCACCATCTTCATCTTTCGCAACTTTTCCAATAAAGCCAGAACTGGTTCCTAAAGCTGCAGCTGCATAAATACTATTTGTTGCTGACCCTCCACATGAAGAAATTTGATCGTAATTTTGATCTTGTAAAAAAGTAAGTAAATCATTTTGTTCCTCTTCAGAATTTAAAGTCATCAAACCTTTCTCTATGCCCAAATCACTTAGCGCATCGTCTTTGATTAAAAATTGTTTATCGACTAGTGCTGCACCAAAACCAATAACTTTCATAACTTTTTATATTCATTTAAAAAATGTTCAGGATTTTTATAGAGGGCTTCACTTAGAGCAAAACAAGAATAGCCCAAATTTTTAACTTCCTTGATGTTTTTTTTATTAATACCTCCAATAGCTACTAGAGGCTTATCAGTATAGCTTAGGAATTCTCTTTTTACGTTTTCATTTCTCTCTGGAATAGTTGACTTAGTATTGGATGGATAAAAAGACCCAACTGCTAAATAAGTCCATTTGATTTCATTTTCAGGAGGCTTGACCACCAACTCCTTATTCCATTTACAAGATAAACCACATATCAAATTATTTGAAATAAAGTCTTTGTTCTTTTTTAAGAGCTCTAAGTTTTCCTCAGATGAGTAATCTTCAAAGCCTAGATGAAAGCCATCGGCACTTATTTCTAAGCAAATTTCGACATGATCATTGATAAGTAACTTGGCTTCATATTTTTTGGTCAACTTCAAAAGCGCATTGGCTTTGTCTTGAAAAGTCTTTTTATCAAGATTTTTGTCTCTGTACTGTATGAGTTTAATCCCTTCTTTAAGCAAGACTTCCGTTTCAGAAAGTAAATCATTTTCTTTCAAGCCGATAGGCGTAATTGCATAAAGCCCTTGAATCATTATTAGATTTTTAGAATATTCTGATGAATATGACTTCTTGAGTTTTTTACTAATACTTTCATTAGGTTTTGTGATCTCGAACAAGCATCCTTCAAACTTTTTTTATCTATCAAAAAACATAAGATTGATGCCGATAAAGCACATCCGCTACCGTGAATGATAGTTTTCAACTTAGGAACTTCATCTATATTTACTAACTCGCCTTTTGAGTAAAGATGATTTCTAATTTTTCTTTTTTTTAATTCTCCAGTTACGTAAACATTTTCAATGCCTTGATCATGTAAAAATAAAATACCATCAACAATATCTTTTCTGTTTGTTAGTGTTTGCAACTCATGAAGGTTTGGCGTCAATAGAGTTGCTTTGCTGTAGAGCTTTTGTATTAGTGAGTTCAAATCTTTTTTCAGAAAAATCTTTTTTCCAGTTCCTGATTTCAAAATGGGATCAATGACTACTATTTCAGGTTTGTTGGAAGAAATTAGGCTACCCAATTTACTGGCTATTTCGATGTTTGGGACCAAGCCAATCTTAAAATACTTCAGTGAAAAGTTTTTTAAAAGATTATTAAAAGATTCTTGAATATATTTTTCTTCTTGAGGAATAATTTTTTCAAAACTTTTTAAATTTTGAATAGTCTCACAAGTAAGAATTGAGAGACAATGCTTGCCGTGATGATTAGCAATTTGTGTATCAACCTGAATTCCGGCACCGCCTGTAGGGTCGTGTCCGGCGATAGATAGAATTAGGCTTTCATCCTTGATCATGCAATAAAGTATAATGTGTTTGTAAAATTAAAAATAAATAAATGTCTTTGAATATTGGAATAGTAGGCGCTACAGGCTATGTGGGAGAGGAGCTAGCCTCAATCATAGAATCCAGGGAGGATTTGAGCCTTGTATTTGTCTCTTCTTTTTCGCATGAAGGAAAGAAATACAAAGAGATCTATCCGAAAACGAATAGTAAATTATTTTTACAACCCATAGATCAAATGCCCGAGAATCTTGATTATGTTTTTTTTGCGACCAAACACGACTACTCTATGGACTATGTTCCAGAGATTTTAAAAAAAGGTGTAAAAGTTATTGATCTTTCAGCAGATTTTAGACTTTCAAATGGAAAACTTTGGCAAAAAACTTATGACAGTAAACATAGGGCAGATGATCTTTTGTCTCAAGCTATTTATGGGTTACCTGAATATTCAGCAGAAAAAATTAAAGCAGCAAATTTAGTCGCAGTACCCGGATGTTATCCAACTGCTTCTATACTTGGATTGCTTCCGGTTATTCCTCACTTACAAAAAAATACAAAAATTATTTTGGATGCTAAATCCGGAATAAGTGGGGCTGGCAAATCTTCCGTAGAAAATGGTCTTGAAGAGGATATCAAAGAAAATTTTAAATCTTATAATGTTGGTTTTCATAGACACCAACCAGAAATAAAAGATTTCTTAAAAATAGAATTCAACCTTGATCATGAGGTTATTTTTATCCCACATCTTTTGCCACTATTCAGAGGAGAATACGTGACACTTTATTGTGAAGTCACTCAAAATGATTTAAACCTGAACGATTTGTATGAAAGTTACTATGAGAGGCATGAATTAGTGAGGATTAAAGAAAAAGGCGAAATAGCTGAAATCAAAGATGTAATTAATACATTCTATTGCGATATATCCGTTTCATATGCTTTCCAAAGCAATACAATTGTCATTAATTCGGCAATTGATAACCTGCTTAAGGGTGCCGCAAGCCAAGCTATACAATGTTTGGATATAATGAGTAATTGATATGGTTGAAAAATTTGTTCCAAAAGAACTTAACATTACTGAAAATGCTGTTTTAAAGGTTAAAAACCTAATAGCCGAAGAAAACAAAAAAAATCTTCACCTTAGAGTTTTTGTAACCGGAGGCGGTTGCTCAGGTTTTCAATATGGCTTTAAGTTAGATGACAACGCTGAAGACGATGATACGGTTTTGAAAGAAGACGAAGTATCGGTATTGATTGATTCATTAAGCATTCAATATCTTTTTGGATCAACCCTGGATTATGTGGAAAATTTAGAAGGATCTAAATTCATTATTGAAAATCCAAATGCGACTACAACCTGTGGTTGCGGAGCGTCTTTTTCAATTTAGTTTATTACTTCTCCCATCAAACAAGGTTTAGATCCAGTAACGCTGGTCAACTTAATTTTTTGTTTTTCTATTCTTTTCTTTGCCAACCAAGCAAATGTCATAGCCTCCACATCAAGTGGGTCAATTCCTAAATCCGAAGTTACATAGAATTGTAGACTTTCTAAATTTACTTCTTTAAATCTATCCATCAAATAATTATTTTTTGTTCCACCACCACAAAAGTAAACCTCATATTTTTTTTTACAGTATTTTTGTAGGTCTCTTAAAATCGATTGAAAAGTAATCTCGGTTAAGCCTGAAATTAAATCCACATCTTTCAACTTCTTCATCTCCGACGGATCAAATCTTAATTTTTTTAAATCATAATTTTCAACTGACTGACTTTTAGGAATTGGTTTTTTGAAGTAGCTCGTATTAAGAAATTTCTTGATAGTATTTTCCAATACCTGAGGATTCCCTTTTTTTGCCAGGATTCCCTTGTTATCAAATTGCTTATTTCCATCAGTTAGATTTTTAACGGCTTGGTCTATTAAACAATTACCTGGTCCAATGTCCCATCCAAGAATCTTTCCCTTTGCCGGCAGCAAAGTTACATTCGTTATTCCACCAATATTAACAATTGCACGGTTAACTTTTGCTTGAGACATATACTCATTATGAAAAGCCGGAGTTAGGGGAGCACCCATACCACCGTTTGCTATGTCGCTTTGTCGGAACCCGTAAACTACTTTGATACCTGTAAGCTTTCTCACTAATTCTGGATTTCCAATTTGCAAGCTGAAAGGATTTTTTCTTGAAGAGCTATGTTTTATGGTCTGCCCATGACTTCCGATGGCTTTAACCATTTTCTTATCTATTTTAGTTCTTTTAATTAATTGGTTAACGCAATTACCTATAAGCTCACCAAGAATGTAATCTAATTCCTTTTGTTTATTTGCGTAGTTAGGAAGTTTTTTATTTAAGACAAGTTCAAATATTTTATTTTTAACTGCTTTAGGTATTTTTTTTGAAAAACGATCAATAACTTTAATTGAGTTTGAAAAGTCGACCAATAAAGCGTCAATTGAATCTGCTGAAGTTCCAGAGAGAACTCCAATATATAAATCAGACTTCGGCATAAAATTTTAGAAACAACTCATCCAGTCGATTGATCATTTTTATGGCATGATCAAAAAATTCTTTTTTTTCAACTTCTGATATTGGTTTCGCATCTGGCAGCTTCACTGTCAAAGGATTTGTGTGATTTCCTCCAACTCTAAATTCGTAATGTAAGTGTGGCCCCGTTGCCAATCCTGTTTGACCAACGTATCCAATAGTTTCACCTTGCTCAACCTTCGAACCATTATTCAATCTTGGATTAAATTTTGATAAGTGAGCATATCGAGTTGAGTAGTCCTCAGAATGTTTTACTTCGATAAGCTTCCCATAACCACCTTTGTTTCCAATAAAAGAGACTGTTCCTGAACTTGTTGACCTTACTGGAGTCCCAGTTGGCGCTGCATAATCTACTCCTGTATGAGCTCTAATCTTATTCAGTACAGGATGTTTTCTTTTGAGATTGTAACGAGAACTTATGTAAGAAAATTCGACAGGCGTTCTTAAAAAAGCCTTCTTTACATTTTCTCCTCTAGTCGAAAAATACTCTTTTGTTCCAGAAACATTAGAAAAGAATCTAATCGCTGAAAAAACTTTTTTTCCTCTTTTAAATCTTGCAGCTTTAATATCTCCATTTTTGATTTTTTCTCCTTTATAAAAATATTCTTCATAAAGAATTTCAAAACTATCTCCTGATCTAATATCAAAAACAAAATCTATGTCCCAGCCGAATATAAATACTAAATCCATAATTACACTATCTGATATTCCTTCTTTCAAAGCAGATTGATATAAAGATTCATCAATGGTCACAGAAGCAAATCTTTCAATAATCTCTGGAATTCTTTCATGATTTTCGATGGAGTAAGTTTTGTCTTTGAATTCTGCCAAAACTCCTTTCAAACCATTTCTGGTTACAAATATTTCTTTAGGTATTTTGTTTTTAGAGAATGAGATTTCTACAAAATCGCCGGTTTTTATATTGGCAAGCTTCTCAGAACCTTTGGTTTTTATTAAAGCTTTTATGTACTTACTTTCTACTTCATTAGAGCTTAATATCTTTATTAAAGTGTCATTTTTATCTACTTTTATTTTTTTTGATAAGGCTCCTTCAAAGATTTGCTCACTTTGATTTTCGTTTAAAGTTATTTGGTCCCTAAAAGAGGCATCTGCAATTATTTCTGGAGAGTAATTCTTATTGAAATTCATCCCAAAATTTAAATATAAATAGAATGCAGCTAATACAAATAGTAGAAAGAGCAAATAATACTTAATATCAAGAATTAAATTTTTCATTTACATTTTTAGAGTATCATTTCAGAGAAATATATAAATTTTTTGAGAAATAAATAATTGCATTCATGAGTTTATCAACTTCAGAAAAATTAGAAATACTAAAACGCGGGGTAGAGGAAATCATCCCTGAAAAGGGTTTAGAAAAAAAATTAAATAAAAATAAACCTCTAATCATCAAAGCTGGGTTTGATCCGACTGCTCCTGACTTACATTTAGGTCATACTGTTTTAATAAATAAATTAAAACAATTTCAAGATCTTGGACATAAGGTTGTCTTTTTAATAGGTGATTTCACTGGAATGATAGGTGACCCTTCTGGTGTTAGTGAAACTCGTCCAATATTAACGGTAGAGCAACTTAAAAAAAATTCTGAAACCTACCAAGAACAAATTTTCAAAATTTTAGACAAGAAAAAAACAAAAATTGAGTTTAATTCTTCTTGGTTCAAGACAATGACTAGCGCAGAGCTAATTAATTTAAGCTCAAAGATGACAGTCGCTCGCATGCTGGAAAGAGATGACTTTAGTAAAAGATATAGAGGGAATAAACCCATCTCAATTCATGAATTTATATATCCTCTAGTCCAAGGATATGATTCTTTTGAGCTTAAATCAGATGTAGAGCTTGGCGGAACTGATCAAAAGTTTAATCTTTTAGTAGGCAGAGATATTCAAAAATCATTCGGCATGGAAGAACAGATCATCATGACTCTGCCAATTTTGGAAGGGACGGATGGCGTCAAGAAAATGTCAAAATCTTTAAATAATTACATCGGCTTGCAAGAAAGTCCAAATGATATGTTTGGCAAAATCATGTCAATTTCAGATGACTTAATGTGGCGATACTTTGATTTATTAAGTTTCAAGACATCTCTTGAGATCAAAGAAATAAAGAAAAAAACTGAACAAGGCTTAAATCCTATGGAAGCTAAAAAAATGCTTTCTGCTGAAATAGTGACAAGATTTCATGGCCAAGAAAAAGCACTTCTCGCTGAAAAAGAATTTACAAATAGATTTTCTAAAGGAAACGATCCAACAGAAATTAAACTTATCAGGCTATCTATGAAAGCATCTTCAATATCTATTATTGATTTATTGTCCAGTGATGAACTAGGCGATCATAAGCTTTGTAAAAGTAAATCAGAAGCAAGGAGAATGATCACACAAGGCGCAGTAAAAATAGATGGAATTAAGATTTCAGATGATGCTATTTTGGTTCAAAATCCGTCTGAAAATACCTATCAGGTAGGTAAGCTGAAGCACTTAAAAATAAAGCTTAAAAAAGGCTAAATCTTCGCTTTCTTATTATTCAAAGCCATGTATAATCGCTCGCTCGTGCCAAAGTAAAATAGGCTCGGGTGTTCTTTAAAACTATAAACAAGTAATTCGTGCGGGCACTTACCATTTTAATAAAGGTTAGTGTCAATTTTTAGATTATCAAAATTTGATAGTCACCCATTTTTTATTATTTTTTTAAAAAAAATAATCGTTTAATTTAATTGAAGAGTTTGATCATGGCTCAGATTGAACGCTGGCGGCAGCCCTTATACATGCAAGTCGAACGAGAAAGTTCCTTCGGGAGCGAGTAAAGTGGCGGACGGGTGAGTAACGCGTAGGAATCTACCTTTCAGTGGGGGATAGCTCGGGGAAACTCGAATTAATACCGCATACACCCTTCGGGGGAAAGGGGGCCTCTCCTTGGAAGCTCTCGCTGTTAGATGAGCCTGCGTGAGATTAGCTTGTTGGTAAGGTAATGGCTTACCAAGGCTACGATCTCTAGCTGGTCTGAGAGGACGATCAGCCACACTGGGACTGAGACACGGCCCAGACTCCTACGGGAGGCAGCAGTAGGGAATATTGGACAATGGGGGCAACCCTGATCCAGGCATGCCGCGTGTGTGAAGAAGGCCTTAGGGTTGTAAAGCACTTTAAGTGAGGAAGAAAAGATTTAAATTAATACTTTAAGTCCCT
>Ga0208277_1002121_pt1 | contig 11374 bp, 10 predicted proteins | sample ETNtaG_5_FD_185782 | JGI IMG/M metagenome (GOLD analysis project Ga0208277, IMG submission 185782) | Marine microbial and viral communities from oxygen minimum zone, Eastern Pacific Ocean - ETNP201406SV205 (SPAdes) (version 2) | ecosystem: Environmental > Aquatic > Marine > Oceanic ...
TTCCTAATCGCTCCGGCGCATCTAGGAGAGGGAGCAGATGGATCGGTCGGTGCGCCGACTGTAGCAGCATTGCTTCTAGACAATTTGTCTGGCATGGCAGCAGTTTCCTTCACACAGAAGGCGATGAGTTCTGGCATGTTAAGCGCAGATGAAGGAAGATTAGTGTTGGCAATTGTTCAGATGGCCGCTCCTGGTGATACAGAGAGCGCTTTGGAAGACCACTTGCCGCACAGAGAGTTGCTAACATTCTCGGCTCTAATCTCAAATTGGAGAAGAGCCAGATCACTCAGAGGTGGAGAGTGAATGGGTAGCGTAGCAGTTGGAGCGATGGTGGTTGGAACCTCATTGCTAGTAGTATTCGCATTAGCGATGGCTACTCTCGAAGCACAGGTGGATGATTCCATCGCGCAAATCGAGGCAACTGCTGAACCCATTACACAATTCACTATTGAGGACGCCACTAACGTTGAAGGAGCAGTTGTGTCATTCACAATAAACAACGGCGGGTCCGGGTATTCACCTGGACAAGTCGAAGTGAATGGCAGTACAGGCTCTTTCCTCGCTGACCTTGTGATCTCCGCGGGTACAGTTACAGGATTAAACATCCTTAACCACGGATCATCGTATCTCTACACCTCCACGTACTTCCTGGAGGTCACAGGGTCAAACACTGGTAGCAACCTGAATATCACAGCCACGCTCGGCAATTTAGTTTATGTCAACGTTACCAATGACGGTAGCACAGACGTTGATACAGACTTTGCATGGCTGTTTAGTGACGGTGGCACACCAACGAATCTCTCTGAAAGCCATGATGGTTATCAACCAACCATCATCTTCCCAGGAGAGACATACGAATACTACTATTACAGCGGTGGCCAATCAACTGTTTCAAGAATTGCAGTAACAATTGATGGGCAAACTAAAGCCGCGAGCGTCGTTTGAGGTGAGAAAATGGCAGACGCTGGTGCAAGTTCTATGATTTTACTCGTCACATCATTGTTGATTAGTGGGGCTGCATCTGTGGTTCTGCTCCAATCTTGGGGTGATTTGGCAGAGGCCAACGGAACCAATGCCAAAGGAAAAGCTGCAGATGCTGAAACCGATGTGTCCTTTAGTGGAGACAGAGGCGATGTATTGCTAGATACCTCGGGGACAAATCAAGAGATTACTCTTTACTTCCAGAATACAGGAAAGAGAACTTTGGATAAATCTTCATTCACGATATTTGTAGACGGTGTTTCGTCTGCATTAGTTGGTACAGCAACTCTTTATCCACCCAATGGTGATTGGGCTAATGGCTACGTCATCGAAGTAACAGTTTCTGATGCTAGTTTCAATTATGCAGATAATGATCTTGCGACAGTTACAATCGTTGCACAATCTACTGTAAGTGATGGAGTTAAAGGAACTGATTCTGAAACAGCAGAGGTGAGGCTAAGTGTTTGATGATCCTCCTAAGCCTGTTGAAGACGGGTACGAATTCACTCTTGAACAGGACAGCCTTTCGAATGCTATGGGTGCAAGATTACCAAATAGGAGCCTATGGATGATTCAAGGTGAAGTTGGTAGTGGAAAATCCCTTATTAGCCAGAGATTAATTTACGGATTATTAGAAAACGGCTCAAAGGTCTTGGTAGTCACTACAGAACTTACCACACGTGGTTGGATTGAACAGATGGAGTCAATCGGTTACCCGGTAACTGATTTTATTGCCTCAGGCAAGCTGATGGTTTTCTCTAGGTTTGGTGTAATCGCAGAAGCCAAGGAGGGAGTAGACCTATTCGATGTGCTAGAATCAGGCGCTATCGAAAAATCGGATGTTGTTGTTGTAGATTCAGCATCAGCATTAATGCCAGAAGGTCTTGAACCATCTCAACATCTGGCGACATTACAGAAGCTGCGCAAAGTATGCAGCGAATCACGTTCACTATTGCTAACCATTGACCCCTCCGAAATGGATGGCAAATTATTACACAAACTACGCTCGACATGTGAGGTATTGCTTGATATGAATGCTGGTTTCGTAGGTGGGGAAATAAAAAGAACAATTGTTGTCACTAGATTCCTAAGAGCTGCTGGACCTGTTCAGGCAAGCGTTGGATGGCGTGTTGAACCTTACATGGGCTTCATCGTAGATATTACGGCGGTGAGCTGATGGAAGACGAAGATCTCAAATTCCAGCGCGGCGACTTAGATTCAGTCATGGCAGCCCATCCTCACGTGGCTCAGTGGGTGAAAGATTTTGAAGCACAATATGGAAGTCGTCCGTATTACTATGGCCCACTGGATAGAGATGCAAGAAAAGTAGAGCCAATGAATCTGATTTATGTTACAAAAGAGCCGATTTTCGTTCATATGTATCGGCCAGTCGATGACGACGGCTCCCAAGGTCAAACATTGTGGTTCGGTTTAGAACCTCAATTAACCGACGAGGAAGAAAATATCCGTCGAACCCTAATCGAAGTTCTTCTTCAAGAAGCCCCAAGTGCTCCAACATTCACTACAGATGATGAATTCGAAAATATCTTGTCGGGAATGATTGATAGATATACCGTTCTAGACTCAGAGGTAAGAGGAAGCGTTCGCAGGCAAGGTCGAATGTGGGAAGTTCTTGGAATGGATGACAAAAGAATAGTTGTCACCAAAGAGCAGAGAGACAGGCTAAGGTACACAATTATACGTGACCTGATTAGAAATGGTCCACTAGAGCCTCTTCTTTCAGATGAAATGCTGGAAGATATTCACTCAGTTGGTCTCAAACACGTACATATGGATCACAAAGTCTTCGGCATGGTAACTTCGAATATTAGATTCCGTGAAAGAGACTTACTTGCAAGATACTTACGTGCAATGTCTGAGCGTATCGGTCGTCCAGTTTCGGATAACAAACCGATTATTGATGGGGCATTATTAGATGGTTCACGTATCAACATCATCTTCTCTGATGACGTTTCTATGCTAGGACCGTCATTCACTATTCGTAAATTCGCCGAAGAAACAATTTCCGTTGTTCAACTCATAAAATGGGGTACAATGAGTGCTCAACAAGCAGCATACATTTGGATTTGTTTAGAGTATGGCATGTCTGTTCTTGTGAGTGGAGAAACAGCATCTGGTAAGACTACCACGCTGAATGCGATATTACCTTTCATCGACCATAATGTCAAAATTTACTCAGCCGAAGATACTCCTGAAGTAAAAGTTCGACACAAGATTTGGCAGAGGCTTGTTACTCGAGATTCAAAGAACGAAGAAAGTAGAGTCGAGATGTTCGACTTATTGAAAGCGGCTTTGCGTTCTCGTCCTAGGTACATCATCATTGGTGAAATTCGTGGTGTAGAAGGTGCAACCGCTTTCCAGGCTATGCAGACTGGGCACCCAGTTATTGCTACTTTCCACGCATCGTCAATTGTCAAGATGATTCAGAGATTTACTGGTGATCCAATCAATGTTCCAATTCGTTTCTTCGATAACTTGAACTTTGCAATTTTCCAAGAAGTTGTCGAAGCTCCTGGTGGTGGAATTGCCAGAAGAGTTACTGGAATTGACGAGGTCATTGGGTACAACAAACACAGCGATGGTGTACTGACAAGAGGAATGTTCGAATGGGATCCTGTAAAGGATAAGCACTACTTCCGTGGTATGTTCCAATCACACTTGTTGGAGAACAAAATCGCTGCACAGATGGGATTCGAAAACAAGAGAGATGCGTATGATGAATTAACTCGCCGGGCTGATGCAATTCAGATTATGGCAGATCGTGATCTGACTCACTATGATGATGTATTCGACTTGCTAAACCTGTATTACAACGGTGGATGGGAGGCATTCCGTTCCGCAGTAGATACGTGGGTTAGTGTCACTGAACGTTGAAATGGAGATGATTGAATGGAGCGAATGGCGACTTGGCAGATTGCTCTGCGTCGCCTAGAGATGCCGGTTCCTAGGTTTTTACTTCTCTTCGTACTACCTTCTGCATTGGCTGGTCTTATCACTGCGATATTGCTGATATGGCTAACAGGTGGCTTATCAGAAGGCGGTCTCTTCGCAGGATTTACGGGTATTTTCCTCGTAATATTGTTACCTGCGCTTACAGGTGGTGCAGCGATTTATTTCCCAGTGTTGGAAGTAAATAGGTCAGCGATAAAAATCGAAAAAGAAATGCACATGTTCATTACAAGAATGGGGATTCTATCTCTTGGAGAAGTTGGTGCAGATACAATCTTCGATATTTTACGTCAAATGAAAGATTATGGCGAATTGGCGCAAGAAGTCAAACGCATCGAGACTCTTGTAGATAAGTGGCATACTTCGCTGCCTGAAGCTGCCAGAATTGTTGCTCAACAATCCCCTTCTCCTCTATGGACAGACTTCCTCGATAGAATGGCTTTCTCAATTGAGGCAGGTCAACCGATTGACGCTTTCATGCGTGCAGAACAAGAAACGGTTGCTGAACAATACAATACTCTCTATGATACAAGGTTGGAAAGTGTCGATACCCTAAAAGAAATCTATGTTTCACTTGTTTCAGCAGGTCTTTTCGGGCTTGTTGTAGCTGGAATACACTTGGTTTTGTTCGAGATTGGCAATGGTAGTAGTGCAACTCCAATCGAACTAGCAACTCGAATAAGATGGTTGCTACTTGCAGGATTCTTATTCGTGGTAATTCAACTTGGAGCATTATTTGCATTTAGGGCTACTATACCTGATGACCAAACCTTTGCTCGTGATGAATTTGACACTCCTTTCCGTCTATTATTCAGACAAACCTGGTTAGGTGCAAGTATAGTGAGCGTCTTTTTGTTAATATTCACAATGTATGTAATTGTCGCTTACTGGGAAGGATTGACAACAAGTTGGGACAAATATGGCCTAATTCTTCTAGCCATCCCATTTACACCATTGCTAATTCCAAGTATGTTAGTTCACAGAGAAGAGAAAAAGGTATTGAGGAGAGATGAAGCATACCCTGATTTCATTCGTGCACTCGGTGGTACAGCACAGGCACGTAGTGCAGAACCTAGTACCACCATCAGAGCGTTACGTGGTATCGACTTTGGAATGTTAGATGAATCAATAGATCGATTGGAAAAGCGTCTCTCAACAAGAATTGACAGTGAACGTGCTTGGGATTACTTTGCTGCAGATGCGAACTCTGCAGTTATTTCTAGATACAATAGAATCTACATTGAAGGCTCTCAATCTTCAGGCGAACCTGCAGAAACTGCAGACATGGTTTCGAGGTCTGTAACGAATTTGCTATCTCTAAGAAGAAGGCGTAGTCTATCTGCTTCGACTATGTGGGGTGTCGCATTTGGTTTGCTGATATCCTCAGTAGTCTCTCTGAATGTTACTATTTCAATTGTATTACAATTAGGTGAAACGATTGCTGGTGTTGCAAGTAGTATTGCAGAAACAACAGATATTGGTTCCATTTCTGATTCAGCAGGAGATTTCGTCCTTCCAGTTATGGAAGATCCAACTGCAGTTCAAGACAATATATTGATGTTCAAAATCATTGCATCGATACTAATTTTGGTTCAAGTACTTGCCGTCTCTTTAATCGCAACACGTCTGCGAGGTGGCGGCTTCACCAGTGCTGTTGGTCAGATGATACAGTTGCTCTGGGTTGCAGCTATCGCTAGCCTTGTATCATCATTTATTCTGGACGGAGCATCAAGTATGTTCAGCACGTGAAATTAGAATAGAGTGGGTTCTCATTCAAAAAAGTGGATTGAGTGGGCAAATTAGTATCAGCCCATCTCTTGCTTAATTCTCTTCTTGCTAGCAGCCCAAGAACAGATTGGGCATTTGGTAAGGTCGTGGTTTCTCGCTGGGCAATATTCACGACCAAAGAAGATAATCTGTAAGTGTAATTTGTTCCAAGATTCTTTCGGGAAGATTGCTTTTAGGTCCTTTTCGGTCTTTACGACATTTGTACCATTTGACAATCCCCATCTAGCCGCTAGCCTGTGAATGTGAGTGTCTATTGGAAATGCTGGGACTCCAAAGGCCTGCGCCATCACAACTCCTGCAGTTTTGTGCCCAACTCCTGGTAGTGACTCTAGGCCTTCGAATGTGTTTGGTATTTCACCATCATATGATTCAACGAGAATCTGTGACAATTTTGAGATGTTTCTCGCTTTTGTGGGTGCAAGTCCTACTTCCCGAATTATTCCTTGAATTGTCTCAGGTGCAAGTTTAGCCATACTTTCAGAATCTGGTCCTTGTCGGAACAATTCCGGTGTGACTTGATTGACTTTCTTGTCTGTTGTTTGAGCACTCATTAGCACTGCAATGAGTAGTTGGAACGGTGTTTCGTGATCTAGCGGGACTGGAGTCTCAGGGTAAAATTCCTCGAGCATCTCTAAGATGCGTGGTGCTTTCTCTGAGCGTTTCAAGATATCAGCCTCGATAATTTACTCCATACTCTTCGCCATTAATCCATGCCCACATGAACCCCAAGAATACGAATCCAAATGGGACAACGTTGCAGAAAAAGATGACAGTAGGGGAATAATTGTTTTTGCTAGAACCAGTTGCTAGCCATCCAAGGTAACCGATAATGGTCCCTGGGAAAATAGAAAGTAAACCTATGATTATTGCTCTAATAAATCTCATTTAATCACCTCGATAGCCTCGCAGTTATTTCTTTAGAATCTAAAGAATTCAAAATATCACCAGTTTCCAACCAGCCTTTGCGAGCAATCATAACACCGTAATCAATATCTCCCAAACCCTTGATTGAATGGGCGTCTGGATTGATAACTACGGGGACTTCCAACTCTTTCGCACGCTTGCATAGCCGCCAATCTAGGTCTAGTCTGTAAGGGGATGCATTGAGTTCTACTGCTTTCAGTTGCCCATCCTTGTTTGCTTCGGACATATGTTCCAAAACTGTGTGAAGATCCACCTCGTATCCTTCTCTACCTTGTAAAATCCGCCCGGTAGGATGTCCGAGAACAGTTGTTGCAGGGTGTTCTAGACATTTCAGTAAATCTTCGGTATTTTGTGACTCATCTCTTCCTCTCCACCGTGTCATAGCGTGGACGCTGGCTACCACATAGTCGATTTTTGCTAGTACATCATCGGGATGGTCAAGTTTACCATCTTCTAGAATGTCGGATTCGACTCCGCTAAATAATCTGAAATCTATGCCTTCATCCTTCCAATTAGCGTTGTATTCTTGCATAGTTTGGTGTTGTGCAAGTAAGTCATCTGCACTAGCCCCGTTTGCAATGTGCAAAGTAGGAGAGTGATCTGCAATTCCAAGCCAGTTCCATCCCATCCTCCTAGCAGCATCAGCCATTTGTTCAAGGCTTGCTTCACCGTCGGAAAGTGTTGTGTGATTATGTAATGCTCCTTTTATGTTTGAGAGTGTGATTAGTTCAGGTAATTGATCTGCAGCAGATGCTTCCATCTCTCCGAGGTCTTCTCTAAGTTCTGGAGTGACGTATTTCAGCCCTAAGTGTGCATAAATATCCGATTCTTCCACAGCTGGTAATGATGTTGCTGCGGCTTCCAAGCCAGTTAATTCAGTTTCAGGCATCAATCCAAATTCGTTCAACTTGAGGCCGTTGTCTTGAGCAACTTGTCTCATTCTGATATTGTGTTCTTTCGAGCCTGTGAAGTAAGCCAATGTGTAAGGGAAGACGTGTGAGGGTACTAACCTCACTTGAGCGTCTATGGTTCCACCTGATTCTAGTTGCTCGTATGACTCGCCTCCAATCGCATCGAGCACGTTTGCATCCAAATGTCCTAGGCTGAATCCTTCTTCAAAAATTGATGTATCAAGGATTACCGATACTTTGGAATCACCTGCTCCTTTGACATCAGCGATACCTTTGAGAGATAGAATTTCATTGGTAACAGCCTCAACATCCTCTGGCTTTACAGCTGCTACAATATCCAAATCACCTATCGTTTCTCTTCTTCTGCGAGCAGATCCGGCTAACTCGGCTCTTTCGACGCCAGGAATTTGTAGAATCATTGACAGGAATGTTTGACCATATCTTAGTCCGATATCTAGCCGTCTTCTTGCTGAAAACCTTGCAAGTAGATCTATTCCGTCGAGAATTTTCTGCTGGCTTTTTGCCCCGAATCCTTTCATTGGAGCAACTTCATTTTTGACACAAACTTCCTGTAGATCTGCTACAGATAGAACTCCTAATTCATCATGTAGTAGTTTGATTTTCTTTGGTCCCACGCCCGGGATCCCAAGCATTTCAATCAGCCCTTCAGGAGTACTTGTGTGTAAATTGACCCAATCCTCTGGCCAATTTCCTTCTCCTACGGCTTGAGATATTGCAGATCCAAGTCCTTTTCCAATGCCTTTTAGATTGAAGATTTCTTTACTTGCAACTAATTCTCCTAGGTCTTGTGACAAAGAACCAATTAGCCGTGAAGCGTTTTGATAAGATCTAGTACGGAACATGTTGGCTCCGGACAATTCCAATAGTACCGCCATTTGGTGTAGTGCTGTACTAACTTGGTTACGGCTAAAGTATGGAGGGCCGTTCTTGCGCGGCTTGGCTAATGTCCAAGATGCGCCTGCCATGTAATCTCCAATGCGTGCGGGTTGAAGAACCCCTGCCTATTGGCATAGACATGGTCGAGACAGAACTCATCGAGTCTCTCGCTCAAACAATGTGCTTTTTATCGCTTACTGCATTCATATTCATAGCCACATTTTCCCGAAACGAAAAGATGGAATTAATGGCTCAGAATTTCATCATGTTCTCGCTGCTATTAACGGCGGGTATTCTTTGGTGGCTATCTTTGGCAGATGGCGAACTTTGGGGATCAAACTATCTTCCTAAACCGCTTTCAGTTTTGTGCGTCGTTGTTGCTATAGCAGCTAGGTTGAATATCAAAGGACAGAATGTGTCATTCGGGGCTAATCCTCATAATATTGGTAAAAAAGAAGAAGAGTAATCAAACGATTTCGCCTTCATTTTTTGATTCATCTGCCATTTTTTGGTCAATGAATGTACGCATATATTCTGGCAATTCACCATTGACAAAAATCACATCATTAACCGTATCCAACTTCTTCAGTGAGTAATAGATCTGCATGGCTGTCATCGGTGTTGATGAGCAACCTACACATCCCCCGTCTAGTGAAAGCATGACATTGCCGTCAGCTGTGTCGATGACAGTTACTACACCGTCATGGGCGTCTAGGACTTCTTGGACAGGTCCAATCTCCTTCAGCACCTCCTCCGCTGTGATTGCCATCATGCCTTCCTAACGTCGCTCATCTATCAACCATCGTATTGATTATCGATACTAAACTTCAGAAATCACTTGAAATTCTAAGTTGGGGGTTGAATCTCTGATTTTTCTAAAAACTACGAAATTTTCGAGCAATGACTTCAGCCTCGGCAAATGTGCAAACAATGCCAAAAACGGTTTACGTCGTAGTTTTCCGAGGGGATGTCCTTATGAAGGGGAGGTAGGTCGGCGGGCAACAGGTGTATATTATGATGGACATCGCACTAATTGCAGTGATTGTAGCTTTGGTAGGACTTGCTATTGCAGCCTACCTTTACAATAAAGTGAACAGTATAGAAATTGACAACCCAACTGTTGCGGATATTACTCAGCAGATTCAGGATGGCGCTATGGCTTTCCTGAAAGCCGAATATAAATATCTTGCAATGTTTGTAGGAATAGTAGCAGTGCTGCTTTACTTCGTTACAGAAGATGATGGTCATCTAACTTCTCTTGCATTCCTTGCAGGTGCTATAACTAGCGTTCTAGCAGGATTCTCTGGAATGAGAGCCGCAACCTCTGCCAATGGCAGAACCGCAATGGCTGCAAAGAATGGAGGACAATCCGAAGCACTTGCAGTCTCATACAACGGTGGAGCCGTAATGGGCTTGTCAGTCGGTGGTCTTGGTCTACTTGGTATCTCTCTTGTAGCATACTTCTTAGGAGCAGGTGATGAAGGATCAACTCACATATCTCATGCTGCAGGATTCGGAATGGGTGCATCATCCATTGCACTATTCGCCCGTGTTGGCGGTGGAATCTACACAAAGGCCGCTGACGTAGGTGCAGATCTTGTAGGTAAGGTAGAAGCAGGAATTCCTGAAGATGACCCTCGCAATCCTGGAGTTATCGCTGACAACGTCGGTGATAACGTGGGTGACGTTGCTGGTATGGGTGCAGATATCTTCGAGTCTTTCGTCGGTTCAATAATCGCTGCAATGGTTATTGCTGACTCAAGTGCTAGTATGAATGCAGACTACGTAATTCTTCCAATCTTCTTGGGACTAGTTGGTTACCTAGCATCTCTTGTAGGCGTATTCTCCATGGAGTTCCTGAAGAACAGCGAACCGGGAGCAGCTCTTAGAAACACAACTTTCATCGGTGCAGGTCTATTCTGGCTTGTCGGATGGTTCGGAATCGAATTCATGGATCTCGACACTGGAACAGAACCTATGATTGCGGTGATTATCGGTTCTATTGTCGGAATTATGATTGGTTTAGTTACCGAGTATTACACTGGAATAGAAGACGTCTTTGGGTTGAAAACTAAGGCAATTCCTCACATTGGAGAGATGTCAAAGACAGGACCTGCAACAAATGCTATTGCTGGACTTTCTGTTGGAATGATGTCGACCTTCATTCCAATCATCCTCATTTGTTTCGGAATCTTTGGAGCTAACCACTTCATGATGGATGGACATAGTGCTAGTGACCCTGGAGGTTACATGCCTGAGTTCGGTCTGTATGGAATCGCAATGGCAGCAATGGGAATGCTTGCAACCGTCGGTGTTACAATGACAGTAGATGCTTATGGCCCAGTTGCTGACAATGCTGGTGGAATCGCTGAGATGAGTGGTCTAGGAAAGGACGTACGTGATATTACAGACGGTCTAGATTCAATTGGTAACACCACTGCTGCAATCGGCAAAGGATTCGCAATAGGTAGTGCTGCTTTGACAGCACTTGCATTATTCGCTGCATATTCTGCAGCAGCAGATCTAAGTCTAAGCCAACTCGCTTTATCTGACCCTAAGGTAGTGATTGGATTATTGATTGGAGGTGCACTACCATTCGTAGTCGCTGCCATGACTATGACATCAGTCGGTAAGGCTGCTAATGAGATGGTCACAGAAATCCGCCGCCAATTCAAGGAGATCGATGGCCTACTAGAAGGAAAGGAAGGAGTAAAGCCTGACAGCGCAAAGTGTGTTCAGATTTCAACTGACGCTGCACTTAGAGAAATGGTTGGTCCAGGTGTTGTTGCAATCATCGCTCCGGTAATTGTCGGATTTATGCTTGGAGCTCCGGCACTAGGTGGTCTACTAGCAGGTTCATTGGTTACAGGTGTTCTAATGGCACTATTCATGGCAAACGCTGG
>Ga0208277_1002122_pt1 | contig 11374 bp, 9 predicted proteins | sample ETNtaG_5_FD_185782 | JGI IMG/M metagenome (GOLD analysis project Ga0208277, IMG submission 185782) | Marine microbial and viral communities from oxygen minimum zone, Eastern Pacific Ocean - ETNP201406SV205 (SPAdes) (version 2) | ecosystem: Environmental > Aquatic > Marine > Oceanic ...
CGTCGGACATTGTCACACCCATTTGTCGGATTACTACCCATGATATAATGATTAACGGGTAATTTATGCTCAAATGTATATATGATTAGTCTTATTCGTCACTGGGTATCATGTTACAACTGGGCGGTAATCGCGCTTATCTTTATGAAACTCAAACATATTCCAAGCTGTTTTCAGACATTGAAATAGTGATTGAGAAAAACCCTGAAAAAATATTCACTCTAGTTACTAGAATTCCTGCGCGACGGTTACTTGAACAACTTGATTTGAGTGAATTAGATACTTATTGGATGACCGAACAAGATGGACATAATGCAATAAAACCTAATTTTTCATCAATACACAGTATTATGGGCCAAAGCACAAACCATACTAGTGAACGTTTGGTAGTCATAGAAGGTCTAGAATTAATCACTGACACAATTGGTCCAGATCAATTATTGGCTGAAGTAGCAATGTTTGTTGATAAGTTGCCCAGTTATAATGCATCATGTATATTATGCGTTGATTTGTTATCATTACCTGTTGAAATTGTCGCTAAATTAAAATTTATATTAGATGCATTAGATTTTAGCGATGAGAAAATAGATGTCAATATATTCGAAGATGAAACCTTTACGGAACCGAGTATTTTGCCTGGTGAAAATATGGAGTATGAACTAGGTGAAGATGGTAATCCAAGGTTAGTTTATTTGTCTAAATTGCCACGAATAGGGTTTTCCAATAATATCCTAGTTAAACGGATATTACAGTGGAGACGAATGGGATTAGATGTTTCTGAAATAGAACCTGCTCTAAAATATCAAGAAAATGATGCATATGAATTATACAAGTCTGTAGAAGAAAAAGTCCGGCGGGCCGTCGATTTGGACAGATTCATAAATTCTAACTCAAAGTCAATTAATGCGTCGGACTTAGCTACAGATATTTTTAGATTAAGACAATTAACAGGATTAGACGAACTGGAAAAAAAATACTATGAATCAGCGAATTAAGCGTTCATTTTCAGCTTCAATTCGTGATAACCAAGTTCCATCCCGCAAGATTTTAGCGATTGATAATAGTTCAGCACTAGTGGAGCGATCTTCTGTAAGTTTTGGCGAGATTGTCCGAACTAATTTATGCAGTGATTTTACGAACGGTGCTGGCTTTAATTTGTTATATTCAAGACCTTGACACGCAATTACTAACTCACATGCCAGAACCTCTGATAATCTGATACACGATTGGTAAAGGTTCCAACATGCTGTTGCACCCATACTAACGTGGTCTTCTTGTCCTGCTGAGGTGCTGGTAGAAAATGAAGTGCGTGGGGCTGCGTGACCATGCATCTCTGCCAACGCAGAACCTGCACTATATTGCACAATCATCATTCCAGATTCTAAACCACTATTTACGGCTAAGAATGGTGGCAAACCACTTTTTTTAGAATCAAGTAACTGATCCATCCGGCGTTCGGAAATAGAACCTAATTCAAATAAGGCAAGAGACATTCTATCGGCACAAAGTGCCAGAACCTCACCATGAAAATTACCTTGAGAGATTATAGTGGATTTGCCTTCAGTAGTTTCTGGAAATACTAATGGGTTATCAGTAGTACTATTAAGTTCAATTTGGATGGTTTCTTGCATACTCATTAATGCTTCATAAACAGCACCGTGAACTTGAGGTGCGCATCTAAATGAGTAAGGATCTTGTACTTTTGAGCAGTCTGTGTGGCCAGCCAAGATTTCCGAATCTTGCATTATTTGCCTTATTCTAGTCGAAATCAAAATCTGTCCGGGATGTGGCCTTGCTGAGTGAACTCTTGCATCTGCTGGACTAATACTTCCTTGAAATGCTTCTAGTGACGAACAATAAATAACATCAGAGATAGTCAGTAAGTTATTAAGAATTTGAAGAGACAAGATAGAGTAGCTTAACATTTGACTGGTACCGTTGATAAGCGACAAACCGTCTTTTGCCAAAAGTTCTACTGGAATCAACCCCTTCTCCAGGAGTAAATCTTTGGTTGGGATTTTATTATCGTGTTCATCAATTACAAAACCTTCACCAATTAACGTAAGTGCCATATGGGATAGTGGTGCCAAATCTCCACTTGCACCTAAACTTCCAATTCTTGGTATATACGGAGTGACTCCATGATTGACATAATCTATTAGTTGCTGAACTACATTAGGGTGGACTCCTGAAAAACCCCTAGCAAATGAATTAATTCTAGCCACCATCATTGCTTTAACAGCAGTTTTAGACATTGGATCACCCAAACCAGTCGCATGTGATCTAATCAGATTTACTTGTAAATCTTGCAAATGTTCACTTGAAATATTAGTGTCCACTAAAGATCCAAAGCCAGTATTAATTCCATAAACCACTTCACCAGAATCTAATATATCCTCCACTACTTTGCGGGATTTAACAATTCGATTCCATGAATCTTCAGATAATTTAACCTCAATATTATCTGTTGCCACAGCATATACTTCAGCAGGCGACAATGTATTGCCATCTAATTGTATTACAGACGCCATTAACTCACCCTAGAATGTCGTCTAAAATAGCATCATCGCTTATTTCCGGAATAGTTACTTTGAGTAATTCATTTTCTTGCATAGCCATTTTAATGGCTTCTATTGCACCAGGATTACGTGCCCAAGCCCTTCTTGCCACTCCGTTATTCACGTCCCAGTGCAACATTGACTCTATCTTCTTTTGAGCGGCTTGTGAACCATCGATTAATAATCCAAAGCCACCATTTATCACTTCACCCCATCCAACTCCACCACCATTGTGTAAACTGACCCAAGTTGCACCTCTAAATGAATCACCGACGAAATTCTGAACAGACATATCTGCAGTAAACATCGAACCATCTCGAATATTTGCAGTCTCTCTATATGGGCTATCAGTGCCTGATACGTCGTGATGGTCTCTACCTAGAACTATAGGAGCTGATATATCTCCATCAGCAATTGCTTGATTCATAGCAAGGGCTATTTTACGTCGCCCTACATCGTTGGCATACAAGATTCTAGCTTGACTTCCCACAACTAGATTGTTATTTCCGGCTTGTTCAATCCATCTAATGTTGTCATTTAACTGCTGGATGATAGACGGTGATGCACCTTTTGCCAACTCTTGTAAAACATCTTTTGCTATTTGATCAGTTTTTGCTAAGTCCACAGGGTCACTAGAAGTACAAACCCATCTGTAAGGTCCAAAGCCATAGTCAAAACAAATAGGGCCCATTATGTCTTCAACATAACTGGGATATCGAAAACTACCATCATCACCCAGGACATCTGCACCTGCTCTTGATGATTCAAGTAAAAATGCGTTACCATAATCCCAAAAGAACATTCCATCATCTGATAATTTGTTGATTGCGTCTGCATGCCTACATAGTGTTTTACGAATTTCTTGAGCAAATTTATCTGGATTATTGGACATCATTTGAACAGACTCTTCATAGGTATAATCTGCAGGAAAATAACCTCCTTGATACGGATTGTGTAGCGAGGTTTGGTCACTTCCCAAATCTATTTTTATGCCTCTTTCGACTATCCGTTCCCATAACTCGACAATATTCCCAATATGGCCAATAGATATTGATTGACCCTCTTCGCTAGCAGAAATTAGCAAATCGATTGAATTATCTACGTCATATGATAAATCCGTAAGCCAACCTTGTTCATGGCGCTTTACTGCAGCATGTTCATTCATTTCAGCTACAATACATGCTGCACCAGAGATAACTGCTGCTTTTGCTTGTGCCCCAGACATTCCACCAAGACCTGAGGTGACAAAGGTAATTCCCGATAAATCTTGACCAGGGGGCAAATCTAAATGCATTCTGGCTGCATTTAGGAGGGTGATAGTGGTACCATGGACGATTCCTTGTGGCCCAATATACATGTAAGACCCAGCAGTCATTTGACCATATTGGGTTACTCCAATAGAATTCATAGTTTCATAATCCTCTCTCGAACTATAATTTGGAATCACCATCCCATTGGTAACAACAACACGCGGAGAGTTTGGATCGGATGGAAACAATCCCATTGGATGGCCAGAGTACATAACCAAGGTTTGATGGTCGGTCATTTGACAAAGATATTGCATTGTGAGGCGGTATTGTGCCCAATTTTGAAATACGGAGCCATTACCACCATAGGTGATTAATTCATGAGGAAATTGTGCCACTCTATTGTCTAGATTATTCATTATCATTAGCATAATAGCAGCGGCTTGTTGTGATTTAGCAGGATATGCTGATATTGGATAGGCCTTAATTTCATAATCAGTTGGCCTATACCTTTGCATAGTAATTCTGCCAAAGGAATTAAGTTCGTCTAAGAATTCCTTACCCAATACACTGTGATGCTTTGGATTGAAGTATCTTAATGCATTTTTTATTGCCATCCGTTTTCCACTTTCATCCAATACTTGCCGGCGGTTGGGCGCGTGATCTACAGAGTCATCGTATCCAGGGTGATTTGGTAAATTATCAGGTATACCTGACAATAGGGATGCCCTTAGCGCAGAATAGTCTTCTCCCATGATAATCCCAAGCCTTGCAGTTCTTTGAGCCTATTGTTTGAAAGTTGAGTCTATATCTGGCCGCCACAAGGTAAATATTATGCCACAAATAATCATCAATAATGAAAACGAAATAAAACCATTTTCCAGCGTCAAACCTTGATATTCAACCAAATAACCTGCTACAGTAGTTGATAATGCAGCACTGGATCCAAGGATTAACATATCCATGGAAAATACTCTTCCACGGACTTCATCTTCCACCCATGTTTGAGTCAGTACTGTAGATAATACCCAATTTCCTCCACTTGCTGAGTGTGCACAAATAATTAACACAACCGTCAAGGGTAGATATATGTCTAAACTAAGTCCGACTAACAGATAGAAAAATCCTGAAATTGTCACCAAAATGCCGATTAATGAAGGCCATTTGGATTTATCTTTGAATAATGCACGCGCTAATAATGGACCAATGCCTGTTCCGATGCCACGGGCAAAGAAGAATAATCCAAATCCAAAGGCAGCACCGTAACCTGTTATTTCAGAGCCTGCCAAAACAAGAAATACTCCGGCTAATCCTGCACCTGCTAAGTTCCAGGAGGATTTGGCGAAAACAATTCTGAGTAATTTTTTGTCGGAATAAATCCGTGACCAACCTATTTTGATATTAGCAATTGCTTTACTAAATAGAGGACCTTTCATGTTGGGGTCTATATTTTGAGTGAAATTAAGTGGTATTAGTAGTAATGAAGACAACAAAAAGGTGTATGAATCGATAATGAATGCCATGTCAGTGCCCCAGATGCTAACCACTATGCCACCTAGCATGGCACCAATACACAGAGCTGTTGACCAAGAAGCACTGTCAATAGCGTTAGCGGTTATTAGATCCTCCTCATCAACAATGTTTGGTAATGCAGCACGTTCTGCAGTTACGTAAACCCCGTGTAATAACATCATCAAACCAGATAGCGTTACTAGCCACCACATATCTTCAGGGCCATCTACTAGGAGGAATGATAATGCCAAACCTACTTGTAATAGGTTAGCCCATAGCATCAAACTCTTACGACTAAATCGATCTGCTAATAGTCCATTAACGGGTTGAGAAATGGCGAATAGAGCCATTCTGACGGAGAATAAAATACCTAAAAGAAATTCTGAACCAGAATATTCTAAGATTAAGAAAAATAAAGCAATGGTATTGAACCACTCACCAAGTAATGATATTACAGAAGCAGCCCATAATCTTCTAAATTTGGCATTGCTAAAGAAAAACTCGACATATCCTTTGGTCAATCTCACTCCTCCTCGGCAATTGAATTACTCTCACTTATAGTGCAAATAATCCACTTAGAGGTAGGGGTGTTTGAGATATCAGCAGTAGATTCCAGTGGTACTAATTCGTTTGCCTCAGGGAAATATGCTGCCACATTCCTTTTTGGTATGTCGTATGGAATTACCAACCATTTCTCGGAAAATCTCTTTGCCCCCTTAAAATGGCTAGTAATGTCGACTGAATCCCTAGTTTTCAAATCTAATTCCAACATATCGTGCGGATTCATCATTAAGATTCTACGGTTACCTTTTATTCCTCGATACCTATCGTCAAGTCCGTAAATAGTAGTGTTATATTGGTCGTGCGATCTTATCGTCATCATTACAAATTCATCAACATTTAACGATACGTCGGGTAAAGGATTTATTGAAAAGTGAGCAAAGCCATCATTAGTATCAAATTCGCAATTATCTTTGGGCGGGTTTGGTAAATAAAATCCATTAGGTTGTCTAACTCTTGAGTTATAGTCTTCAAAACCACTTATCGATTCACTGATTAAATCTCTCACTTTGTCATAGTGTAGTACGCATCCTAGCCAATCAATATTAGAATCTTGTAAGGTCAAATGAGCCAAATTAGCTATTATCCATGGTTCACTCCTCAACATTTTAGAGGCTGGTTTTAGTTTACCTTGGGATTTATGCACAATTCCCATGGAATTTTCAACTGTTACAAATTGCTCAACTCCAGCTTGAATATCTGATTCTGTTCGCCCCAGGCAAGGGAGGATTAACGACTCATTGCCGTTGACTAAGTGCGATCTGTTTAGTTTGGTAGAAACATGTACCACCATATCTAACTGTGAAACAGCATTTGCAGTCCTAGAAGTATCTGGAGTTGCAGAGATGAAGTTGCCACCTAAACAGAACAAGAAGTCTACTTCGGAATTTTCCATTGCTTGAATTGAATGAACAACATCATAACCATGTTTACGCGGCATAGAATTTTTAAGACCTATTTCCATTTTTTCTATGAAAGAATCACTGGGGGCTTCCCAAATACCCACGGTTCTATTTCCTTGGACATTAGAATGACCTCTAACAGGGCATAAACCAGCACCGGTTCGACCAATATGCCCGCCAAGCAAGTGTAAATTTACTACTTCTTGAATAACTTGGACACCGTTTCTATGCTGTGTTAAGCCCATTGCCCAACAAGAGATAATCGATTTTGAGTTAGTTATTATTTCAGATAACTCGGTTATTTTAGACTTAGAGATTCCTGAATCGGTTTCTATTCTATCCCAATCAATAACCTCTAATGATTTAGCAAAATCATTGTATGACTTGGTTTTTTCCGAGATGAAGTTTTGATCTGTGGACTTAGCATCAATTGTAAGTTTATTTAATGCTCTTAGTAAAGCCGCATCACCGCCAATTTTAACCTGTAAATGCATGTCAGCAAGACCTGTTGAAGACAAATTTAGTTTCATATAATCTTGTGGATGTTTGAACCTGACTAAACCTGTTTCAGGAAGTGGGTTGATGTGGATTATTGTCGCACCCTTCAATTTTGCATCTCTAAGTGCAGTTAACATTCGCGGGTGGTTAGTCCCTGGATTTTGGCCAATAACCAAAATTGTATCCGCATGATTGAAATCTTCTAATGTCACGGTACCTTTCCCAATGCCTATGGTCTGAACCAATGCTTTACCACTAGATTCGTGACACATATTCGAACAATCAGGAAGGTTATTTGTTCCAAACATTCTAACAAACGCCTGATATAAGAATGCAGCTTCATTACTAGTTCTTCCTGATGTGTAAAATACTGCCCTATTTGGATTAGAAATAGAATTTAATTTATTGGAAATAAGTTTTAACGACTTTTCCCAAGTTATTGGGCTGTAATTAGTCTTGCCAGGTCCCAAATACATCGGTTGTTTGATTCTCCCTTGGCTATTGAGCCAATAATCACTTTTTTGGCTTAGTTGTTTGATTGAATATTTTTCAAAAAAACGTTCATCAACATTAGGTTTCATCGCTTCATCAGCAACTGCCTTGGCCCCATTTTCACAGAATTCAAATGATGAACGGTGTTCTGGATCTGGCCAGGCACATCCAGGGCAATCAAAACCATCTTGTTGATTTACCATTCTTAGAGTTTTTATGGTATTTTTGATGCCCATTTTTTTTAATGAATGTTTGACGCTAGAAATAACAGCAGGTATTCCTGCAGCAGTGGTTTTTGGTTTCCCGATTTTAAGGGAGATGTCTTCCAGAGGAGTTTTACCTTTCATGATTTAATCCTCCTAATTATCACTCTCTTGGAAATCAATCATTTGAAATCTCTGTATAGATTGATAGCCTAGCCAATGATTACAGAACTATTTTCTTTAACGAAAGAGTGTATTGTAATGCCCAAATGTCTTGCACAATTAGCAGCAAGTGATGAACAAGCTCCTAAAGAAGCGATATGAGATATATTACATCGCGCAGCTTTAGCAACAATATCCCATCCACATCTACCGCTTAGTAAAAGAATTGATTCATTCAAGTTAACATTACCAAATGCTTTACCAATTACTTTGTCAACTGCATTGTGGCGGCCAATATCTTCGCTGTGATATTGTAAAATTCCATCAATTGATAGTAGTCCTGCACAATGCATCCCCCCAGTTTTAATGAATCCAGTTTGATTTTCAGACATCTTCTCCAGACCTTGATATAAAACAGAACTATCGAAATTAGTCAAACTCTCTACACCTGGCAATCCATCGATTAATAACTCCATACCGTCTAATTTACACGCACCACATGATGTGGTGGTGATACCTAATGACTTACTTTGATTAATTGTTATCTCTGAACAAGTTAAGTTAACTAAAATAGTTCCATATTCATCTTGATTGATAGTAATTTTGGACTTGTCTATTCTTGTAGAGAAGGGGGTATATCCTTCAGACAATATGTGACCTAAGATTAAATCATTACAGTCCTCTGGAGAAGCCAATAAATTAGCCATAGGTTCATTGTTGACAGTAAGTTTAACAAGCGACTCAATTGCCACATCGTCTGATTCAATAAATCGTTCACCCATCTTATTCCTTGAGATTGGTATTTTACGATAATTCAATTCCCATCACCATTTCTCAAGTGCTCTAGGTCAAAGAATTCAAACTGAAGATCAACTAATTCTTGACTAGTTTTAGCAGCAGAATACTCCTCCAAAGGTTCATAATTTAATTCGATAAACCTTTGACCCCAACGAAATCCTCCAAGGAGTTCTTTTGATTGTTTTTTGTTACCGCACAAGTAGGCTGCTGCAGCTAATGCCTCAATTGTCGACAATTTACCCGGCTTACCCCAGTTAACTGGATTAGCAGCCAAAAATAATGGTAACATTCTAGGTTTTAACCTAGTCCTTTTCATAACTAATTCAACGCTTGGTTCAATCTGCTTCCAACTACAATCTAAGCCTACAATAGAACCATTATTTCCCGTTAGTAACTCATGATCTTCTGGACCAAATATTTTCCCACATAGTGGTTCTAGAATAATTCCTTTTTTTGGTAATGTATTGATTCGTTTATGCAGAGTTATATCACCACGCTTTGAAGATAATACTGCTGTGTTTTTTTTTGGGTCATCCTGGGCCAGCCACAAGGAATGTATACTCAATTCTTTCATTCAAGCACCATTTTGTTTGAAATAATCGCCGAGGGTCATGTTTCTGTTTCCGTGTGATACTACTCTAGAAGTTTCAGAGGGAGTAGGCTCAACAAGTAAAACAATGCCAAGAACTCTTTCTAATTTTTTAATCAGAGAATCTGTTGGTGGTTTGCCAGATTCTGCAGATTTTATCACGTTTACAGTCTCAGCAATTCGTTTACCTAATTCAGCATGGTTCCATCCTTTGGCTTTTCTACCATTGATAATACGATTGCCAAAGTCATCGGCTAATTCTTTTTCTCGCTTAGCCATTATGTCATTTTTACGACGTGGTTTGGGAGAACTGAAAGAGGTTCTTGACCTAGACATTTTAATTCCAGGTGCTTCTTCTTTGGGTGCTAATCCAAGTTTCTCAACGCAGCGAGTACAGGCTTGAACCTGTGCCTTACCCATCATAATTTGCTTTGTACCAACTTTCATCGCCCCACAAACTTCGCACTCGCCCATTATCTCACCAAGCCTTCCTATGCTAACATCAAAATGAATCTTGTCATGATTTAAGGCAGAGTTCATACATGATTGGCGCTTGGGTAGAACGAGCGACATGGTAGGGGACGTAGAGACGCCAACAAAAGAAATCATGTCTTCCAATGATGAGGACCTAAAAAAACTTGAAGATGATTTCAAAAATCTACAAGACAAAACTCAAGATTTAATCAATGAACGAGCGCATATGGAATCAGAAATCCGTTCCCTGAAGAAGCGAGCTAACCGTTTAGATGATGAAGTAAGATCATTGAAATCACCACCGCTTATCGTCGGACATCTTGAAGATATATTGGACCAAGAAAGAGGTATTGTTCGCTCATCTAATGGCACTGTTTTTCAGGTTGCGTTGAATCAAAGACTAACTCCAAATGTGCTAAAACCAGGAGTGCGTGTCGCCCTTAATCAAGATACTTTGGCTGTTATTGAAGTCCTACACGATGCTTGGGATCCTATGGTAAGTGGGGCGGAAATGGTTGAACGACCAGACATTGATTATGATTCAGTGGCTGGATTGGAAGAACAAAAGCAATACGTAAGGGAAGCAATTGAGTTGCCACTCAATTCGCCAGAATTATTTGAAAAGGTTGGTGTTGAGCCACCAAAAGGCATCTTGTTGGTAGGTCCCCCTGGGTGCGGAAAAACATTGCTTGCAAAGGCTGTGGCAAATCACACGGAAGCTACATTTATTCGAATGGTTGGTAGTGAACTGGCACAGAAATACATCGGTGAAGGAGGAAGAATGGTAAGAGAATTGTTCTCACTGGCCAAAGACAAGGCCCCCTCTATAATATTCTTAGATGAAATTGATGCAATCGGTGCCAAGCGTTTGGATGGTTCTACGAGTGGAGATAGGGAAGTCCAAAGGACATTAATGCAGTTGTTAGCAGAGTTGGATGGGTTTGATGTGTTGGAGAATGTCAAGATTATCGCTGCAACAAACCGCCCGGACATACTTGATGAGGCTCTATTGAGGCCTGGGCGTTTTGATAGAGTGATTGAAATCCCAATACCTGATGATGTAGGTAGAAAGGCTATCTTCCAATTAAATATCGATAAGATGTCAACCAAAAAAATACAATTAAAGCAAATTGTCGATAAAACAAATGGTTTCTCAGGGGCAGAGATCAAAGCGACTTGTGTTGAGGCTGGAATGATCGCTATTAGACAAGGACGCGGATACATTACCCAAAGTGACTTCATGGATTCGATAAAAAGGATTAATCTAAAGAAAATAAAGGGTGGACTCAAAGATTCACCTGATACAATTTATAGTTAAGGCTAACTTCAAAGTCCGCCTTTTATTACCACTGTGCATGGACAAGCAATTAATAGAGTG
>Ga0208277_1002123_pt1 | contig 11370 bp, 9 predicted proteins | sample ETNtaG_5_FD_185782 | JGI IMG/M metagenome (GOLD analysis project Ga0208277, IMG submission 185782) | Marine microbial and viral communities from oxygen minimum zone, Eastern Pacific Ocean - ETNP201406SV205 (SPAdes) (version 2) | ecosystem: Environmental > Aquatic > Marine > Oceanic ...
TCTTTAAAACCTGTAAAGAGCCCACCGGTAATCCGCGCATGGGGTGGGTCATCGTCTTTGCCAACCATTAAGTTCAAAGCTTGGCTCAGAGCAAAAATACCAACGATAACAACGATCAAATTAAAGCCTGAATAGAGGTATTCGATATCAAAAGTAAAACGATCAATTCCTCGAGTTGATTGACGCCCAATCATCGCAATGAGAAATCCAAATCCAAAGAGCATTGCAGCAATACCCATTGTTTGTCGGTGTGCAGCGATTAATAAGACGGCACCTAAAATGGCAGCCGTCATTATGTCCCGCTGTCCAAACAATGCACCTAGATCCCGTAAGTAGGGTCCAAAGATAAAAAGTGCTATCAAAGCAACAGTGATCGAAAAAACTCCACCGAGGAAAGAGGATGAATAGGCCAATGACAATGCTCGTGACGCCTCTCCTCGGCGCGTCATGGCATAGCCGTCATAGGTTGTCAGTGCGTTAACCGGTGTCCCAGGCGTATTGATCAAAATTGCAGGAATAGCCCCACCATACATCGAAGAACCATAAACACCCAACAAAAGCACCAAACTTACGAGATCATCTAAAAAAACCGTTGCGGGTAGCAAGATGGCAATCGCGATCGCAGGTCCAATACCTGGCACAGCACCAATGATTACCCCACCAACAGATCCGATTAAGATCGCAATGAGTACCGGAAAGGTCATCAGATTTTGCCACCCAAGAATAAAAGAATCCACATTTATCTCCTAAAAATAGGTCAGCATTAGGCCGCGAAGGGCGGTGGGCAACTGATCGTAAAGCCAGATTGAAACTGGCGTTTTTATTTGTAGAAAACTGCGAAAAATAATTACAATAGCGAGACTGGAGCACAAACTGCGGATCATCCAACGGCGGCTACGATATCCTAGTCGCCATGGTAAAAAAATACCTAACAAGACCGTCGATATCAAGTAACCTAAATAGGGGACCAATATGGTATAAATGACGAAGTAAAACACGAACTCCAATGCAGCTAAATATTTAGTAAGTTCAAAATATGCGCTTGTTGGTAGCAAGAAGCGTTTTCGCCATTTGTGCTCTTTAAATGAGGCCCACAGGTTTATCAGAGCAGCTGGCACTAAAACCAGCAAACATAATAATGGTGCAATCCATGACTGTTTCAGTATGCGGCCAAGGCGGGTAACGCGGCCCTCCAATTCGATAAAGCCTAACTGATGAGCAAAATAGCTGGCCAATCTATCTGGCAATACGCGCTCCTCCCATCCAGTTTGAGACCAAAAAAATACGAAGAAGAAAACAGCAATAGCGGCGGCGGCAATAGATACTTGGAGGTCACCTCGCGTGCGCGAAAACTTGAATAGGTCCTCAATCTTTACTTTCTTGTCAGGGGGACACTCACTTTTAAAACTACCATCCTTTTCAAAAGGAAGCTCGTCTTCAAACAGCGCAAGATTTAACTTAGTGTTTTGCGTTTCGATCATAGCTTAATCCACGCAGTTTTATTGTTAATAAATTTTTCAATCGCATGCAAAGATTTATCGTAACCATTACCAGATTGCTTGTAACCTCCTAACGGCACGGTATTATCAGCACCGCCATAGGTGTTTACATGTACAACACCGGTATGAAGTTGTGCTACCATCCGATGCGCTCGCCCCAAATTCGATGTCCAGACACCGGCCGCCAGACCAAGCTCTGATGAATTTGCTTGGGTTATCGCATCCAATTCATCTTTAAAGCGGCTCACTGTTAGAACAGGTCCAAATACCTCCTCACGCACAAGCCTATCATCCACACCCATATCAGTCACAATAGTGGGGGCCATATAGTAACCTCCAGTCTCGGAAAGGATCTGAAAACCACCAGAAGCGATTGACTCTACACCTTCAAGTGCATTTTGGACACGGCGCAAATGGCCCTCTGAACTGATTGCGCCAATTTGAGTTTGCAGATCCAATGGATCACCCACTTTCATTTTTTCAGTCAGTCCAATAATTTTCTCAACAAAAGCGTCGTGAATAGTATGCTGCACCAATAGCCTAGATCCCGCTATACAAACCTGACCAGAATTGCGAAAAATTCCTGTAACCACTGCCTGGGCAGCAGAATCTAGGTCATGTGTGTCGTCAAAAACAATATGCGGGGATTTGCCGCCCAGCTCTAGGAATACACGTTTTAGATTAGAGTTGGCGGCCGCTTCCAAAAGTTTTCGACCAACAGAGCCCGACCCGGTAAATGCCAAAACGTCAACATCCATCGACATTGCGAGTGCGCGCCCTGATACTGGACCGGCACCAGTTACTACGTTCAATACGCCGTCGGGCAAGCCAGCTTCATGTGCTAAAGCCACCATTCGCAAGACAGACAAGGACGCTACTTCAGAGGGTTTAAGAACAAAAGAATTACCCATGGCCAATGCTGGCGCAATCTTCCACGCGGAGATCATAAGTGGGAAATTCCACGGTACGATTGCACCGACAACGCCAATGGGTTCTTTTAAAATCATCGCCAGTGTGGATGGGTCAGTCGGGGCAACTTCACCATAAATCTTGTCGATTGCCTCTGCATAATAACGGATCGTATTGGCTGCAGACATCGGTTCTGCCTTAAAAGCCATCGAAATTTCAGTGCCATTGTCACGAACACCCAGCACTGCAAGCTCAATCGCATGTTTTTCGATCAGGTCAGCCCAAGCAAGCATAACTTTTTTACGCACCATGGGATGAGTTCGTGACCAAACACCAGAATCAAAGCTACGTCGCGCTGATGTTACTGCAATGTTGACGTCGGCCTCACTCGCATCAGGTAATTGCGTCAGCAAAGAGCCATCGATAGGCGATACTACGTCCAAAGTAGTGCCACTCTTTGCCATGACAGGTTTACCGTTGATTATCATCGCAGGCGCTGCAACAGGCATTGCCCGGAGCACATCTAAATCCTCCTGTCGCATTCTGCCTCCCAACAGATTTTGGTTCAAATAATGAACCGGTGGAGTACTATTTGATATTGACGAATGATTTTTTGACTGTCAAGTGTAAGGGTGGAGGTATTACAAAAATGTCGACAATCGAGAAGGCACTCATGCTGTTAGAACATTTCTCCAGCAACCGTCCTGAAATTGGGCTAACTGAGTTCAAAACACGAACTAGTATCGACAAAGGCACCTTGCACAGACATCTTACAGCACTTAAGAATAGTGGGTTTCTCGAACAAAACTATTTGACAAAAGCGTACCGTCTTGGTCCAGCGGTAATCAGACTGGCTGCTGTGCGAGAAAATACAGTGCCAATTGTTAAAACCGTACAGTATTATGTGGACCGAATTGCCGATGACATCCACGAATTAGTCCATGCCGCGTTGCCACAAAAAAATGGTATGTCGGCGATTTATGCCAAAGACGGAGGCAATCATGGGGTCCGTGTTAATTTTGATGAGGCAGAAATTCTACCATTTCACGCTACGTCGTCGGGGCTTGCCTTGTTAGCTTTCCATGATGATACCCTTGTGGCTAACGTCTTATCGAAAAAATTGGTCAGTTTTACTGATAGCACTCCAACTGATGCGGTAGATATAAAAGCCAATTTAGAAACGATACGTGCCCGCGGTTTTGCCTTTACAGATCAATCATATGAAGACGAAGTCAGTTCGGTAGCAGTCCCGTTTTTTGGAGTCAAAGGAGATGCCATTGGCACTCTTGCTATCGCTATCCCAGTGTCACGTATAAATAAAAGTTTTCATAAGACCATAATCAAACAACTAATTGTAGCCAGCACAGAGCTTTGCAGGGACTTGGGTGGCCAAATCCCCACAAATGTCGCTACGGCTTGGGCGGCCAAACTGGAGGTATAGCCGATGAAAGATTCTAATTATCTGTCCGCACACAACGCCAAGCATCTATGGCACCCAATGGCACATCCTGCAGAAATGCAGGCTCATCCTCCTGCCATTATTACCGCAGGTGAGGGCTGTACGATCCGCGATTCTGATGGCGCATCCATGATTGATGCCGTAGGTGGATTATGGAATGTCAACCTTGGATATTCTTGTGAAGTAGTAAAAAATGCCATCACAGAGCAACTTAGTGAATTACCCTTCTATTCAACGTTTCGTGGCACCACAAATGATAAGGTGATTGAGTTAAGCGAAATGTTGCGGGATTTCTTTGCACCCGATGGCATGGTACGCTCCTTTTTTACATCCGGTGGGTCAGACAGTGTCGAAATCGCACTACGCTTGGCCAGACAATATCATAAACTTCGAGGAGAAAGCAGCCGCGTAAAATATATTAGCCTTAAGAAAGGCTATCATGGTACTCACACGAGTTGTGCTTCAGTGAACGGCAACTCAAACTTTCGGACACAATACGAACCTTTGATGCCGGGCTGTTACCACATCCCGGCACCATATCCTTACCGAAATCCTTTCAATGAGACTGACCCTGAGAGGCTAGCCGCCCATTGCATAGCCGCATTTGAAGATGAAATTGCATTTCAAGGCGCAGGTACTATTGCTGCATTTATTATGGAACCTATCCTTGGTGCAGGCGGCGTAATTCCACCCCACAAAAGTTTCATGCCTGCTATACGGACCATCTGTGACAAATATGGAATTTTATTGATCGCAGATGAAGTCATTACCGCTTATGGCCGTACTGGTGCTTGGTCTGGATCGCGCCTTTGGGGGGTGCAAGCTGATATGATGTGTACAGCGAAGGCGATCACTAACGGCTATTTTCCGTTTGGTGCTGTCATGTTAAACCAAAAGATCGCTGAGGTATTTGAAGAAGATACTACTGGACAAGCGTCAATTGGATCTGGCTACACCTACTCTGGACACCCAGTAGGCGCTGCGGCAGCAATAGCATGTGTTAAAGAAACACTACGTTTAGAAGTGAATAAAAACGCAGCAGCACGCGGCAAACAGATCTTTGACGGTGTTAAGGGACTATTGGAAAAATATGAAATCATTGGTGATGTGCGCGGTGGGCACGGTTTAATGACAGCACTGGAACTAACATCTAACCGCACGACCAAAGCGGCTCCTAAAAAGGACAAAGTTAACGCAATCTATAAATCGATCTACCAAAACGGCGTGATGGTGCGTGTTTCGGGACCTAATGTCATCTTGTCGCCACCTCTAGTTATATCTGAAAAAGAAACTGAAATTATTGTCGATGCAATTGATGCGGCTATGGCGGCCAACCCACTGTGACCAACGCTGTCACATTATTAGGAACCAAGGGTGGCCCATCATTGCGCAAAGGCAGTCCTTCTCCATCCTCATCCGTATTACAAATGGATGGCCAAACGATCCTAATAGATTGTGGAATTGGTGCAACGCGAGCTTTGGTCGAAGCGGATATCGCCCTGTCTGATCTTGATGCAATTGTCATTACCCACTTACATTCAGATCACCTTCTTGATCTCGGGCCGCTAATCTATACAGCTTGGACATCCGGGCCTCCGCGGCGCTTGGCTCTTTATGGACCACCAGGATTGCTCGATTATTGGCAATATTTTCTCAAGGCTATGAGTTTTGACCATAGCATACGAACTGTAGACGATAAAAGAAAACCCCTAGATCAGCTTGTAAAAGTGCATGAGTATGGTGAGGGGACCGTAGCGTCTTTTGCGGGTATTGCTGTAAGTGCGCTACGTGTAGATCATCCACCGGTCAAAGACTGCTTTGCATTGCGGTTCAAGACAGGGTCAAAAACGGTCGTTTTTTCGGCTGACACCTGCTATTTTAAACCATTGGCCGAATTTGCCAAGAATGCAGATCTTTTAGTACATGAAGCGATGCTCAGAAAAGGGATCGACGCTTTAGTATCACGCCTTCCTGGCGCGCCGGGGCTGAGAGCACATTTGATTGCAAGCCACACAATGGCCGAAGATGTCGGTCGCATCGCCGCAGCTGCCAATGTGAGACAGCTTGTTCTGAACCATTTAGTGCCTGCCGACGACCCAAACTTTACAGATGCAGACTGGAAAGAGGCCATTGCAGCAGAATGGGACGGACCAGTGACCGTAGGGAAAGACGGGATGCGCATTTTACTAACGAAAGGGAGTAGAGCATGAAAAAGAAAATCCTTATCATTGGTACATACGACACTAAAGAAGACGAACTTCGTTACCTAGAGCATATTATCATAGACCAAGGCGGTGCTACCGTCACCATGGATGTAAGCGTGCTCAAAGACCCCATTGAACTCACTGATTTTTCAAAACACGATGTGGCAACCGCTGCAGATAGCAACATTACAAAAACCATCGCTCTGGATGATGAAAACAAGGCTATGCAAACGATGGCTCTTGGTGCCAGCCAACTGGCGATACAAGCCTATACTAAAGGACAGATTGATGGTGTTGTTATTCTTGGCGGATCAATGGGAACGGATCTGGCACTGGATGTCTGCCTTGCGCTGCCCCTGGGTTTTCCAAAATATATTATCTCTACAATCGCATTCTCACCACTTTTGCCAACTGAGCGTATCCCTGCCGATGTACAAATGATCCTTTGGGCCGGAGGCCTATATGGATTAAATAGTATTTGCAAAGCATCGCTCAGCCAAGCTGCAGGAGCAATTTTGGGAGCAGCAAAAGCGGTAGAAAAACCAGATACCAAAAAGCCAATGGTGGGGATGACATCGTTTGGAAAAACTATCCTTCAATATATGGTCACATTGAAACCAGCCCTGGAAATGCGTGGCTATGACGTAGCAGTCTTTCATCCTACGGGAATGGGTGGACAGGCATTTGAAGACCTGGCTGCACAGGGGCGCTTCGTGTGCGTAATGGACTTGGCCACCCAAGAGGTTGGTAATCATCTTTTTGGCTCAGTAGTTTCTGCAGGGCCAAACCGGCTAACGGCAGCAGCAAAAGCCGGCGTACCACAGATCGTGGCTCCTGGTTGTCACGACCTAGTAGATTTTCCTGGATGGCAGAATTTGGATGTGCGCTGGGCAGATCACGAAGTACATGCTCATAACCGGCTTTTGTCGTCGATCGTCCTATCAGACGATGAGCGCCAAGACGTAGCCAAAGCTCATACAAAACGACTTTCTTATGCCACTGGAAAATCAGCAGTAATTATGCCTCTGAAGGGCTGCCATGAGTGGGATCGTGAAGGTGCACCCCTCCACAACCCTAGTGGGATCCAAGCATTCGCAGATGCCTTGAAAGTTTCTATGCCTGCGGAAACCACACTCTATGAAATCGACTGCCACATCAATGATTCAGCCTTTACTAATAAAGTTCTAGAGGTATTCGACGAGTGGTTCGGAATTTAATATACAGAAGTATAAATTATGCCAAAGTGGTGGGTGCTCTATGGAGAATTATGAAATAACAAACCTAGGTGATGGAGTTTCTCGAATTCGTGAGAAATTCATCTCCGCCGACTGGAGATGTAATATCTGGCATATACAGGGTCGAGACCGAGACTTAGTGATTGACACAGGTTTTGGGCTTACATCTCTCACTGCGGCTATTTCAGAGATATCTGATCGGCCAATCATTGCACTATGTACCCATAGCCACCACGACCATGCTGGAGGATTATGCCAGTTTGAAAAAAGATACGGGCATCATTTAGAGTCAAAAATTTTTGCCGAACCATCCAGGAAGACTATTGTTGCTGACCTTCTTGATGCATCGGTAATTTGCAAATCACCCTTTGAAGGGTTTGATATTGACACTTGGTGTTATAAACCTGCCCCTTTAACTGGACTGATCGATGATGGTGATGTGATTGACCTTGGCGATCGTCATTTTCACATCGTTCATGTGCCGGGGCATTCACCAGGCTCAGTTGCTATTTTTGAACCAAAAACTGGGATCATTCTGACAGGGGATGCAATTTATGATGGTATACTTTACGATCATCTTTTTCACTCCGTTCCAGACCACCTATTACAAAGCCTCAATAAAATACTTTCGCTGGATTTCAGTGTCGTCCACGCAGGTCATTTTAACAGTTTTGACAAAGAGCGCGCTAAGGTAATTGTTAGTGAATACCTTGATGGAAAGCGAAGCATGCTTTGCCCCTCCTCATAAACTTGTACCAAGCATTAAATAATTACGTACTATCAATGATGACTATAATATTTTTTAAAAGATATTAATTTTACTAATTATCTCTCTGCCTGTTAATCCAACTTTTTATAATGTCATGAAAGGGTTCGAACAAGCTCGCAGATGATATCAAGATAATTCCAAAAACCTCTCTTGCGCCAAAGGGTTCATTAGCAAACAAAGCGGCTGTTATAGAACCAAAAATAATCTCTGTCATCATCAGTAATCCAGCAAGACCAGGGCTGACATATTTCGGGCCCCATAGCGACGCAAAAGCCCCTGGAATTACTGCTATCGCCATGAATGGAATTAGCCAGGGCAAGACAGAAAAAGCCTTTTCAATTGATGGCAACTGATCAGAAACTAATAAAAAGCATAGAATAAGAGATGTGATCATACTCCAGAAGAAGAATCCAATTGTCATGTCAACGGCAGAATGTTTTTGATGTTTTCGTATGCGCACAATAGCGATTGCCCAAACAAACCCAGAAAGAATTCCCAACCAGTCTCCAATATTACGTGGAACAGGAAAATTTAGCCCTAACCCAAAAATGACTAACATTCCAATTATGGCGAGTATTATCGCAACGATACGCTGCCATGTAATGGTTTCACGAAGAATTGCTGCGGCCAATAATGTACTCCATACAGGGGTCAGGTAATAGAGAAGCATTGCACGCACAACATCTGTGTAGAGAAACGCAAGTGTGTAACAAAACAAGGCAACACCCGAGAGAATTGCTGTAATTTGAAGACTTAAACCTCCTGCTTTGATCGAGTTAAACCGAAGTATCGCTACAGGCAAAAGAAAGACCGTTGGGACAGCAAACCAAATTGCCGAACTCCATAACCCATGGATCCCAGCTTCATTTATTGCTCTCACTGGAAACCAGAAAATTCCCCAGATAGCCCCGGCGTATAAACAAGCAAAGCGAGCCAAGGCTATAGTTGACCATTTTTCCATTAATAATTCACGCCTGTATGCAAACCTTATTTACACTAACTATTTGTAAGTTAATGATCAAAGGGTAAGTTTTGTTTCAAACTTGCTTTAATCAATTAAAAATTTTTAACTGCTGTTTTTAAAAATTACGAAACTTGCCAGCGTTGATTAATACTATAGGAATGAAGTAATGATTGGGACATATGGCTTAGAAGGTGCAGACAAACTTTATGACAATAATAAAATAATATCTAAAAGAGAGAATATGGACTTTAATAGAGCCGCGCATCTTGATGTTACGACAAAGGCAAGGATGAATTAAGTATGAGGCTCACAAGTTCACATTGGGGAGTTTATGAATTTGTCGTCAAAAATGGACGCCTTTCAGCCCTTAATCCCTTTAGCCATGATCCTGATCCATCCCCAATTGGTCCATCAATAATTGATTTGCTTGAGGATCGTACGAGAATAACCAAGCCAGTAGCTCGTGAGAGCTGGTTGGATGGTGGCCCGGGTACAGCAACACATAAACGTGGAAGTGAACGTTTCGTTACATTGAGTTGGGATGAAGCAGAAAAACTTGTAGCAGATGAACTAGAGCGCGTCACTAAAACAAAGGGAAATCGCGCAATTTATGCAGGGTCATACGGCTGGGCGAGTGCGGGCCGTTTTCATCATGCTCAGAGCCAAGTTCACCGTTTCCTAAATTCAATCGGCGGGTATACCTCATCGAAAAATACTTATAGTTATGCTGCCGCAGAAGTCATCATCCCCCATGTTTTGGGCGGTAATTTATCGGAATTATTAAGCCTTCAAACAAGCTGGCAATCTGTTTGCGAAAATACTGAGTTAATGGTGGCTTTTGGGGGCTTGCCAGCGTCTAACAGTCAGATCAGTAACGGTGGAACCGGTGCACATATCCAACGGCTTGGCGCAATAAAGGCCGCCGCGGCTGGAACAAAGTTTGTAAATCTATCCCCACGTCGCTCTGATATGAAATCAGATATTGACGAAGATTGGTACAATTTGCGACCAAATACAGATGTCGCTGTAATGCTAGCTATGGCCTATCAGTTGCTCACTGAGGAATTGCACGATAGCTATTTTCTAGAGAGATATACGGTTGGTTTTGACAAGTTTGAGGCCTATTTGCTCGGACAAACAGATGATGTGGCCAAAACTCCTGCCTGGGCCGCCAGTATTAGCGGTATGGCTGAGGCAGACATAATTTCGCTAACTAGAGCGATGACTAATAAACGCACCATGTTAACAGTAAGCTGGTCGCTAACTCGCCAACAATATGGTGAGCAGCCTTTTTGGGCAGCAACGGCCCTAGCTGCAATGCTTGGTCAAATGGGCAAACCTGGCGGTGGAATAGCATATGGCTATACCATTACCAATTACCTTGGCAACAATGTTTTCAAGATGCCTTACGCCCCGATGCCTCAGGGAAAGAACTCAGTTACTGATTTCATTCCAGTTGCAAGGGTTAGTGATATGTTACTTAACCCAGGGCTAAAATTTGATTATGATGGCAGAGAATATACTTATCCAGACATTGATCTGATCTACTGGGCAGGAGGCAACCCATTTCATCATCACCAAAATCTTGCACGCTTGAGAAAAGCCTGGGAGAAACCTTCAACAGTTATTGTCAATGAATGGTGTTGGAATGCTCTAGCGCGCCATGCTGATATAATCCTTCCCTGCACCACTACTCTCGAAAGGCAAGATATCGGAATGACACCTCGTGATCCTTTTGTAATTTCGATGGATAAAGCCATTGAACCTATCGGTGAGGCTAGGAACGACTACGATATTTTCGCTGGAATAGCTCGTAATATGGATACCGAAGATGCTTTTACCGAAGGCCGTTCCGCGGAAGAATGGCAACGATGGATCTGGGAGCAGTCACGTGAGCGAGCGGCAAAATTAAATGTTCAAATGCCCGATTATAAAAGCTTCCGTGAAACTGGCTTTTATAAATCACCTGAATTAAATGAAGATCGTATTTTTCTTTCAGATTTTTTTAACGATCCTGATACAAATCCTTTAAAAACACCTAGCGGCAAAATTGAATTATTTTCTAAGACAATTGATAGTTTTAATTATGATAATTGTCCCGGCCATCCAACCTGGATGGAACCAGCTGAATGGCTAGGCGCAAAGGATAAAACCTATCCACTGCATCTGATCTCAAATCAACCGAAGACAAAGCTTCATTCACAAATGGATAACGGGGCATTAAGTTCTTCTATTAAGATAAAGGGCCACCAACCATTAGAGATGAATCCCGTTGATGCAAAAGCTCGTGGTATTACTGAAGGTGATATTGTTAGGGTATTCAATGGAAGA
>Ga0208277_1002125_pt1 | contig 11364 bp, 8 predicted proteins | sample ETNtaG_5_FD_185782 | JGI IMG/M metagenome (GOLD analysis project Ga0208277, IMG submission 185782) | Marine microbial and viral communities from oxygen minimum zone, Eastern Pacific Ocean - ETNP201406SV205 (SPAdes) (version 2) | ecosystem: Environmental > Aquatic > Marine > Oceanic ...
TCACTTTCTTGCCGGGTCGAAGTCTCATGCCGCAAAGGAAAAGAAAGGAAAGAAGGCGAGGAAGGAAACCATCGACGAAGATGAGGAGGATAAAGAAATGGTTGAAAACGAAGACCACTTCCACGGAACGAGATTGACCGTGCAACCGTCGTGCATTAAGTTTGGCACTATGAGACAATACCAAATTGAAGGTTTGAACTGGATGATTAAGCTGTTTGACCAAGGCATTAATGGTATTTTAGCCGATGAGATGGGTTTAGGGAAGACGCTCCAAACGATTTCGCTCTTGGGGTATTTGCACGAATATCGCGGCATCACGGGTCCGCATTTAGTCGTCGTTCCGAAGTCCACGCTTGGTAACTGGATGAACGAGTTCAAGAGATGGTGTCCGGTTTTAAGAGTGTTCAAATTCCACGGTAACCGCGAAGCTCGCGAAGAGCAAATAAGAAACTCGATGCGTCCAGGTATGTTTGATGTTTGCGTCACGTCGTACGAAATGGTTATCAAAGAAAAGTCAGCACTGAAGAAATTTCACTGGAGATATATCGTCATCGACGAGGCGCACCGTTTGAAGAATGAAAAGTCCAGATTAGCGGTGACTTTGCGCATGCTTTCGTGCAATAATCGCATGTTGATCACGGGTACGCCATTGCAAAACAACTTGCACGAACTTTGGGCGCTTTTGAACTTTTTGTTGCCGGAAGTTTTCGCCGTCGCGGGAGATTTCGACGACTTTTTCGCGAACGTCGAAGACGAAGACGGTGGATCCGTCGACGTTGTTCAGCAGTTGCATAAAGTGTTGCGACCGTTCTTGTTGAGACGTTTGAAAGCGGAGGTTGAGAAATCTTTACCGCCAAAAAAGGAGACCATTTTGAAAATTGGTATGTCCGATTTACAAAAGCAAATTTACAAACGCATCTTACAAAAAGATATCGACGTCGTGAACTCTGGTTCGGATCGTTCGAGATTGTTGAACATGGTCATGCAATTGAGAAAGTGCTGCAACCATCCGTACTTATTTGAAGGTGCGGAGCCGGGACCGCCGTACATCACTGGCGAACATCTCGTTACGACTTCGGGTAAATTGATTTTACTCGATAAATTGCTCCCCAAGCTTCAACAACGCGGTTCGAGAGTCTTGATTTTCTCGCAAATGACTCGTTTGTTGGACGTCTTGGAAGATTACTTGATGTATCGTGGTTATCAATACTGCAGAATCGATGGTAACACGGATGGTCAAATTCGCGAAGACTCTATCGAAGAATACAACAAACCGAACTCGGAAAAGTTTGTGTTTCTTTTGTCTACTCGAGCTGGTGGCTTGGGTATTAACCTAGCTACCGCAGATACCGTCATTTTATATGATTCCGATTGGAACCCACAGATGGATTTACAGGCCATGGACAGAGCGCATCGCATCGGTCAGAAGAAGGAAGTTTCTGTCTTTCGATTCTGTACCGATAATTCCGTCGAAGAGAAAGTCATCGAAAAGGCGTACAAAAAGTTAGCCTTGGACGCTTTAGTTATTCAGCAAGGTCGTTTGCAGCAAAACCAGAAATCTGTTAACAAGGAAGATTTAGCGAATATGGTTCGATTCGGGGCAGAGCACATTTTTGATTCCACGGCTGTTACCGATTTGACAGCCGAAGATGTCGACGCAATTATTGCCAAGGGTGAGGAAGCTACCAAGCAGTTAAACGAAAAAATGTCTGGTTTTACGGACAAAGCGTTGAAGTTCTCCATGAACGCGGACGCTTCTTTATACGATTTTGAAGAGCAAGAGGCAAAGGAAGAGTCGAAAAAGCTTCCGGAAGGCATTGATGTCAAAGCCATCATTTCTTCGAACTGGATCGATCCACCAAAGCGGGAAAGAAAGAAAAATTACAGCGAAAACCAGTACTACAAAGACCAAATGAACCAAGGCGGACGCCCGAGTGGAAAGTCTGGCCCGAGAATCGCGCGTTTGCAGCAAATGAACGATTTTCAGTTTTTCGAAGTCAAGAAAATTCAAGCGTTTTACGACAAGGATGTCAAGCGCAAGACGTACGAATGGGAGAAGAAACAAAACAGACCAAGAACGACTGGCGCGGACGGAGAAGAGGTGGAAGAGCCAGACGACCCGAACGCCCCTCCGGCACTCACGGAAGAAGAACGGGAAGAGTACAATAAACTTCTGGCTGAAGGTTTCACGGACTGGAACAGAAGAGACTTTCAACTGTTCTGCCGAGCATGCGAAGCGCATGGCCGAAAAAATTTGGATGCAATTGCCGTGGACATGGAAGGTAAGACTATAAGCGAGGTGAAAGAGTACGCCAAAGTGTTTTGGGAGCGCTGCCACGAGATTGCCGATTGGAAGAGAATTGAAGGTAACATTAAAAGAGGCGAAGCGAAGATTCAACGACAAGAAGACATGTTGAAGGCGGTGAAGAAGAAACTCTCGCTTTACAAAAACCCGTGGCGTGAGTTGAAGGTGGTATACGGCCCGAACAAAGTGAAATCGTACACCGAAGAAGAAGATCGTTTTCTTCTGTGCTCCATCACGGAGGTTGGCTTCGGGAACTGGGAAGAGTTGAAAGCGCAAATCAGACAACACTGGCAATTTAGATTCGATTGGTTCATCAAGTCGAGAACTCCGAAAGAGTTGGGTCGACGTGTAGAGACTTTGATCGGTCTCATCGAGAAAGAGGCGGAAGGTAACGACGAGAAAGCCGCGAAGAAGCAAAAGACGACCAATTGAAAGAAAAACAGAGATTTACACGAACATATATAAGAGTTTAAATTGGAAAAAGAGAGGGACAAATCATGTCATTTTAAAATTCTTATTCGCATTTTATCGCACAACTGACAGATCTTTTCGACTCGGGGAAATATATTCGATTTCCTCAACCTGACCATTAATCTTGAACGCGCGCTTGACATCGGACACTCCAAAAGCCGTTTCAGCGACGGCTCCGGCTTTTGAAGAGTTCCATTTTGCCATAAATTTAGCTTTAGCGCCCGCTAACTTTCCAACGGAAGACTTGCTGTCTGCCGCGCTCTTCGCGTTGTCATTCTCGAAATCGAAATAAAGCATCTCGCCAAACTCTTTGTTTGATATTTTCGCATCCGGCGACGACAGCATGCTTTTCTTTGTGGGCGGCGGTTTCGGTTTCATCGTCTTCGTCATAATCTTTTCGGTAATGTTTTGTGTGACTTGGTTGTTTGTAATTCTTGCAAAAGCTTTTCTCGTCGGCGTCGCAACTTTCTTCACGTGAGTAGGCGACTCGACCTTCTTGGTCGCGTGTGAAAGAATCTTCTCTGCTTTCACTTGTTTCACCTCTTTGGCACTTTTCCCGCAATTCGCTAAAATGCTCAATCTCGCGCTATCTTCTAACGCAAAACGCGGATTGTATTCCCACTCGTTCTCGCCTTCTTTCAAGTGCACTTCTGCTCTTTCGTGCGGTAACATTGAATGTGGAACGACTTCGATTTGAATATCGTTATCCATGTCGCTCACAAGCCCGATAACCTCCGCCAAGAAGTTTTCGTGCGTCTTCTCGCGATAACTCACGATTTCGTTTCTCCACTGCTTCACTTTCTCCACGTGTCGTTCTTTGTTTGTCTCCAACTCGCTCGTCAACACGTTTACGCTTCTTTGCAGATCTCTCGACGCTTTCTCCGCTTGCTCTTTTGCTTTCTCTAATTCTTCCAACATCCTTTCGATGGCGTTCTTCTGTGACACGACGATCGATAACTCCTCTTTTGTCTCGTTGCATTCTTCTGTCATCTCTTTTAAAAGCGAAGAAACCGCTTCGATTCGACTCTCCGCCGATTTCATTCGTTCTAAAGCGTATTCGTATTCCTCGTGCGGATGCACAAATTTTTTCTCCTTCTTTTTGGTCACTTTGATGACCACCGTCCCTAATAAACCGGCGCCGATGCAGAAGACTTGCCCTGGGTTTTGTGGCATTTGGACGTTTTTCGTGTTGTTGACGATGTTCGACGCGAACGATCCGAATTGATGGAACCGTTTGGTGAACTCCATTATCGCGAGTTTTCTCCGGTGACGATGTTTATTAGATATTTATTAGTAGAAAACGTTCGTTGTCTCGTTCGTCAAAGTCGTCCCCCTTTTTCAAAATCTCTCGATTCGCGCGCAAAGAGTCCGACGTCTCGCTCCGCGCGCGGTCTTCTCGATTCAACGCTCTCTCGGCCGACGGTGGCTCTTCCTCGCGCTCCTTTTGGTGGTGATGTGTATTATCAGTGTCGTTCGTGGTAGGTAGTAGGTAGTAGGAGTAGGAGTACTTAGTATGGTCGTAAAAGTAGGGGACGAGAGTTTTTAGAGAAGCCCAAAGACGAGGGCGTTCGATGGGACTCAAATTGTGCGGGTTTTTCCTTCAAAAATTGTCCCCTTCGTTTCTCCCCAAAAAGAAAAAGAAAAAGGGATTGAGTAAAGGAGGAGCACGTCCCAAGCGCGCAACGAGTGGGTCAAAACACACGCGGGAGACGCGCGCAAACAACAACAACAACGAGCACGCAATCGGACGCGACAGAGGATGACGTGAAAGAAAGGTGGAAGAGAACCTTTTGGAGTAAATAATATGCGCATCGACGAGGGCAACGATGAGACCGACGACGCACCAACTCCACCTTCATTCGGGGGAACACCGAAATCACTCTCCGCGTACGAAAAGCTCGGTCGCATTGGAGAAGGCACGTACGGCGTCGTGTACAGAGCGCGAGATAAGAAAACGAACGAAATCGTTGCTTTGAAAAAAGTCCGCATGGATCGAGAGAAGAACGGCGTTCCAATCACCACTTTGCGAGAAGTTCGGATATTGCAACTCTGCTGTTCCCACGAAAACATCGTGCACTTGTTGCGAGTCGTCCAAGGGAACCAGTTGAACAACGTGTTCTTAGTTTTTGAATATTGCGAGCACGACTTAGCCTCTTTGCTGGATAACATGAGACAACCGTTTTTAGAGAGCGAATCGAAGTGTTTGATCGTCCAACTATTGAAAGCGGTGGAGTATTTACATGACCGATGGATTATGCATAGGGACTTGAAGTTATCGAATTTGCTGTTGAATAATAGAGGGGAGTTGAAGTTGTGTGATTTTGGATTGGCGAGGAGTTTTGAACCGGTGAGAGAAGAGGAAGAAGACGAACTGGGAGAAGACAAAACAGAAGACGAACATGAAGACGAAAAAGATGAAAATGGAAACAGGAAAAAACGGAAAAGGGGGCAGTTTTGTTACACGCCGAAAGTGGTGACGTTGTGGTATCGCGCGCCTGAAGTTTTATTTGGAGACGACGCGTACACGGCATCCATTGATATATGGGCTGCCGGGTGTGTACTCGCAGAATTTTTAAAGCACGATCCAATCTTTCCTGGTAAAACTGAAGTGACGCAGTTGGAACTGATTTTTAACTTGCTGGGCGCGCCGAACGAAAGGATTTGGCCCGGATGGAGCAAACTGCCAAATGTCGGCACGACACTCATTCCAGAGCAACCGTACAACTATCTCGAGCACGAGTTTCCGAACTTACACCAAACTGGTATTGATTTGCTCAACGCGATGCTGACGTACGATCCAAAACGACGGTGCTCAGCGAAAGAAGCGTTGATGCACCCGTATTTCAAGACGCAACCGAGACCAAAGTTGAAATCAGAGATGCCGAGCTTCCCAACGTTGCACGCGCGAGCGAATAAGAAGAACGAAAACGATTTCGGAGAAAAGTTTTGAAAAGAATCTCAATCGATAAATGTAAAACACTTAGTATAGTACGTAGTTAGTTTTACCGGTACCATACCTACTAGTAGGTATCATAGTTTTACCATAGTATTACCATAGTTACACTTGTAAGCATATTTTTAAGTAATATGATTATGATATGTAGAAAGTTCGATAATAAAATGCGTTTTCTTAATTCGTGTACCCGGAGGTTGTAATACTATCAGCGCTATTCATGTCGCTCCACAAAGTGTGGTGCCAGCCTTCCATATCCATTCTTTCGTACGTGTGAGAACCGAAAAAGTCTCTTTGCGCTTGGACTAAGTTCGCCGGGCATCGTCCTCTTCTGTATGTGTCGAAGTAGTTCAATGACGAAGACATGGACGGTGTGGACACACCAGTGTTTACTGCGGCGACGATGACACGTCTCCACGCTTGTTCCTTATCGACGAGTTCGGAAGCGAACTCATCGTCAACGAGCAAAGACGGCAAGTTCGGGTCTTTGTCGTAAGCCTGCTTGATGCGATCCAAAAACGCCGCGCGAATGATGCACCCACCTTTCCAAATTCTCGCCATCTCACCCAAATTTAATCCCCACTCTTGCTCGTTCGATTTAGCTCTGATCAAGTTCATACCTTGCGCGTATGACGTCACTTTCGACGCGTACAACGCTTTGCGAACGTCATCGATCAACTGCTTCTTATCGATACCAGCGGCCGGCCCTTTGGAATTCGCCGGCACTAAACCTTTGTTTTTGAACACAGCCTCCGCGGCAACGCGTTCGTCTTTCAAACCGGACAAAAATCTCGAATCTAAACTGCTCGCAATCGTCGGCGCAGCGATGGATAACTCCGCTGCTTGTTGGACGGTCCACTTACCAGTACCCTTCATGCCAGTCTTGTCCAAAATTTTGTCCACTAAGAACGAATTGTCGTCTTTTTTATCGTCCTTCTTCTCCAAAATGTAACTAGAGATTTCGATTAAATACGATTCCAATTCGGCCTTGTTCCACTCCACGAAAGCGGCGTGCATTTCCTCGTTCGTTAACCCACCGACGGTTTTCAAGATATCATAGGCCTCAGAAATCAATTGCATGTCCCCGTATTCGATGCCATTGTGCACCATCTTTACAAAGTTACCCGCGCCGCCTTTTCCAACGTATGTCACGCAAGCGCCAGTATTGGTTTGTGCACTCACCGGTTTCAAAATATCTTCGATGCGTTTATACGCCTCTTCGGACCCACCCGGCATCATCGACGGTCCATTTCTTGCCCCTTCTTCGCCTCCAGACACGCCCATACCCAAGTACAACAAGCCTTTCTCTTGAACTTGCTTCATTCTACGTTCGGTGTTTTCATACCATTCGTTCCCGCCGTCGATGATACAGTCCCCGGGTTCGAGAAACTGCGACAAGCCTTCGATGGTCGCGTCAACCGGCGCACCCGCTTTCACTAAGATGATGATATGTCTCGGTTTCTCGATCGATTCCACGAATTCTTTAAAATCCTTATAACCACGCAAATTGTTCGATAAACCTTCTTTTTCGGCTCTTTTCACGCATCCGTCCGTCTTTTCACCGGAACGGTTATAGACGGAAATCGGAAATCCTTTCTCCGCGACGTTCAACGCTAGGTTTTGACCCATAACGGCCAAGCCGCACAAGCCAATCCTTGACTTTTGTTCAGAAGTGGCGCACACGACGAGCGGAGATCTTTGTGTCGATCGAGATCGTCTGATCGCAGAAGAAGACGGTTGCGTCACTTTTTGACGGTTACCTCGAATGTGCCCCGCATTGGAGGAAAACGATGATGAGGAAACGCTTTGCGTTTGTGTAAGCATTGGGTCGTGGGGGAGGAGTTCTTCGTTACTCTGAACGTATCTTCGTCAATGCATGCACGCGTGCCGATCTGCGATCTGCGATCTGCTCAACGTCTTCGATACCGAAACGTCTTCTTCCAAAATTTGAAAAGTCACGAACGGGATTGATGACGATCTGATTTGTTGCTTTGATCGCGGTCGTCGGTGCCGTCTTTGCATTTCTTTTTTTTGACTTTTTTGAAACTTTTTCCATCGTCCATCGTCCCCCATCCTTTTCCAAAAGGTCCCGAAAGGAGAGATCTGGACTGATGAGGCAAAAAAACACGAGGGCAAAATACAAAAAAGGCAAAGGGACCCCCGAGGGGGTCCAAGGGTTTGAGAACACGCGCCGGTTGGGTGCGAGAGAAAAAACGAGAGGGAGCGACGCGACGAGATGTGAAAGTCGACTTTTTGCGGGGTGGACATTTTGATCATCCAAACGGGGAGCGTGAGGCACGGAAAGCACGTAGAGGTTTTTATGTGTTTTTCTTCTTGTATTTACACTTCTTAGTAGGGGGACATTCTTCTCCCGTTATTTTTATTCATTTTTGTGTGTCGAACGTACAACACGGGTGCGTTAGTTTGCTTTAGATCTTTGGCACGCCGTGCACTCGCACTTCGGGCATTTGCAGTTGGCGCAATCGCACGGGCAGGTTTTGCAGGTAGTCGAACTCATTGGTGTTCTCCGTAGCTTCTCGTTTTGAAGGAATTGGGAAAAGTAACTGTACCCAAAAATAGCTGCCGCGGGGTGTCTCCAAGTGACCAAGGCTTTCTTTTCTGGCCACTCATTTTCTTTGTCGGTAAATGTATATTTGGACAAACCCGAGGTCACGAAATAATATTACAACAACTCTAACGCTTTTAAAACGGCACTGGTATCCTGCAGACTTTCAAAAAACAATCCTTTCTCTCTATTCACGCAAACTTCTCTCAAATCGTCGAGGGACCAGATCCCGGTGGCTAATCCAACCGGAACGGCGCCGCTGGTCTCCGCGGCGGTGATGTCGTTCTGCGTGTCGCCGAAATGAAATCTTTTGTTAACTTTAAAACCATTTTCTGTCGTTCTTTCGTGAGCAATAGAGACGAGAACGGATCTCTGTTCGTGATCGCTTCCGAAACCGCCTTTGACTATGTCGTTGAAATACTGTTTAATGCCCAATTGCGTCATTTTTGCCCACGCGATGGGTTGTAAGTTTCCCGTCACCAACGTCACGATACAATCTTCGCGTTCGGATAATTCCGTTAATAACTCTACAACTCCAGGTAAAAGTTCGATACCATTACCAGCATCGTGCATATTTTCTGTGGCATATTCTATCATCGCGTTGGCGACGTTTTCGAGTTCGTTTTCAATCCTCTCGGCATCAATCTTATGAAACTCCAACACGCTTCTAATTATCAATTTATCGGTTGACCCATGATGGCTGACCACATCTATGGTCGTGTCTAATCCGAATATTTTCTGGAAACCGTATGAAAACGCGTTTTTATGGAACCTGTTGGCGTTTTCGCCGACGGATTTGATTAAAGTGCCATCGACGTCGAAGGTTAACAACGTCTTCTTCGAAGCAGAAGACATGGTAGTTAGAGGTGTTTGTGCTTTTGTTGAATGTTCACGACGAAGACGACGGCGCAGAGCAACAGAGAAAGAAGAAGAAGACGACGAAGAAGATTGCAAGTGTGTTGCTCTGCCGCCGCTGCTATTCATGCACTGATAAGACGCGGGGTGTCAATCGAGTAGAGAGAGTGTGCGTGGGAATAGAGATTATCGGGTATTTCCTTTGATTTTCGTTAAAAATGAACAACTCGACGAAAAAATCAGTCAGTGGGGATTCTTTAGTTTCGCAAAGATATAGTCCTCAAAATGAAAAAATAACAACATCCGTCATCAATATCACCACCACTTAGCTGTATTTATTGTTCTTTTAATGAATGGGGGGAATCCTCGATAAATCCGGCAAAGCGTCGTCGTCAACGACTTCGAACGTTAAGCCGGTTTCATTGAGCGCTTCGACGAAGAGTTGACCGCCGGCAACGCCAGGCGTCAAGACGCCACCTTTGTGAGGTAACTCGTCTCGGTGCTCGCTCGTTAACAATGCCAACTCGACGGATAAGTGTGCGGTTTCGTCGTAACCGTCTTTACCAGTTAAACGCGTGCGGATTTTCTCGCCGTGTTCGGTAACGGCATCGAACCAGTACTCGGCCCATATTTTGTCCCGATCTTCAAGCGATAAACCTTGATCTTTCGCGAAGAGCTTTCCTTCCGCTTTGAGCTTTTCTTCTTCCATTTTGGAAGAGGTGTTCGATTGCTGCAAAGCTCGTGCATGCTCTTCGCTCGGGAGTATCAAGTGTTCGAGATAGTTCAAGTTCCTTCCGTACGGAACGCCGCCCATGTTTCTGCTCAGCCAGTTCGAACGGCGAATGAGTCTAGTCTCGTAGAACGCATACGTGAAGGGCGCTTTCCAACCTTTGTATTCTTCGTCGTACTCGACAACCGAGAGATGTTTATCTGCGTCTTCTGGTCTTTGACCGCGTTTAATTGCACCACCTAAAGCGTATGGATCCATCATGAGCGAATGAACATCGCGCATGGCGGAGTTCATCGCCGCTCTGGTGGCTAATGTACCACCCGAAGGAACACCACCTCCAGAGCTGCAAAGATACATATGCATAGTATCGATTGAACAGTCGATTTTCAACGGATCTATTGGTTCGGTCGACTGAACAATGTTGGTAGTTGCGTTCTCTTTGTCGTCAGAAACAGCGGCGCTTTTCGCGATTTCATCTGAACGCGATTTAGCAATGCGCTCTTGGAGCTTTCGAAAAGTGTAAAACGCGCCTACGTCAGGAACACCGCCAGCACCAGCACAATTTGGTACGACCAGCACATCGTTGTTCCTCGCCCAATCGTGATATTCGATGAGCTTGGCACTAAATGGAATTTCTCCATTAACATCGATGTAATCCGCATCGTATTCAATGCACGCTTCGACCTGATGAAGAGAGGAAGAGGAATGATAAGTTCGAGACACCGAGAGAGACTGAAACGATAACGACAAACACAAGAAATATATCGAAAAATTACGTACCAGCAAATCCGCAGGTGTCAACATGAACGGACCGGCGATGTTCACCACTGTTCTGCACTGAATAACCATGCTTCTCACTGCCATCGGATCGCTTAAATCGCACTGTATGTATCCCGGCTCGTAATCTGTCGGAAACTTTGCCTTGACCTCTGCGAAACGATTTTTTAACTTGTCGACCGATCGCCCAGCTAAAGCGAACGTGTATTTCGTTCCCAAGTTCTGCACAGTTTTTAAAATGTACTCGATGAGTAACGATCCCGTGTACCCGCTTGCCCCGTATACCACGAAAGAATACTCTCTTTCTGCTCTCATCGGCCCCGCCCCAAACCTTTCCATGAAAAATTTTTCCAGCTGATGGTCCGTCAACCCTTCCCATTTTCTCTCCACCATGGAAACGTTGCCGTCGAAAAATTCATCCGCCAAGTTCTTCTCTACGATCTCTTTCGAAAGCATGCTCTTGATGAAATTGTGCGGAGGTTCGGCGAAATCAGTTGGATGTACTTGCATGTTCTGTCCGGCGTTCATTTTTCAACTATTTCTTCTTTCGGTTTTTCAATCTCGAGGCAGCAAATGTGTGCGCGCTCTTTCTTTCTTTCTCTCTCCGAAGATACTGTAAAAAATTCGACGATCTATCACGCGCGCGCACACACACACACACACAGAGAGAGAGAGAGAAAGCGAATCTCTCGCTGCGTCTGCTGCTT
>Ga0208277_1002126_pt1 | contig 11363 bp, 8 predicted proteins | sample ETNtaG_5_FD_185782 | JGI IMG/M metagenome (GOLD analysis project Ga0208277, IMG submission 185782) | Marine microbial and viral communities from oxygen minimum zone, Eastern Pacific Ocean - ETNP201406SV205 (SPAdes) (version 2) | ecosystem: Environmental > Aquatic > Marine > Oceanic ...
AATTTCTTGACATGATCTAAATTTTTATGTATTTTTGCACAAGCTTCACAATTCAGTGTGGCTTTTTAAGGAACACGACTGTAATTTCTAGGTGATTTTTATTTAGGTTACTGTCAGTGTGATTTAATTGAATGTAATATGGAGGTAAAATGGGTTATGACATGACAGTTGAACTCTCTGCACTTAACGAAATATTTGTAGAGTTTTATTACTGGATAACGATACCTTTGATGTTCCTGATTCATGTTGGTTTCTGCTTATACGAAGTCAGTATTTCAAGAGCAAAGAACCAAATACATACCTTGATGAAAAACGCGATGCTAATCCCTATGGTGACTATCACCATGTTTTTATTTGGTTTTTGGATTTACTTTGCCGGCCAAGGTCCTTTTGGTGACTTCGCAGGAGGGTCTACTGGACTGCCATGGGACGCATCAATGGGTTCCAATTTAGGTGACCACATAATGGGCGTCTTCTGGGCTGCCTTCTTATTGTTTTCATGGACTGCAGCTTCAATTATTTCCGGTGCAGTGATTGAACGTATTCGCACTGGTGCATTCCTGATTCTGGCCGTTTTTGTTGGTTCCGGAACTTGGATGATTGATGCAGCATGGGGATGGAGCGCAGGTGGATGGATGGTTACTGATTGGGGCTATCATGATGCATACGCTTCTGGTGTTGTTCATGGTATCTGCGGAGGTGCGGCACTTGGTATCCTTGCTGTATTGGGGCCACGCATTGGCAAATTTGCTCCAGACGGTACCCCAAGGGACATACCACCCAGTAATCCGTGGTTTGCTGTCATTGGCTTGTTTATAATTTATGCAGGATTCTGGGGATTTTATGCAGCCTGTAACGTTCCAATTATAGCGTTTGATGGTGTATGGACAGCAACTACTATATACGGTACACCAACTACACTTAGTACAATTACATTCAACTTCCTCATGTCCCTTGCTGGTGGATTAATGGCTGGGTACTATATGTCAAAGGGAGATTCCTTCTGGACATTTTCCGGAGGACTGGGTGGAATAATTGCTGCTTCCGCAGGAAATGATCTCTATCACCCACTTCAAGCATTCCTCATTGGTATCGTTGGAGTCTGGGTCGCATACAAACTTCACTACTGGGTTGAGAGAAAGTTCAAGATTGACGATGCAGTTGGTGCGGTCGCGGTACACGGCTATGCTGGTTCATTTGGAGTAATTATTTGTGGATTCATGCTCTGGGGCTACCCAGCATTGGCTGATGGTTCTGCTACGATCACCCCTTGGGGACAAATCGGTGGCGCAATCATGATGTTTTTTGTTCTAGGATTCATTCCAACATTCATCGTTGCCAAAATATTGAATGCAATGGGAATACTTAGAATTCCAAGAGAGGTTGAGTTGGCAGGACTTGATTACATAGATAATCAAGCAAGTGCTGCAGACCGACAAGAAATCATCAACGCTGAATTGGCTGAAGGGAATGCCAGTTCCTCTTAATATTTAACTTTTATATGGAGAATGTTTATGAGTACTGGACTTGAAAGTTGGACTCCTGTCAAAGAAGTAGCTGCATTGTCCCCATTTGGTGGTAGTGAATTTGTATTGACTATCATTGCAGTAGCTCTTTGGATTGTATTTCATATATGGCAGATTAAGTCTGAAAACAAAGCCTATGACGAGCAAGTTTCAAAACTGCAAGGAGACTTGTCAAAAGCTGTATCTGGAGACTAAATCATCATCTACTAAGATGATTGATTCTTGTTATATCCAAAATTAACGTTGCCGTGCCCTTGTGTACGGCGACGTTCCTGCCTTAATAATATCAAATGGGCTAGCAATTATTTTTTCCTGGGATCCAATCTGTACCAGAAAGTGGAACCTGTGCCATTGCTGCTGCCTCCACTGTCAAGGCAACCAAATCTTCTGGTTCAAGATTGTTAACGTGACTTTTGCCACAGGCACGGGCGATTGTTTGTGCTTCAAGAGCCATCACTTTAAGGTAATTCGCTAATCTTCGACCTGCCAAAACTGGATCAAGCCTTTTTGCCAGTTCCGGGTCTTGGGTTGAAATACCTGCTGGGTCTTGACCTTCATGCCAATCATCATAAGCGCCGGCCGTCGTACCGAGTTTTTGATATTCTTCTTCAAACTTGGGGTCGTTATCTCCAAGAGCAACCAGAGCAGCACTACCGATAGAAACTGCATCTGCACCCAATGCCAGTGCCTTGGCAACATCTGCACCGTTCCTAATACCACCTGAAACTATCAACTGTACCTTTCGATGTTGTCCCAGTTCCTGTAAGGCTTTGACTGCAGGCCTGATGCAGGCCAGCGTAGGCTGTCCAACATGTTCTATAAATACTTCCTGAGTTGCAGCAGTCCCTCCCTGCATTCCGTCAATTACAATTACGTCCGCACCAGCTTTTACTGATAATGCAGTATCATAGTAAGGCCGAGCACCTCCAATTTTAATATAGATTGGTTTCTCCCAATCTGTTATTTCCCTTAATTCGTTGACTTTTATTTCAAGATCATCAGGCCCAGTCCAATCCGGGTGACGACATGCTGAACGCTGATCAATACCTTTAGGTAGGTTCCGCATTTCAGCAACTCGATCAGATATTTTCTGTCCCAACAACATGCCACCCCCACCTGGTTTTGCACCTTGTCCTACAACAACTTCAATTGCATCTGCTTTCCGAAGATCATCTGGATTCATGCCGTAGCGTGAAGGTAAATACTGATAAATGAGTTTTTCTGACTGCCCTCTTTCTTCTAGAGTCATGCCCCCATCTCCCGTTGTTGTCGATGTTCCGGCAATAGTAGCACCTCGCCCCAGGGCTTCTTTAGCCTGAGCAGATAACGATCCGAAACTCATTCCTGCAATAGTGATAGGTATTTTAAGTCGAATTGGATTCTTAGCAAAGCGAGTACCCAACACAACATCTGTACCACATACTTCCCGATAGCCTTCGAGTGGATAACGAGACATTGAAGCTCCGAGAAAAAGTAGATCATCGAGTCCTGGCAGTGATCTTTTTGCACCTCCACCCCTAATATCATAAATCCCACTAACTGCTGCTCTGCGGATTTCTGACAATGTATAATCATCAAAAGTAGCGGATTTTCGTGGATGTGTTCTTGGAATATTTTTTTTCATTACAAAAAATTAATATGCGCCAGCATTATCAATATCAAAATTGTAAAGACTACGAGCTGAACCGTAACGTTTGAATTCAGCAGGATCAGCCTTAAAATTAGAACGAGTCAGTAGTTCTTTCAGTTTTGCCAGGTGTTCAGGTCTCATTTCTTTTTCAATACAGTCAGCTCCCAAACTTGCTACTTCACCCCTTACAAATACCAAAGCTTCATAAATTGAGTCTCCAAGAGCTTCAGCAGCATCCCCGCAAACCACCATGTGTCCACTTTGTGCCATGAAAGCTGACATGTGCCCTACAGAACCACCAACTACTATATCAATCCCTTTCATTGAAATACCGCAACGAGATGAAGCATCCCCTTCTATCACTAGCATACCACCATGAGCTGTTGCACCTGCGGAATCAGAAGCATTACCGGAAACATGTATACTTCCTGACATCATATTCTCCGCAACCCCAACACCAGCATGTCCCTTGATCTTTATGTCCGCGTGCTTATTCATACCGCCACAATAAAAACCAACATGCCCCTCAATCTCTACCTGCATTGCTGCATTAAGACCACAGGCAATTGAATGCTGTCCCATTGGATTGTTAATTTTGTATGACTTCTCTTTACTCAAAGATATGTCATGCAGAATGGTATTTACACCCCTGACACCAATTTCTTTAAGATCTAACATGTCCATATTATTTCTCACCCCAAACGTAAATAGTAGATGGTTCAGGTTCCCAAAATCTTGCCCTATCCGCGCCCGGTAAATGTGCGATTGCACGAAATTCTGTTGCCATTGCTACCCAATCATCATTCTCGGCCATAACTGCATGTTTACAGGCTATTGGGTCACGAACAACCGCGAATCCATCCTGCGTGCCTATACAAAAAGTATAGAAACCATCAATTTCCTTAATGCCATCTTCCAAGGCCTGACGAAGCGTAGCACCTGAACGAATTTTCCAAGTCATATATGCACTTGCAACTTCAGTATCATTATCAGTCTGAAATATTATCCCTTCACGCTCCATCTTTCTTCTAAGAAGATTATGATTAGAAAGCGATCCGTTGTGAACCAAACATAGATCTGCACCAGTTGCAAATGGATGTGAACCAGCAGTCGTAACAGCACTCTCTGTTGCCATACGGGTATGACCGATCATATGGGTGCCAGAAGCTTTATCAAGCTTGAATTGTTCATAGACCATTTCAGGGGGACCAACTTCCTTAAATATTTCGATCGATTTACCTGAGCCAACAATCCTTACTTCAGTATAATTCCTTTGAATCCAGTTAACAATTTCCGCCTCAGTTGCATTAGAAATAAGAACACAGTGATTAGAGATAACTTTACTGGACACATCACACTTTAGTGATGCAGCCAAATCAGTTTCAAGATCCTTCCACAAAAATCCTTGATCTTCATGAGCCAACGAAAATTTCGTCTGTCCAGCATTTACTGGATTACGGTAAATGGCAACACCTGCAGAGTCAGGACCTCGACTACTCATCTCAGCAAGCATCGGCTCAAACAATTTACCCAGTTGAAATTTTAGTTCTTTGTTTTTCAGGAAGAGTCCAACGATTCCACACATAAATCAATTTTTGAATTATAGAATTCTATAATAGTTAAAAAATAATGCTAATTATTTCTAATCACAATACCTTTTCTCCAATTTATACATCCAACGCATTTTGTCGTTCCCATTCTGAAAAGTGCTGCATGTAACTATTCCACTCTTCCATTTTGAGCTTAACATACGAATCGGCAAATTCGTCCCCAAGAATACTGCGCATAGTTTTGTTTTTCTGAAAGGCACGTATTGCGTCCAGCATGTTTAGTGGTAGTTTGGGGGCGTCCTTAATTGTATGGCCCTCTGCGTACATATCTATATCAAGACGTTTTCCTGGATCAGATCTATTTTCTATGCCCCAAAAACCTGCGCCGATTATGGCAGCTTGCAGCAAATATGGATTTGCTGCACCGTCTGCCAATCGGACTTCAATACGATCAGAATCCGGTATGCGGATCATGTGGGTTCGGTTATTTCCAGAATAAGTAACTGTATTCGGAGACCATGTTGCTCCTGAAGTAGTACGGGGTGCATTGATCCGTTTGTAACTGTTTACCACTGGATTTGTAATTGCTGCCAGGCTTTCCGCATGTTTTAAAAGTCCTCCAATGAAATGATAAGCAAGTTTAGAAAGACCGAGCTCACCCTTCGCATCTTCCATTAAGTTGGTCTTACCATCCTTACTCCATACTGAAACATGAGCATGACAACCGTTACCAGTTAGTGATTGGATTGGTTTAGGCATAAATGTGGCTCGGAAACCATGCTTTTCTGCAATCGTCTTCGTCATATACTTGAAGAAACTGTGTCGATCAGCAGTTGTTAGTGCTTCCGAATAATCCCAATTCATTTCAAACTGCCCATTAGCATCTTCGTGGTCATTTTGATAAGGTCCCCATCCAAGAGTCTGCATATGGTCACATATTTCCGCGATCAGATCATAGCGCCTCATTAGAGCCTGCTGGTCATAACAAGGTTTGGGCTGTATGTCTGATTGATCCGCAACCGCAGTTCCTTCAGGTGTTAATACAAAATATTCACACTCAACTCCTGTATTAATCAAATACCCCTTTTTATTTGCTTCTACCAAAACGTTTTTAAGTACAGTACGAGGACCATGATCAACTATTTTTCCGTCTAGAAAAATATCACTGGGAAGCCACCCCACCTCTGATTTCCATGGCAACTGTATCAGCCTATCTGAATCAGGAAGACCAAACATATCTGAATCAGCAGGCGTCATGTCTAGATGTGCCGCAAAGCCAGCGAAACCAGCACCGTTTTTTTGCATGTCTTTAATCGCACCAGCAGGAACGAGTTTTGACCTAACTACTCCAAACAAATCTGTAAAACTAATTAAGAAATAGCGTATACCTTTTTCCTTGGCTGCTTTTTCAAGATTGATACTCATTTTTCCTCTATAGGTTAAAATATAAAGTTTTACACATATGATTCTGCTTGTTAAAGATATAAAGTTTTTTGCTCAGAGCAAAATAAATACTGAATCACAATAATTAAGAGAACTTCTTCAAAATCAGTACTCTAAATTAACAACTTTTTAAGCAGTCGGTGAAAAAATTTAAAGAGTGATTTTAACGTAAAACATAAGACTGACAAGATTATTTTTTAAAAAAATAAATTGCTTGACATAAAGATTCCTCTAAAAGATACTTACCTCTTTATGTATCTTTGAGGATTTTCGTTACTAAAATTAACAATAACATCAGCAGTTACCGCTGAACTAAATTAAAATTTATCCAACTAATTTTAGGAGTGTATTATTTTTTTATCTGCACTGTCTTCAGACTACACTGATATAAAAAAAACTACATGTCTTCATCCTGAACAAGTGAAGGAACATTCGCCATGGACATAGAAAATATCAGGTCAACTGCCAGCATTTTGGAACCGGGGCTCTGGCAATTGGATGCAGAACTTGAACGCTACAATGTACCAGCTTGTGGTGTAATTGTTGTGGATTTGTATCCGGATGATATCTTAGTAGTACGTGATCCTGAAGGTGGTCAACTTGCTGAGGTCGTCCCTTTTTCAACTGAAGGTAAAGGGGATCCAGGGATTCTTGGAATTAACAAATCACAACCCGCCGAAGTTTTGAATCAAATTCTTTCAGGTGATTCTGAAAGCGCCGTTCGAGTCAGAGTCGGTTTAAAGGCCAAAGGAATAGACCTTACTTCTGCTAAAGCAACTATCCTCTTTGCACAGGATTCCCCACCAGGTGAGGAAGTACGTTTCCAAGTAACCTCGCGAACAATATGTGCCATATCTGCACCAGGCACAATGATGTCAGTAGAAGGTGATGTTTTACCACCGACCGATCTACAAGTTTTCATCCACCGAGCATCCCCTATGGATGAGGATGAAATAGAATTACCTGATCCATTGGCAGATCCGCGACTTGATTTCAGGATTGAACGGTGTACAGCTCAAGCCTACGAAGTAAAAGCCGGTGAATTTATACAAGTAATTGACGTGATGGGACGGGAATGTTCTGATTTCCAAGTCTTCAATCGACGTAAATTAGATAAGGGCATCGAAAGAAGTTTGGACGTAACGACAACTCGTTCAATCATAGGAGCTGGTTATCCAGGGCCGGGTCTTTTTTCCAAATATTACGATGTGGATATGCAACCTTTGGTCGAGGTAATTAGAGATACCGTGGGACGACACGACACTTTCGGCCTGGCTTGTACTGCTAAGTCATATGAAGACCGAGGTTACTTCGGACATATCAACTGCTCAGATAATTTCAACGAAGCATTGGTTCCATATGAAATCGAACCAAGAAAAGGTTGGGCGGCTGCAAATTTTTTTTTCAACACCGGAATTGATGATCACAATGTGCTTTATGGTGAAGAATCGTGGTCACGTCCAGGCGATTATGTCTTGTTGCAGGCTCAGACTGATCTTGTGTGCATTTCTTCAGCATGTCCTGATGACACTACTCCAGTCAATGCTTGGAACCCCACAGATATTCATATCCGGGTTTATCCGGAAAAAAACAATTTCTCCAAAGCCATAGCAATTAGAATGACTCCAGATTCAGACGCAAAACTTACTCAGGAAACCGGCTTTCATCCCCGAACTTCGGCCCTGACGCGCAACTTCACAGAATATCGGGGATACTGGTTACCGACCTGTTACAGGAACAGCGGAGCAATAGAAGAATATCACTCTTGTCGAGAAAATGCTATTGTCACTGACCTATCTCCACTTCGGAAATTTGAAGTAATCGGTCCCGATGCGGAAGCACTTTTGCAGTGGACTTTGACCCGTAATGTGAGAAAACTCGCTGTCGGTCAAGTCGTTTATTCATCAATGTTATATCCCCACGGAGGTATGATGGACGACGGCACGCTTTTGAGATTGTGTCAGGATAATTTTCGTTGGATCGGTGGGGATGATTACGGAGGTGTATGGATGAGGGAGCAGGCAGAAAAACTAGGTCTCAAAGTTCGTGTGAAATCTTCAACTGATCAAATACATAACATTGCCGTACAAGGTCCAAAGAGTAGAGAAATTCTCAAAGAAATAGTCTGGACTCCGCCCACACAACCTAAGTTGGAGGAAGTAGGCTGGTTCCGTTTTACAATTGGCCGGGTCGGTGACCTAAATGGTATTCCGATCATGGTCTCACGCACTGGATATACTGGAGAATTGGGTTATGAAGTCTGGTGTCATCCCAAAGATGCACCTGCTATATGGGATGTTATTTGGGAAGCTGGGAAACCTCACGGGATGTTACCACTTGGCTTGGACGCTCTTGATATGGTACGTATAGAAGCAGGACTCGTCTTTGCGGGTTATGAGTTCAGTGATGAAACTGATCCATATGAATCCGGAGTTGGATTTACAGTGCCTTTAAAGACAAAGGAAGATAACTTTGTCGGTAGGGATGCACTTATAAGCCGAAAGGCAAATCCGCAGCGAAAACTGGTGGGTCTTGAGCTTGAAGGCAATGAACCAGGGGCACATGGTGACTGCGTTCACGTTGGCAGGGGACAGGTTGGCATAATTACAAGCGGAATGCGCTCACCGCTTCTGAGAAAAAACATTGCGCTTTGCAGGATCGATGTGTCAAGTTCTGATGTTGGTACAGAAGTACAAGTCGGCAAGTTGGATGGCCATCAAAAGCGAATCCCGGCTAAGGTTGTTCCTTTTCCTTTCTATGATCCGGAAAAATTGAAACCGCGCTCTTGACTTATTGTCCAGTCTGTAGTATTTTTCATTTTTTTTTACAAACATATTTATAAAATAATTTAACAAGTTTAATCAGGATGGTTGAATACTAAATTGGTTTTACAATCATAATTTTCGATCTAATATTTTATAGGTCGTACACACAATTACTTGTAGGAGGAGATATGACAGACTTAGAAGCTCACGTTAATGCCAATGGGCGAGACAAATTAGTCAAACAGGTTAGAGAGAAAATCAATGAACTGGGAATAACCTATATTTACTATCAATTTATATCCGTCACTGGAAGAATTGTTGGAAAGGGAATCCCTGCCGACCACTGGGAGCGGACTGCAGAAAGAGGTTTTCAACTCGTGTATGGTTCCACTGCAAACCTTTTTGTTGACAGACACGGAGACTATATTGGTTACGGTCCAGAATCCTCCGAGTTGGTCGGAATCCCTGACCCTGAGACTTTTTGCCAACTCCCTTGGGACAAAAGGGTTGCAAGGGTCTTCTGCACATGTTTCCGGAACCGTGAAGAACGCGAAAATCCAGGAGGACATTTGACTTCTGATTGTCGTGGTAATTTGCGTATCATACATAATGAATTTAAAGAAAAGTTTGATGGTTTGCACATGCGCGCTGGAACTGAACCTGAAATGATGTGGCTCAAACGTGGAGATGATGGACGCCCAAATGGAGGCGTAACAAAACCGAATTGTTATCACATTGATCAGTTTGAAGAATTGCGCCCGACTTTCATGAAAGTAATTGAATATTCACAAGCCATGGGTTTGGATATTATTCAGGGGGATCATGAGGACGCTCCTGGACAATTGGAGCTAAATACCATGTTTGATGATGTTTTGCGAAACGCAGACCGCTTAACGACATACCGGCAAGTCTGCGCGCAAGTAGCTCGTGAAGATGGGCTGATTGCTTGTTTTATGTCAAAACCCTTTATGGGCGTTTCTGCTTCAGGATGTCATCATAACATGTCGCTCTGGAGAGGTGGCAAAGAATCCGTTAATGACCTTCACAATGCTAAACTTCCAGGAATGGAAGGGGCTTTTACTTATCTTACTGGTGGAGAAAACACATTCATGCCGGATCCCTCAATTGATGAACGCAAACCCGGACCTGTCGGCTTGCAATGTATCGGTGGAGTAATGAAACACCTAGGTGCTTTAACTTCCATTGGTTCATCCACTGTAAATTCCTATCGTCGTTTATGGGATACAGGTTTCTGGGCTCCAGTCTTTGCAGATTGGGGTTATCAAAACCGTACCTGTGCCTTAAGGATTTCTGCTCCAGGACGCTTTGAGTATCGATCTGTGGATTCGATGGTCAATCCCTACTTGATGGGAGGTGCACTGCTTAAAGCCTTTGATGATGGTATCAGTAACAATCTTGACCCCGGAGAACCAGAAGAACGCAACATTTACCAGGCTATTGAAGCAGGCAAACAAGTCAAGAAACTGCCAATGTCATTAGGTGAAGCCTTGCAAAGATTGGCGGATGACGAAGTCATAAAGTCATCAATGCCAGGTGAAATGTACCGTGTTTATCATCATTACAAAAATGACGAGTGGGAGAAATTCAACCACACAGTAACTGATTGGGATTTGGAAACATACGTTGATTGTCTCCCCTAGTTAAAAGACAATAGTCCAAAAAATAATCGGTAATATGATAAAGGTATTTAGTAAAAAGTAACAAAATTTGATGGCTCCGAACTTAATACATAGCTGAGGGGGACGAGTTTGGTATTTGAGTATTTATTTCCTTATTCGAAGCTGTACGTTTTAAAAGAAAGACAGTAAGAACTATCGGTTTGAACTTATTTTAAACATTAAATCTTAAACAAAGGAGAACTTATATGTGTGGCATTGCCGGAATTATTCGCCGGGGGAGCCCCGGAAACATAGGTGGTGAGATGACTTCTATGCTTCAGTCATTGAAGCATCGTGGTCCAGACTCAACTGGATTTGCAGTCTATGGAGTTCCAGAGAAAAATCAGTTTGTAATGCGTTTCAAAGTTGCAGAACAGGAAGACCTTAATTCTGGATTTGATATACATCAGCAAATCAAAGACCGACGTGAAACTGTTGACAGTCGTATGAAGGAAATGGGTGCCGAAATAATTTCTCAAGATACTGTCACTGAATACGCTTTTCGCTATACTTTTAGCAAAGAAGGCAGTTTACATCGAATGGCTGACTACATTGAGGATGTGGAAGGAGCAGAAATCATCTCTCTGGGTTCTGCACTCGAACTCATCAAAGACTTGGGAGACGCAGGAGTTGTCTCTGGACAGTACAACTTAGGTAAATTCAATGGAACACACGCAATTGGGCACACGCGGATGGCAACTGAGTCTGATGTTGATATCCGCTCTGCACATCCGTACTGGGCCTATCCATTCAACGATGTATCAGTGGTT
>Ga0208277_1002127_pt1 | contig 11359 bp, 9 predicted proteins | sample ETNtaG_5_FD_185782 | JGI IMG/M metagenome (GOLD analysis project Ga0208277, IMG submission 185782) | Marine microbial and viral communities from oxygen minimum zone, Eastern Pacific Ocean - ETNP201406SV205 (SPAdes) (version 2) | ecosystem: Environmental > Aquatic > Marine > Oceanic ...
CAACTCCAACAGTTTCCATTACGACTTCTTTTAAGCCATGCCTGGGACTATAAGTTCTGCCTATTTTACTTGCGATTTTTGTACAAAAAATTGGATTAACCTCGATATTTAAATTACTTGCTAATGCCGCCACATCAAATCTTGCAAAATGAAAGACTTTCTCAATTGTTTGTTCTTCGAGAATTAATTTTAAATTAGGGGCTGAGTTTTGATTCTTTTCAATACGAATACATATAACATTATCTAATTCATCACATATTTGTATTAAACATAGCCGATCCCTTCCATGAATTAATCCCATGGCTTCGGTATCCACTGCTAAAGCTAATGATGATTTTAATGCAAGTGCAGTTTCCTGATTTATGTCCCTATCAAAGATCTTGAAAGTTGCAGGTTCGTCAAGTTTTTGTGGCATAACAAATGATAGGGAATTTAACTAAGAAATTTTTTCATAATCAAATTCTAATGCTTTTACTTACAAAGAGATTTTCAGTACATTGAACTATTTTTATTTTTAGTGGCTCACTTCTATAGCTATGTCTTCCATAACAATTAATATATAAGTGCTCGTATTTTCAGATGCAATCTGCATTCTCCTCAACTTTATTTCTCACTATCCTATTGGCTATAGGATTGGTGTTTTTCCTAAGAGCTGCGAGTAAGGACCGCACAACCATTGTAGATGTTCAATCTCCTTTGCCTCCTCTAGAAGTTTTAAACGGAATTAGTCTTTGGTTGGAAGAACGTGGTTGGAAAAAAAATGGAGGAAATGTTGAAGAAAAATTGTTGGTATTCAATGGGAGTGTTGCTTCTAGTACTTTTTTGGCGATTTTTTTATCTTGTCTAGGCGGTCTTGGTGCGGCATGCTTAGGTCTGGTTTTGATTCAGCTTTACCCCTCCTTGAGTTGGTGGCCTCTACTCCTTTCTGTAGTGGGAGCACCTCTGGCTGGATTTGTTTATCGACTTAAATCTCAAAGAGACGAATCGTTAGAGCTTAAGTTGTTAAGTTCCGATCTCTCTAGCATCAGTGTTTTGCGGATCAAAGCCCATCGTGATGAATTGATAGCCATTCAGTTGGAATTGTCTGAAAGTCTTAAACTTAGTAGTGAAAACTCTCTCCTTTCGTCTCCAATTTAATTAGGAATTTTTTTAGTGAGGAATAGAATATTAAACATTTTATTTTTCGCAATCTTCTATTCACTGTCTTATGCGTTCTTGCAACTATATTTGATCTTTAAGTTAAATTATGTGGATGATATACATCTCATTATAGGTGATTCGTCAAATTTATCTGCTAGTTGGATAGGAACAGAAGATGTGAATAAAGATATTCCAATTTTAATATTGGCTGGCCATGCGGACTCTCAGAATTTGACCGGTGCTGGTACTCCCGGAGAAGCGGTTGATAAGTTTGGTTCTAATCCAATGGATCCTGAAATTAGTGACGAACTGTTTTGGAATTTAAAATTACAAGAATCAATTGTTCAAGTAGGCAAAATGAGAGGTTTAAATATCCGATCTTATGATCCAGGAATAAGAAATATTGAGGATGGAAATGATCCAAGAACTAATTGGTCCGTTGGTAAGAAATTCGCTCAAAATGGTGGATATGTGATTGAGATTCATTTTGATGCCTATGGGTCTTATGGAGTTGGTTCAGGTTTGATCCCACCTTTCTTTCAGAAACCCAATAAAATAGATGAATCAATTGCAAGCAAATTTGGACGCTTTCCTGTTTCGTTTAGAGGAGGTTTAGGTTCCCCAAGAAGGCAAATCAGAATTCTTGAAATTGGGAAATTAGAAGGTTTGCTTGAGCAAAATCTCAGAAATTTAAAAACCAGGCAAAGAACCATAAGGCTTCTTGCAGGTGAAATAGTCCAGGCTTTTTTAGATGCACTACATAAAGGTTAATGATCTAATCCAATGCTTGATGAGGACGACACCTTCCTTCCAGAGATTTATCTGTGAACCAATCCTGAGGCTTAGTAAATAAATCTGTTAGGAGAGCTTCGCGTGAGTTCTCTGTTGGCTTAAAGCCGTACTCCCATCTTGCTAAAGGTGGTAATGACATCAAGATTGATTCGGTTCTTCCATTCGTTTGTAATCCGAAAATTGTTCCTCTGTCCCATACAAGATTGAACTCAGCATATCTACCTCGTCTATACAGTTGAAAGTCTCTTTCTTTGCTTGAGTAGCTTTGATTTTTTCGCTTTTGTATGATCGGTTCATAGGAGGGCAAGAATGCCTGACCACATGCTTTTGCAAGAGAGAAAAGGTTTTCCCAATTCAATGAATTATGTCCTATCTCTTTTGAAATTTTGGATGCCTTACCATTGGTGTTTTGTCCTTTATAAATTAAACCTGATCCATCTTGATAGTCATAAAAAATACCTCCAACTCCTCTTGTTTCATTTCTATGTTTTAGGAAAAAATATTCGTCACACCAAGGTTTGAATACCTTATGAAGATCTGTATTGATTGAGTCGCATGCTGCTTTATGACATGAGTGAAAGTGACGTGTGTCAGATAGGTATGGATAGAAAGGTGTTAGATCTGCTCCGCCTCCAAACCACCAAACAGGACCTGCTTCGAAATATCTGTAATTAAGATGAACAGTTGGTATATAAGGACTTTTGGGATGAAGAACCATTGAGGTGCCTGTAGCAAACCAAGAGTGACCTTTAGCTTCAGGCCTTTGACTAATGATTGAGGGTGGAAGTTCATTCCCATGTACTTCAGAAAAATTTACTCCTCCCTGTTCAAAGATTTTTCCATCTTTTAAGACTCTTGACCTTCCTCCCCCTCCCTCAGGTCTTTCCCAAGATTCTTCGAAGAATTTGCCATCTCCATCAATAGCCTCCAGGCCAGTACAAATTTCATTTTGAAGCCCTAAAACAAGCTCTTTTGCTCGATCTCGAGAATTTTTCGCCGGTAAATTGGCTTGATCTTTTGAAGAAGACAAAATTAATTTTATTTTTCTTTCTTTAGAAAAATACTTTCAAATGATGCAATTTTCACACCAATATTGGAAAAGTTTGTATTGCGAATAGTTTTTACTTATTACCAAACGCCATATCATTGGTTGAGGAAGTGAAAATAGTGTTGATTTTTTCACTATTATCAAATGTATTAGAAATTAAGAATGGAAACTAACGAGAAGGTTTTAAAGGCTTTTGATTCAATCAAAGATGTAGGTACTGAGCGATCTATTACACAACTTGGATGGTTGAAAATAGTTTCAGTAACCCCACCGAAAATAGTTGTAAGACTAACTCTCCCGGATTTTGCACAAGCTCAGAGAGGTCGAATTGCTAATGATATTAGGGAAAGCATTAAATCATTGCAGGATATAGAAGAAGTTCAAATTGAGATAGGGAATTCATCTCCATCTGAACAGTCTCCTATTGGTCAAGCAGGCCATGGTTCTCAATCTCAAGGATTAAATCAAATACCAAATGTTAAAAATGTTCTTGCAATAAGTAGTGGTAAAGGTGGAGTAGGAAAAAGTACGATTGCCGTGAATTTGGCATGTGCACTTAGTCAAAAAGGTTACAAGACTGGTTTGCTTGATGCGGATATTTATGGACCAAATACGCCTTATATGCTTGGTGTTAGCGACATAACGCCTGAAGTAAGTGGTTCAGGGGCAGAACAAAAGATTATTCCCATTGAAGCTTGTGGAATTGGAATGGTTTCAATGGGATTATTAATTGATCAAAATCAGCCAGTGATTTGGCGCGGACCAATGCTTAATGGAATAATTCGACAATTTTTATATCAAGCTTCCTGGGGAGAACGTGATTTTTTGATCGTAGATCTTCCTCCGGGCACTGGAGATGCTCAACTTTCACTTGCTCAGGCAGTTCCTATGGCAGGAGTCATCATAGTTACAACTCCACAAAACGTATCTCTTCAAGACTCAAGAAGGGGTTTGGCAATGTTTAAACAAATGAATATCCCTATCCTTGGAGTTATAGAAAATATGACATATTTCATCCCTCCAGATCAGCCTGAAAAGTCCTATGAGATTTTCGGTTCAGGTGGAGGGAAGCAATTGGCTGAAGAAAATCATGTTCCTTTGCTTGCTCAGATACCAATAGAATCAGATATCTATTCGGGTACAGGTAAAGATCTTCCAGTGGTTCATACTTCACCAGATTCAATGACAGCGAAAGTATTTTTAGAACTTGCAAGAATTTTGTCTAAGTCACTATTTGTTAAATAGTAATTTAAAGTGATGATTGGTTCTGGTCGTAACAAAATATCTAACTTAAAAACAATCAGAAATAAAAAATTTTGGAAAAATATAGATTATATCATTTGGATTGTACCTATTATTTTAGTACATTTATCTTGTATATTAATTGCAAGCACTCAAAGAAATCTTGGTCTGACAGATTGGTATCAACATTTATTCATGGCTTATATAGGCTCTTTTATTGTATATTTTTTAGCACAATTTCCTTTGCATAGTTTACGCAAATATATACTTCCAATATATTTTATTACTATTCTGACACTTTTATATGTTAATTTTAGCGGTACTTCTGCCTTGGGTGCACAGAGATGGTTGAGCTTTGCTGGCTTAAATATTCAACCATCAGAGGTAGCAAAAATAACTTTGATATTTGTCTTGGCCTCGATTTTAGATCGGAAAAGATTTTCTGATTTATCTAATTTAATTAAACCATTATTAGTTTCTTTTTTCCCCTGGATTTTGGTTTTTATTCAACCAGATCTTGGAACATCTCTTGTTTTTGGGGCAATACTTCTTGGAATGTTGTATTGGTCAGGAATGCCTTATGAATGGGCATTTATTATTTTAGCTACTTTAGTTACAGGATTATTAGCATGCTGGTATGCATTTGGACTTATTATTTGGATTCCAATGATTGGTTTTTTGGCTTATAGATCTTTGCCTAATAAAAAAATATTAACATTATTGGTAATATTTTTCCATTCATGTATAGCAAAAATTACACCTTGGCTTTGGGAAAGTGTTTTAAAAGATTATCAAAGAGATCGCCTAATAATTTTTCTTGATCCGAGTAAAGATCCATTAGGTGGTGGTTATCATATGCTTCAAAGTAAAATAGGTATCGGATCTGGTGGTTTGTTTGGCACAGGTCTAATGCAAGGTCAATTAACTAAATTAAAATTTATACCAGAACAACATACTGATTTTATATTTAGTGCTCTTGGAGAAGAGACAGGTTTTCTTGGAACTATATTTGTCATTCTTTTATTTTTTATTTTAATTTTTCGATTAATAAAAATAGCACTAGAGGCGCGAACAAATTTTGAATCTTTAGTTGTTATTGGAATAGTTTCAATGTTTATATTTCAGATTATGGTGAATATATTTATGACAATTGGACTTGGACCCGTGACAGGAATCCCATTGCCTTTTATGAGCTATGGAAGAACGGCATTGCTGGTTAATTTTATAAGTTTAGGTTTTTGCTTATCTGTTTCTCGACGAGGTCAATCAATAAGGAAAAATCTTTAATTAAATGCTTTGACTTATTTCATTCTGATAATGGTTCTCAGTCAATTTTTATAGAGTTTTAATTCTCAGCGTGATTTTTTTGCATTTACCATCTTAAGGTCGAGTTTATCATTTATGTAAAGGAAGGAATCCTCACTATCAGAGAAAACATCAATTTTATTAGATTGGTAAGTATTAGATCTTTGGTCAATTTCTAGATCCGATTACTCTCTGTAATCCTTAGTAAATAGAACATTTGCTTTCACTATCCTGAGTTGACCAAAAAGGATTTACTTTGCTGATTAAATTTATTGATTAAGCAATTTTCAAATAAATTATCAGTCAAAATCATCAGGAAAAGATTTCTTCACGAGACTTTTAATCTGCTTTTTATGTTTTTTCAGCCTTTAAAATCTAATCATACAATTGGATTTATAGGATTGATTGCAGATTGGAGGCTTTTGTGAGTACGCCTCTAGTAACCATACAAGCTTTGCAGCAAAGGATGGCTAAGGGTGTCACCGTTGCCGCATGCAGTGAGTCGGCGGTGAGAAGAATGTGGTGGGCAGCTTTAGATACTCTGCAATCAGACATCTTATTGCCCATGAACCTTACTCGAGGTTTGTGGTTGTCGTCTCCATTGCCAGCATTATACGAACCTAAATTATTGAACAAATTTCAAGGATGGGTATGGGCACCAAAGGATTTACTAAACCTTACATATCCTTCGATTGGGATGTTGCCTCCTAGTCAGTCACTTTCGATGGATCTTCATACTGATTCCCCAGATTATGAGCGCCTGACTCTTCTAGAGGAGGATGGAAATGATCCATTACTTATAGTTATTACTCCTGAAATCCAAATTGCTTTGGCTTTGGAAGGTAAATATCAGGAGCGAAAATTATTAATGCGAAGTGATCCTGAAACTTTGAGTGATCTTTTGACATTGCTTGATAACCGATTGAATCGAGAAAATGTTGAACAAGCTCATAATCTCAGAAATGCACTTGGAGAGATGGGACAGTTAAAAACAAATGATGATTTATCCAAGGTGTTTTGGCCTTTATTGTCACAACGTCTTGCTGATATTGCGCCAAGTTTAAATATTCAGACTTTGCCAGACAATGAAATAAATGATTTGAAATCCAGTGCAAAAAATAGTGAAATTTCTTTACTAGAAGCATTAACACATGAAATCAGAACACCATTGGCGACCATAAGAACCTTGATAAGATCTCTTCTGAGGAAGAAAGATTTACCTAAAGTTGTTGAAGAACGCTTGAATCAAATAGATATTGAATGTACAGAACAAATAGATCGCTTTGGCTTGATTTTTAATGCAGTTGAGTTGGAGAGAAGCAAGCCTGAACAAAACAATTTAGCTTTAACTGATTTAGGCAAAATGCTTGAAATTCTTTCTCCAGTTTGGAGTAATCAACTCGAGCGAAAAGGCTTACAACTTATTCTTGATATCACTCCAGATTTGCCAAAAGTTTTGAGTGATTCTGAAGGCCTTGAATTAATGCTGACTGGTCTTATAGATCGTAATACTCGTGGATTAAAAACTGGTGGTGAAATAACCTTGAAGCTAAGGCCAGCTGGGCAAAGATTAAAGCTTCAAATCTTAACTCAGGTTGCTACAAAAAATAATTTAGAAGTATCGGATAACATTTCTAATGAAGATATTGGACCAGTACTTAGCTGGAATCCAGGTACAGGGAATTTGCAGCTTAGTCAGGCTGCAACTCAAAGGCTATTAAAAAGCCTGGGTGGGCGCCTTACCAATAGGAGAGATAGTGGAATTACGATATTTTTTCCTATTTCTGAATTAAAAGAATTTGATTAGCTTGATTAATGTTGACGCGTGTGAAGTTGACATGAAATGAGTCAAAAGGCACAAAATAAAGTGCTAATTTGAAAATATAAAGAAAAATCAGATTTCATTGCAAACATGACCGAAGTATTACCTGGAACACTTCCAAAGCACATTGGTAGCACTGGTGGCCTATTAAACGCGGCTGAAACTGAGGAGAAATATGCAATCACTTGGACAAGTAAAACGTCTGAGGTATTTGAACTTCCAACTGGCGGAGCTGCTGTAATGCATGCTGGTGATAATCTTATGTATTTTGCGAGAAAAGAGCAGTGTTTTGCTTTGAATACTCAATTGAGGGGCTTCAAACCAAGAATAGAAACATGTCAAATATATAGAATTTATCCTGGAGGAGATAGAGAATTACTATTCCCTAAAGACGGTGTTTTCTCTGAAAAACCCAACGAAGGTCGTCTAAAGGAAGGATATAATAATCGACGTATTGGAGAAAATCCTAATCCAGCAAGCTTGAAATTTAGCGGAAAGAAAACTTACGATGCATAAGTTATTCAATTTAAACTTTTGCTCCCTTTAAATCCATATATTGGACTGCCAATATGCAGTCATGCATAGTTTAGATAAGAAACAATTTCTTTTTTCAGTGTCCAGCGGAGCAAATTACATTCCGTTGGCAGAAAGTTGGCCTGCGGATCTGGAAACCCCTCTTACGACCTGGCTTAAAGTTGGGAATGATAGCCCTCCAGGTGTATTACTTGAATCAGTAGAAGGTGGAGAAACTATTGGCAGGTGGAGTGTAGTGGCATCAGATCCTCTATGGAAAGTAATAGTAAGAGGCGATGAATTGACTAGATGTTGGAGAAATGGGAAAGAAGAAAAGTTTCATGGAAATCCTATTCAAATACTTAGAGAGATGCTTGAAACTTATAAATCTGTTTCTTTATCTGGCTTGCCGCAACTAGGACAACTCTTTGGAATGTGGGGGTATGAGCTAATTAAATGGATTGAGCCCGCAGTACCTATCCATGAATTATCTGATCAGGATTTACCAGATGGTATTTGGATGTTTATGGATAAGATTCTTATTTTTGATCAAGTTAAGCGTCTCATAACAGCTGTTGCATATGGAAATGTTACTGATGGAATATCTCCAGAAAAAGCTTATGAAACTGCTTGTGGCCAAATCAATGAACTTAAAGACTTAATGGCGGCTCCGTTGAAGCCTATCAAGTCTTTAAAGTGGAGTGAAAAAGGGAATGGATCTTTTAATACGAGTTCCAATATCACAAAAGATGCATTTGAAAAGAGTGTTAAATCGGCAAAAGAATTTATTGAAAAAGGTGATGTTTTTCAGTTGGTTCTGAGTCAAAAACTCGAGTCCAATGTGAGACAAAAACCTTTTGAATTATATAGAAGCTTAAGGATGGTAAATCCATCACCATTTATGGCCTTTTTTGATTTTGGAGATTGGCAACTTATTGGCTCAAGTCCAGAGGTTATGGTTACTGCTCAAAAAACAGAAAAAGGTATTCAAGCAAGTTTAAGACCAATTGCAGGAACTCGTCCAAGAGGTCGAAATGATTTCGAAGATGAAACTCTAGAGAAGGATCTTTTAAAAGATCCTAAAGAAAGAGCTGAGCATGTAATGTTGGTAGATCTCGGTAGAAATGATTTAGGTCGAGTTTGTTTTCCAGGTAGTGTTTTTGTAAAAGAATTAATGGTTATAGAAAAATACTCGCATGTAATGCACATAGTCAGCGAGGTGGAAGGTGTTCTACAAAAAGGAAAGGATGTCTGGGATTTATTGATAGCTTCTTTTCCTGCTGGGACTGTAAGCGGAGCTCCAAAGATTAGAGCAATGCAATTAATTCATCAATTAGAGAAACAACGTAGAGGTCCTTATTCTGGAGTTTATGGTTCTATAGATTTAAATGGAGCATTGAATACAGCTATTACTATCAGAACAATGATTGTTCGTAGGAAAAATAAAAATGATTTTACTGTTCAAGTCCAAGCTGGGGCTGGTGTCGTTGCTGATTCTATTCCTTCTAAGGAGTATCAAGAAACTTTAAATAAAGCAAAAGGTATGTTTACTGCTTTAGCTTGCTTAGAAGCTCCTAATCAATGACCAACTTTATGCTTTTAAAGGGCTTTGAAGTAGAGCTTTTTACGGGCACATTTTCTGGTGCAAATGTAGGGGTTGCATCAGAAGTTGCTGAAGATCTTTTAGATTTTGTGAAAGAGCCTGATCAAAGAAATCTCGAGTACATAACCGTTCCAGATAAAAGATACTCAGTTTTAAAACATGCTCTTTTACTACCAAGACAAAAACTTAGAAAATGGCTTGAGTGCAAACAATTGACAATTCTTCCAGGAAGCACACTAAGCCTTGGAAATATAAAAGTTTTTGAAAGGTCAGATTCAGAAAACTCATATCATTCATTTATAGAAAAAAATTATGGAACTAATGTTGTTACAGCAAGCATTCACATCAATTTAGGTATTGAAAATTTATCCTTACTTTTTTCGGCCCTTCGCTTGGTCAGAAGTGAGGCATCTTTATTTCTTGCATTAAGTGCTAGTTCTCCTTTCTTGGGAGGGAATGCTATGGGGGTACATTCTCAACGATGGGTTCAATTTCCTAAGACACCCTTAAATGTTCCTATGTTTTTGGATCATGAACATTATGTGAAATGGGTTGAAGAGCAACTATCTAAAGGTCACATGCATAATGAAAGACATTTATGGACATCAGTTAGGCCCAATGGTCCAGAAAGACCTCATGTTTTAAATCGATTAGAGCTTAGGATATGTGATTTGGTATGTAATGTTGATTTGCTTTTGGCTATTACTGCTTTGCTTGAACTCAGAATTATTAATCTTAAAAACAACATAAAAAAGTATGATCCAATTCAATCAAGCTCTAAAACCCAAACAGAATTAGCTCTCTTATCAGATGAGAATGATTTGAATGCAGCTAAATTTAGTCTGGATGCAAATTTATCTCATTGGAGAAATGGGAAGCAAATAAAGTGTAGTGATTGGATAAAGGAATTGTTATTAGATGTAACTCCTTTAGCTAAGGAGCTTCATATGTTGGAGTTGCTTCAACCTATCGAATCTGTGTTGAAAAATGGTAATCAATCAATGATATGGCTTGATTCCTATTCAAAGGGAGTATCAATTCAGTCCTTGCTTCAGCAAGGTATTAGTGAAATGGAACGAGAAGAGACAAACTTCATTCAAATGAAATCAACCTATTAGTGACTAAGTCGGTATAACTGCCTCATAATAAGCTTATGTTGAAAAATCTTCCTAACGAAAATATCGCTAATCACTCGACAGTATGTGTTGAGGCCCAAGATCCTGGATATTTATTACAGCAAAGGCTTGAACTCGTTGAGGATCTCTGGAAAACAGTTCTTAAAAGTGAATGTCCTACTGATCAAACTGAGAGATTATTGCGTTTAAAGCAATTAAGTGATCCTAGCAAGACAAATCAAGATAATTCCTCGCATGCAATAGTCCAATTGATTACAGAAATGGACTTAGCAGAGGCGATATCTGCTGCAAGGGCTTTCTCTCTTTATTTTCAGTTAGTAAATATTTTGGAGCAACGCATAGAAGAAGATAGTTATTTAGACAGCATGAAAAAAGGGAAGCTAGAGCAAGGTCTGGACAAAATAGATCCATTTGCTCCAGCTTTAGCCAGTCAGACTGCTCCAGCAACGTTTAGACAATTATTTGAGCGATTACGACGTTTGAATGTTCCACCAGCCAAGCTTGATGCTTTGATGAGGGAAATGGATATTCGTCTTGTTTTTACAGCTCATCCAACTGAAATAGTTAGACACACTGTGCGACATAAACAACGTAGAGTAGCCACACTTTTGCAAAAACTTCAGTCCAATAGCTCAAGTTCTGAAGCTGAGAAGGAAATATTTAGGTTGCAATTAGAGGAGGAGATAAGACTTTGGTGGAGAACTGATGAACTTCATCAATTCAAACCAACTGTTCTTGATGAGGTTGATTATGCACTT
>Ga0208277_1002130_pt1 | contig 11352 bp, 13 predicted proteins | sample ETNtaG_5_FD_185782 | JGI IMG/M metagenome (GOLD analysis project Ga0208277, IMG submission 185782) | Marine microbial and viral communities from oxygen minimum zone, Eastern Pacific Ocean - ETNP201406SV205 (SPAdes) (version 2) | ecosystem: Environmental > Aquatic > Marine > Oceanic ...
AATTGTATTTGCATCAGGCTTTCTAGCACCACCAGCGACAACTGATTCTGCATTTACACTAATTTTGACTACACCGAACGGTACAAGTACTGAGTTACCATCAGCACCAGCTGTTCTGGCTGTAAAGAAAAGTGATGTCACAAGTCCGACATCCTTTACACTAAAGCAGAATTACCCAAATCCTTTCAATCCAAGCACGTCGATTGATTTCGAGCTTAGAAGTAATGGTAATGTAGAAGTGAAGGTATTTGATATAAATGGTAAACTTGTAAATACATTATATAATGGTTATTTAACTTCAGGAAGTCATGGTTTTACCTGGAATGGAAAGTCATTTGATGGCAACATGGTTTCTGGGGGTATATATTTATATTCCGTCAGTAACGGAAATAACGTATCTGTAAGAAAAATGTCATTAATTAAATAATATTTACTAATCAACTATGGGCGGTCATTCTCTCCTTGGCCGCCCAACCATAATGGGTAAAGCTAAAAATATATTGAATTACACATTTATTAGTGGGGATAATATTATTATTAATGAAAAAATAAAATTATAAATTTAATTCTATCTTATAAGGTTGATTAGAGGTTGTTAGATGAAATACAAACAGTCTGTATTAATAAAAAACGTAGATATAAAAACCGCGAAAATAGTTTTTAGCGATGATAGGTTTATTAACTACTTAATAGCATTACAGCCAGTTAAGATAATTAAGTGGGATGGTATTTTTAATGGAGCAAAGGCACATATGCGTTTCTGGTTCTTTGGTTGGCGAGATTTTAAAGTTCTACATAGAAACAATGTGGAAGAATCTGATTTATTTTCATTTGAGGATTTTGGGCTAGTGCTTCCTTTTGGATTAATACAATGGGTACACCAACATAAAGTTATTAAAGATAAAAATAATATTAAGATTATTGATGATTTGACATTTACATTCTCAAACTCGATCACTGGACTCTTTTTTTATCCTATTTTGGTTTTCCCAATTGTTATAAGGAAAATTCTCTATAAAACCTATGATTGGAATAGATAAAATAAATTTTAATCCTTTAAAAAATGCAGAAAAATTATCTTACTTTTGATAGCAAATTTTGTCTAGTGCGTGGTTTTGATTTTTAATATTAAAAATCTATATATTATATTATGAATAGAAGAGATTTTGTAAAAAATTCTACTAAAATTTTGTGCTCTTGCATGACCGGCATTGGACTTAGCTCATTGATTTCATGCGAGGATAATTCATATGATAGCTACGAGGTAGACAAAGACTCTAACTCTGGAGATATATCCATATCCGTTGATATAAGCTTACCTGAGCATGTAATGCTTAACGAAATCAATGGGACTTCATTCTTAAGCGCAAACGTAATTGATAGTAAAGGTCTACTGTTAGTTCGGTCTTCAAACTCAACTATTAAAGCATTTTCTAGGAGGTGTACTCACTCGTCATATCAAATTGTACCCTACAGCTCAAATGGTATTGCAAATTGTAGCTCTTCACACGGTGGGTCGTTTGATTTAAATGGTAATGTTGTGAATAGTCCACCGATATCTTCTTTAAAATCTTATGAGACTTTATTGGAAAACTATATTTTAAAAATATCTAAATAGAGAGGAAGCAAAGCTATGTTGAAACAAATAAATTATTTTATCTTAGGCATTTTAATGTTGGAACTAATATCATTTCTATCAGCGTTTGGAACCCATTTTGAGCACTACAAATATGCTATTATGTTAAGCGTTTTATCCTTTAACTTGATAGTACGATCAGTATCAACAAATTCTATTCTTTTAAAAGTAAAGAATAAAAATAGAAGAGGTTAAATATGAACAATAGATTAATATCACTTATATTATTTTTTGGAGCAATAAGTTACATTGAGGCAGGGTGTGGCTCGTGCGCTATGGATGGAGCAAAAAATAAGAGTTCATTCATTGAAGTTGTTCCGTCAGATGGCAAGGTAAAAGGTAAGACTTTTGCTTCTTGTGGAATGTGTAATTTTGATAGCGATGATAGAAAGTGTTCGTTATCAGTGAAAATTGGAAAAGAAGTTTATAATGTAGCTAACGTTGGTATAGACGATCAACTTGATTCTCATGCGAAAGATGGATTTTGTAATGTTGTAAGAGTTGTAGATATTAATGGGAAAATCAAAAATAATAAATTATACGCGACTACTTTTAATATAAAATAAACTTTTACCGAAATATTTTCTTAGATTTTTAGTCGATTTTACTTAGCGAGGGGTTTTACCTTTTTCAAATAATAAATTGTGCCTGTCGCTGTAAGAAAAAATCCGATAAGTGATGGTACAAAAGCGGTTATTAAAGTTAATATTAAAAAAGAAGTGTACAAGAGAAGTACAATTACCATGCTCCATGGATATAAAAAAGCTTTGTAAGGCCGGTGAACATTGTTTAGTTTTTTTCTTAATATATATATTGAACCAAATGTTAATATATTAAATACAGTACTTGTTGCAGAAAAGAAATCAATGATAATCTCATATGTGTTATTTCCCTGACTGCCAGACTGGTAATAAGTTGATGTAATTGCTCCTATCAAAAGTATTGTAGCCCAGATTCCTTGACCGATTAGAGCATTATTTGGAGTAGCATAAACTGGATGAAGGTTTTTAAAATAATCAAAGAATAAACCATCTCGGGCCATGGCATGCCATGACCTCCCTTTACAAAGAATTTGAGTGCTTATATTTCCAAATGCATTTATAGCTACAGCAATTGAAATTAATATTCCTCCAGAAGCACCTAGTACGGTTTGAACAGCTTTTGTTGCTACCCATTTATTTTCTTTAATTGTTTCAATGTCAAGTTGATATATATAGCCAATATTTGCGCCTAAATAAAGTATCATAATTCCAGATATTCCAAGTAAGAGTGATAGGGGTAGTGTTTTCCCCGGTTCTTTAACTTCTTCGGCCATATAGGTTGCACCCTCCCATCCACTGAAAGCGAAAAAAGAATATCGAAGAGCTGCACCAATAGCTAGTATTGTATGCCACCCAAACTCTTCTGGCCAGAATGGGTCACTAAAGTGTGATATGTTTCCTGTTGAAAATCCAGTGAGGGTAATACCAATAATTCCGCCAACCGCTGCAATTTTTGTAAAACCAAAAAAAACCTGAAATTTTCCACTTATACTTACACCAAAAAGGTTAATACCTGTCAATATCCAAATTGTTATAAATGATATTATAAAGGTAGGGAAAAGACCAAAAGTAGTGCCTAAAAGAATTTCATGTATAGCGTTAATAAATTCGGTAAATACTAATGATACCGCAACGATTGATGCTGTTTCTGAAACGAAAAACATCGCCCAACCCCGAAGAAATGCTATATATGGTCCATATGCTTCTTTTAAAAATACATATGGGCCGCCAGATTTTGGAATCATTGCTGTTAATTCAGCATATATAACAGCACCAAAAATTGTTATAATTGCTCCTAAAACCCAAACCAGACTAAATAAAGAAGTACATCCAACTAGTGCCATTATTGGTGCAGGTGTTCTAAATATACCTGATCCAATAATTCTACTAATTACAATAGAAGTTGCTTCTTTTATTCCCAGGTTTTTTTTGTAATCAGTCAAATTAATATTCTATAAAAATAATATTTTACAGATATATACTGCGCTTAAAATTCCAACTATATCTGCGATAAGTCCTGCAGCAAGTGCATATCTTGATTTTCTTATTCCTACAGAACCAAAGTAAACAGCGAGAACATAAAAAGTTGTTTCGGTAGAGCCAAACATTGTGGCCCCAATTTTTGTATAAATGGAATCAACACCATATTGATTAACCAGATCAGTAAATAGTCCAAGTGAACCACTGCCAGATAAAGGTCTCATAATTGCTAAGGGTAAGTTTTCTGGCGGAAATCCAATTATATTCAATATAGGTGTTAGAAAATAAATTAATTGCTCCATTGCTCCAGAAGCTCGAAACATTCCAATAGCTACTAGTATTGCTACAAGATAAGGAATTATTTTTAAAGAAATTTCAAACCCTTCTTTTGCTCCATCAACAAAGGACTCATAGACTTTAACTTTTTTAATTATTAATCCATAAAAAGGTATTCCAACTAAAAGAAATGGAATGATATATCTCGATATTTGATTTGTAAAAACTATGACATTATCAATCATTATATTTCATTATCTATTTTAAAACTTTTCATTTTTGATAATAACTTTACAGCTATAATTGCGGCAATGGTTGACATTCCAGTAGCAAAAATAGTAGTTATGAATATTTGATTTGCAGTTGCACCCATTAATGCGACTACAGATGCTGGTAAAATAATCTGCACACTGGATGTGTTTATCGCTAAAAAAGTACACATAGCATCCGTAGCAGTGTCTTTTTGTTTATTTAGCTCTTGTAATTCTTTCATCGCTTTTAGGCCGATTGGTGTAGCGGCATTACCAAGCCCTAGTATATTAGCTGCCATATTCAATACGATCGATCCAATAGCTGGATGATCACTAGGAACTTTTGGGAAAAGTTTAATCATGATTGGTTTGAGCGCTTTTGCAATTAATTGAATGAGTCCAGAATCTTCAGCAATTTTCATTATACCAAGCCAGAGGGCCATAATACCTATTAGGCCAAATGCAATTTCAACAGATGTCTTAGACATGTTTATTGCTGCCTCAGTGACCTGATCAATTCTACCGGTTATTGTGCCAACAACTACAGATATAAATATTAATCCAAACCAAATATAATTAAGCATACTTCACCTTTTAACCACGCTGTTCTCTATGATTCTTATAGGTGAATTTTTCATAGTAGTGTTAATCTCAGTTTTAACAGAAATAGGAAGAGTCACTTGATACTTTCCATGCCCACATGGGAAGTTAGATATTATTGGTATGTTTTTGTTGTTAAAAATTTCAAGAATTATGTTATCAATACTTTTATTAAATTTGATTTTTTCATCTTTTACATTTTTAACCTCTCCCATTATTAGGCCCTTGATATTTTTAAACATTCCCGCACTTTTCATATGAATTAGCATTCGCTCAAAAGAGTAGAAGTATTCATCAACATCCTCGAGAAAAAGTACTGCTCCGTCTGTATTTAATACATCAGTTGTACCTAGTCTATTTATTAAAAGAGTCATGTTTCCTCCCCAGATGGGACCTGTGGCTTTTCCATGTTTTAATATTTTTATTTTATGATTAATCGGGAGGTTTATTTTTGTATTTATATTCCCTTCTAAAATATTTTTCATTGATTGAAAATTGTATTCATTCCAAGATTTTTTGTAAGATGATAGCATTGGTCCATGAAAAGTTACTAAGTTGGTATTTTGGGATATTGATGTCAAATAAGCTGTTATATCGCTAAAGCCTATAAATATTTTAGGATTTTGTTTTATTAGTTTATAATCAAGCAGGGGTAATACTTTATTTGCTCCATAACCTCCACGAGAGCAAAGTATAGCATCAATATATGGATCGCTAAACATATGATGAATATCATCAGCTCTTTGTTGAGGTGTACCAGCAAAAGGACCTGATTGAATTGAAGTACTTTTGCCAAATTTTATTTTATAACCCTGCTTGGTAAAATAACCAGCTGTTTTTTCAAGTATTTTTTGGTCTAACCAATAAGAAGGACTTATAATTCCAATTGTTGAATCATTTTTTAATGATTTAGGTTTAATCATAGATAATAGTTTTTACAATTTGATCTTGGATATTTCTATATTTTTTATGACTTCCTTTATAGCCATTCATTAATATAGAAAATGCAATCGGACCATATTTTGGAGAAAAAATATAACCTGATAGATTACTTACTCCTGATAAGTGTCCAGTTTTGGCTTTGACGATTTCACCCTCTTTGATAAATCTATCTTTTAAACCTTTTTTCAATATATTGCCTCCAGTAGGTAATGTATTAAGGAAAGTATTTTTATATTTACTTTTGTATACCCATTGAAGTAATGATACAATTTGATTCGAATTTGTTAAAGAATATCTTGATATACCTGAGCCATCAGCAATTCTTAAGTTTGATGTGTCTAATTTTACTTCCCTTGTTAAGAAAGATTTAATACTATCAATCCCGACTTTCCAAGTCCCTGGAATTGTATCTAGGGTTCCAATTGTTTTCACAAAAAGTTCTGCAGTTAGATTTTTACTTTCAAACATTAGGTCCTTTGCTGATTCAATAAGCATATTAGAGTTATGTACAGCTATAATTTCATAATTTTCTGGAGGTATGTTTTTTGATAAATATTTAACTAGTACTCCATGTTTTTCCAATAATTCTTTAAATATAGTTCCAGTAAACAATGTCGGATTATTTATATTTCTATAAATTGTATCAATGCTTGCAGTGTCTAGGACTTCTCCCGTTACTAAGAAATGATTATTCTGCGATATCCAATTACGTTCTATATTTAGTTTTTTATAATTTAAAGTGTCATTGACTGTTTTAGATTTATTATTCACTTTAATATATTGTGTTGCGGGTATGTGATTTATTATTGCGGGTTTGTTTACATCTCCAGGTTTAATGTGGAAATCTATGCTATTATCATTTAAAGATAATACTCCTATAGGTGCAACCCACCAAGATGAACCCTCATCCCACATCCATCCTGGGCCATAATGTAAAGAATCTAATAGATTATCATCTAGGTAGAGGGTATCAACTTTATTTAAAATTTTTGAAACAATTTTTGCTAATGAATCAAGCTGCTCTATACTTAAATCAGGATCTCCACCACCCTTCAATATTAGATTATTCTTATTTTTCAATACTGTTGTAGAAAATGAATAATCAGATCCAAGATAATAAAGAGCCGCTGCAAGAGTGTATAGCTTATTATTGCTAGCAGGGATTAATAATTTTTTACTATTATAGGAGTAAAGTGTTTTGAAATCATTAAGTGTTACAAATTTGATACTCATATTTATATTAATATCTGAATGATCTATAATATTATTAATTTTATTTTTTAGTTTAGGAAGGCCATCTAGAGAAATCAATTCTTTAGGTGTCGTACATGAGAAGCACACTACAAATAGACAGAGCAATCCATTTTTTATAATTAGATATTTAGGGTCTTTTATCATTATAATGATAAAATAAATTGATCTAAGATAGTTTGCCCAAAGTTAAAACATGCTTTTGGGTTTTTGACAGGGATATGGTGCTCATTAACGAAAGCTTGTGTGGCTTCAATATGAGTTTGAAACCCCCATATAGGTTTAGTGGTGCTAGCAATTGCATCTATAGATACTAGTTCACTTTTTCCAATTATATCAAATCCTGGAGGCATTTTTATAATACCGTCTTGATGTGAATAGAGTATTGGCCCTGATTTAGGTTTCCCCCAAAGATGTGTTTTTTCTAATTTTACTATTCGTTTACCTTGTTTTTTTTCTCCTGACCATAATGGACCTACTTTTCCTCCAAAGATATGGCCTATAAGTTGGTGTCCATAACATATCCCTAATAGAGGTATATTTTTTGAAGCCGCGTTAATAACTATTTCAGATAAATCATTTTGCCAATTATTTGATTCATTTACTGAAGCTGCACTTCCTAATATAATTATACCTCTTAAATTGAAATTAAATGATTTTATACTATCTGTACCATATAATGCTGGTAAGTGATATGTTATTGGATATGAAGCTATACTGCTAATTCTATTAAATGATTCAATCGCTGGTCTGACGACTGCCGGGTCAATAATCATAAGGTGATTTTTTATCATTTTAGGTTTTTTAATGAATGTGACCATTCCAGTTATGAAATAGATAAATAAAACCTACTAAAAGAATTAAACAGCCACTCATAATCTCTTGGTTGAAGTTAAAGTCCACTTTATTCAATTTTTGAATAATTAGGTTTTTCGTAAAGTTAAATGCAATCACTATTATGAATAGCACTAAAGCGATGCCAAGAACATAGATTGCAATGAATCTGATTATGGAAGCGATCGATGGTGTCATACCAGTCATAACTATAACAGCTATAGATGAAGCGCAGGGTAATAAACCTGTTAGTATTCCAACGGTTATAGGGTTTTCAATTTTTGAGTCTCCAAATTTTCCATGGTCATGTCCACAGTCATCATTGTGTATATGTCTCATTTTATAAATAGCGCGTATGAGTATATAAGATCCAAAAAGAATTATAATTATAGGTGCTATCCAATGCGAAAAATCATGTAAAAACGAATTTGAAATTTCATTTAATAATATGTTGAAGAGTATTGCGATTATGCTTAAAACAAAGAAATGAGATAGTAGAAGACTTGCAGTAAGTAAAATAATTTTTTGGAAATTTAATTTGCCTCCAATGGTATATGCGAGTAAAAATGTTTTTCCGTGTCCTGGCTCTAAAGCATGTAAACATCCGAGCATAAAAATTGATGTTATTGTTAAAGATTCTGACATGTATTAATAGGCTAATAACTTTTCTGCAGTTACTCCTCGTTGCAGTTTTTTATAAAGAATATCATTACCCCATAAACGACTTAGGTTATCTTTTTTAATTTCTACTTTGTTTGGAAACATATTATAAATTGAGAATAAAGTTAAAACACCTGTATCAACACTATTATATATATTCCTATCAGTTATCCAAATTTCGATGCCATAACATTTTTTATTTTCGTATTTTGGTTTTTCTGATACCCTAGGAATCTTTACTGGAGTAAAAGTTTTTGGTGTAAATACAACCCCAGGAAGTTGGAAATTATTTAATGCTTGGGATAATTTATTACCATCAATCCAAGGTGCACCGATCCAAGTAAATGGATTAGGTGTGCCTCGACCCTCGCTTATATTCGTTGCTTCTATTATGCACATACCTGGATAAACAATTGCAGTCTCTATGGTTGGAATATTTGGAGATGGTGGTATCCATATAAGATCAGTTTGGTCAAACCAAGCATCTGGTTGCCAGCCTTCTACTTTGATAACATCAAGTTTTGGTATGGGGTGTATCCACTTATTATGAACTATGCTTTCAGCTAATTCTCCTACGGTACTACCATACCTAGTTGGGATAGGGTAGTTCCCAACAAATGATTTAAAGTTAAGATCAAGAACTGGACCTTCTACAATATCCGATCTTATTGGATTAGGTCGATCAAGTACTAGTACTGGAATATTTAATTCAGCTGCTGCTTCCATTACTAAACCTAGAGTAGTTATATAAGTATAAAAACGTGACCCAATATCTTGAATATCATAGATAATGAGATTTATTCCAGATAGCATTGATGCATTTGGTTTTTTTGTCCCACCATATAGGCTAATTACTTTTGGAAGTTTTTCTATATCTTTATAATTGATTTTTTGGCCATTCTCTGCTTCACCAAATAGCCCGTGTTCTGGCGAAAATATAACTTTTAGATCTACGCCATCAACTTTCATTAATCTTTCATAATTAGGTATACCATCTCTATCTATTCCTGTATGATTTGTTACCAGAGCGATTGTTCTTGATTGAATAAAATGAAGTTTTTTTTCTAATAAAATATCAATACCATTAAACACAGTTAATTTTTCTGAAATAGGTATTTTATTTGTTTGATAATACATGGATTGGATTTTGTGAATTCCAATTTTATTGTTTTGCGGGTTATCTGCAATTGACACTGTTGTTAACAAAATCAAAATAAATAGTATTTTTTTCATTTTAATAATGTAACCTTTTTTGTTTGAATTTGATTGCCATTTTGAATAGAAATAAAATATATACCATTTGGTACAGGATTCCCATTATTATTAAATCCATGCCATGTCCAGGTTAAATGAGTTTTATTTGTTGGTAATAGGATACTATATATCTCTTTTCCGAGTATATTATTAATACTAATCTGACTAGCGTGATTATTATTAAGAGCAGAGTAATTTACTGTAAATGAGTTATTTGCAGGGTTCGGATATATTGTTAGAGAGTCTAGTTCAATTAATTTTGATGTTTTTAATAAGGATTCTTCACCAAATTTAGCATTAAGGAGGTTCCAGAGTTCACTTCTATTACCATCGTAGCCAAGTGCCCATATTCCGACGCCTTTTAATTCATTTAATAATGCAAAATCATATTTTAATGAAAGGGAAAGACTATCATCATACCATCCTTGATTCCAGCTATTATTTTCATATGCATACCAAGGTGTTTGTGAGGATTCATGCCATCGTTTTCCATATGAAAGAGCTAGACCTTCAATTTCAGAATAAAATTTTGCAACTCCTATGTCAGTAGTATTTGCTCCTGGAAAGCTTGAAGATGTTGGCCATTCAAACCCGTAATAAGGGCAGCCTAAAATAAGTTTATCTATTTGGTAGTTTGTTTTATTTAGGTAGTCGTTTAATGTCCAAGTCAATGTATATCCTGTGCCTGCAAGAGGAGCGACAGGTCCTGAGATTGTGCTTCCACCCCAATGATAAGAATATCCCATGATAAATAACCCATCGCTTATAGTAGCCAGAGCATTATAGTCCCACGCGTTATTCCAATCAACTGCTGGTGTTGCAATGGTTACTTCAGATCCTGGAATAGTAGAATGAAATGCACTAGTAAGATTTTGAATAAAATCAATCATGTTATCTCTTTGTGATGCTGGTAATGATTCAAAATCGATATTTACACCATCCGCATTCCCTAGTTGAACTTGAGCGATAAGGTTGTTTATTAGATTTTGTTTATAACTATGATTACTTAGCAACGTAATTAAATCGTTACTATCAAATAGAGTAGCAACTAATACTACTTTTGTTCCATGTGCATGTGCTTGATTAATTAGACTAGGAATAGGCCACCCATGCAAATTATTAATAGAGCCTATTGCATTTATTTCAGCACTAAAAAATGCTAGGGTAGATATTAACTCAAAATTATAGTTTGTCCATGCAGTTCCCATCCAGTAAGGGTGATAGCCAAAAACCTCTTTTGAATTTGGACGAGATCTAGTAGATATAGGTTGAATTATCTCAGTAGTATCATATTGTTCGTGAGATAAATAATTTATATTATAATACTCTGATTGCAATTGGTGTATACTACTACGATTTTGCGAATAATAGACTGTAGCAAGTATTAGTAAGGCAAGTATCTGTCTAAGATATAAAATTTATTGGCTCCTTTATTTTTTTATTATTCTCACAATAAAGATGCATAATAGAAAGTATTATAATAATAAAAATTACATGAATATAGGATAAATTTAATTATTCAATAGTATTACATTTAGAATTCATTATTCTAATTTTTCTGGATTTTGTAATATTATACAATTGGCATTATGGTAAAACATCTATTGATAGAAATAATAAAAAATAT
>Ga0208277_1002132_pt1 | contig 11346 bp, 14 predicted proteins | sample ETNtaG_5_FD_185782 | JGI IMG/M metagenome (GOLD analysis project Ga0208277, IMG submission 185782) | Marine microbial and viral communities from oxygen minimum zone, Eastern Pacific Ocean - ETNP201406SV205 (SPAdes) (version 2) | ecosystem: Environmental > Aquatic > Marine > Oceanic ...
CAGAGTTGGATGTTCTATGCTATCTTGTTCGAGTTAAATTCCTTAGTCTGAAACACGCATTAATATCCATACCGACTATGGATATGTCATGGAGCAAATTAAAATTGCAGAGACATTGAAGGAAAACAATGCAAAAACCACAGCAAACTTTGCCGTTATTATGGTTATCATGTTCGTGATAGCCTTCGTAGTGACAGTTGTACCAATAGCACCCACATTGATCATTTTGGCAGCACCTGCCTTACTAATGAACTTGGGATGGATACTGTTCGCAGGTCTGAGATGAGTTCAAACTGTAATTCTAGCAGTTATCAGCCTACTAGGGGCTGCTCTACTCGCTAGGAAGAACGATTGATTGCAACTAAAAATTCAGTCAGCATTATGCACTAGTTGTGCAACCAGACAGCATGGTCGATAGTCAACTGATGTGGTTTCTCGGTTTGGGTGCTTTTGCATTCCTTACAGTTATGGCAATCAAGCCGTTTCATGCCTATCTCATGTCAAAAGGCTGCGAAAACATGGTTGCAGTCTACTACAACAGAAAGGTAGCGCACATGGTTGCAGGTGGCATACCTCTAATCATGTGTCCAATTGTATTCACAGATCCAATTTATCCACTTTTAGGTGGAGTCCTCGGTTCGATTGGCCTAGCTGCAACTCATCTCATGGACAAGCGCCTTTGGTGGATGCAAACTGAGCAAAACATGAATGATGCAACATTTGCATTCATGCTAGGGATATCTGTATTCGCTCTATGGCATTATTTAGACGATGCCTGGTTAGCAATTCTCCCTGCCCTTTTCATGGCATACGGCGACGGAGTAACCGGCATTATTCGCAACAAGTTGTTTGCAAAGCGAACTAAGAGTGCATGGGGCAATCTTGGAATGGCAATTCTTTGTATTCCACTAGGATTCATAATTGGAAAGAACGCTGACCCTTCAATTCCATTGTGGGGAGCAATTTCAGGGGCAGTTGCATCTTTCGTTGAGCGTTACGAGTTTGGGCCAATTGATGACAATGTGCTAATTGTTGTTGCATCGTGCATAGTTATTGCAGCAGGAGTACACTTCGGTCCAATATTTTGATTACTCTTCTTCTGAGAATTTTTCTAATTCCTTGTGTAGTAGAGCCATTACAGCATCTACATCTTTGGCTTCCAAAATCTCTTGGCGCAAATCCAAATCTCCCATCAGCATGGCAGATACAGCGAAAACAGAACCTGGTTTCTCATTGATTGCATCCATTATTGGTGAGGTCTGAATCCAATTAGTGAATGTCTCATCATCGACCTTCAAAATTAAACCTACACGGTGAAGGATTCCTCTTACGATTTCTTCCAAATCATTTTGTTGACTTTCATTCATTACCTCGGTAGTATCGATGAAATCGACATCTCCACTGATGTACAACTTTGAAGTTTCAACATCTTCAGGTATTTCTTCAATTAATGATTCGAGATCTGGATAGATTCCTTCTTTTTCCATGAATTTACTCATCGATGGATGACTGAAGGGCGGGAGAGCTGGCTGATGCACCTTGGAAATTGTAAATCTTCTTCGACCAATAATTTCCAAGAAATGATTGCTTCCTTTGGTTTCATGATGAATAATCTCCGCCTCACATCCATATTCCATCGGTCCATCCCAATGATTGATTTGAGAAAGATAGTCACTTCTAACTAAACCGAAATTCTTCTCGTCTAGTAGACAATCATCCAACATTTGTTTGTACCGAGGCTCAAAAACTCGCAGTTCCTGCACTTCACCTGGTAACAAAACCATAGGTAGGACGAACAAAGGGAGTTTTTCCATGCTCTAGAGAAGACTGGATTTTCTTATCAACATATGTTTCAAAGAATACACCAATAGGGAGTGCAAACTGTTTATACTGACTTCAAGACATGATTTCGTCTTGCTCTGCGTCTTCAAACAGGACGAATTCGTATTCACCTGTTGCACTATCATAGTCGATGCTAGCGAATAGTGCTTTGATTTGTCTATCCTCAAACGGATCGTTGAAAATTGGTTGCTCTTTTCTGAAGATTGCAAGGATTTCCTTATACTTCACCATATTCATTTTCCCAGTAATTGTGTAAATTGCTGACTCTGCACCTTCATCGAGAAGGTCATCTCCCTCATTACCACGGATTACAGTACGCTGCAGGCGGCGCTTTACATTCATGTGAACGTTACAGTTTTCGATTCTTACCCAATCCTCACCAGCAGTAGTGATGAAGCACTCGTTAATCTCCATACCAATGGCTAATGAAGGAATGATATTAGTGCTTGTGCCTAATTCAGTTTGCTAATTGGTTGAGCATATCCTCTATGGTTTCAGGATTAGCTTCCTTATTCTTGTTAGAAATACAATTGCGTCCCAAAACAATGCACCCAAGGAAAGAGAACATCTGGCGCATTGCTATGATTACGTGTGCTCCGCCGCCACCAGAATGTGTTGCTAGACCGACTTTGCGTCGGTTGAATAATGCACGGAAATCTTGCCATTCTGTACTTAGCCAAGCCACTGCGTTATTCAGAGTAGGAGGCATCGAACCATTGTATTCGGGTGCAATAATCATCCAAGAATCTGCACCAGACATTGCGGCCTTTAATTCCGCCATTCCAGGCACAGTATCCAATTCCTTCGAGCGAGCAACAGTGAACATTGGCATATCTAATTCCACTAGATCAATGATGTCTGCTTCATGTCCCATCTCACGTGCAGCATCAGCGAATTTGTCTGCTAATGCACGATTATTATCTGAGGTTGCTGTAATCATCAAAATCTTGGCCATGAACCCCCCAAGTGGTTTAGGTTCTCAAAGGTGTGCATGCATAAAAGACTAGAGTTTGATATACAACATCACTGATTTAACTTCATGGAGGAAGAGATTCAGTTTGAACCACTTCCTGCTGAGAGGGTAGAATACGCACCACCTCCACAACAAGAAGCAAAGGATAGAGGTTGGATAGGCATTGCATTCATTCGTTTGCTATCTCTTGCTATTGTTGGCGCTGCTGTCTACTATTCAACTGAAGGATTAGTGGCAATGTTTGTCTTGTTTATTTTGGTTGTACCAGTAGAGAAAATATTCCCAAGGCATAGGGGTCAGAAAGTTAGAAGGCCACTGTACAAATTAGACATGAGTTATGCAATGTCCTCACCATTACTCAACCTTATCGGATTAATTGCTGCAGTAATTGTTGCTATCATTTCATTTGCTTGGGTACCAGGGCTAATGATGAGACCTGTCGTGGCACTAATCCCTACCGAATGGCTTCCAATAGTAGGTTTTCTACTCTTTGATTTTGTTAGCTACTGGACTCATAGATTCTACCATGAGATTCCAATTCTATGGAAATTTCATGCTATACATCACTCAACAGAACACCTTGATTGGGTTAGTGGATTTAGAGCGCACCCCTTTGATGGAACACTAATTGCACCAGCATTTGCATTCCTAGTTGCAGCTGGTTTCAGTCCCGAAATTACAGGGCTGTTCGCTATCTTCCAGATTGTACTAGGATTGTTACTGCATGCCAATGTAAGATTTAGACTGCGCTGGTTACACCCTTTCCTAGGAACTCCCGAAATGCACCATTGGCACCACAGTAATGAAGAAGATGCAATATGGACAAATTATGGGGCTGCAATTCCATTATGGGATCAAGTATTCGGAACTTACTACATGCCCAAGGATAAACGACCATCAGTTTACGGTGTCGATGAACATATTGAACCAAATATGGTAGACCAGATTATGTACCCTCTAAAGGGGATTGGAAATCCATTCAATATAGTTCGGCATCCTTTCAGATCAATAGGTATTGGAATCAAATTTTATTGGAATTTGATGAAGCAGATGAAGTGGGTAATTTTCAGACCAAGGGGGATGAAGCCTCCCGTGTAAGTGACAATTTACTTACGCCTGAAGATTGTAGAAACATATGGCCTCTCGCCACCAAAAGGGTTGATGTGAGTATGTCTTATCGATTCAATCAAATCCCAATTTACATCTAAAAGATCAATCAGCATTTCCTCATCATAAGTATGCAAATCCAACCCACAACAAATCTTGGCTCCATCCCTAGAGAATGTCTCAATCACGGCATAACCTCCGCTCGGTATGCAAGATTCAAGATTGGAAACATAGGCATCCCTTTCATTATCACTTAACAGGAAATGTAGTACTGCACGATCATGCCAAATCTCATACTCGCCTAATTCCATAGGTTTAGATAAATCACCATGAATGTACTTCAAGTTCTCACCATGTCGATTAGAAAGAATACGTAAAGCCTCAGATGAAATGTCAAGAACTGTTACATCGTATTCATTTTCGACCAGCGTATCAATCAGGGTTGTAACACCTGCACCTACATCGATAATCCGTTTCCCATCGCACGATGAAATTAAATCCATTGAGACCGCATGTTCTTTCTGATACCATCCTAATTGCGTTGTATCTGCATCAGTATAGGCTGCATCCCAGTGTTTTGCATCACTTGGCATACCTAGACCTCATTGGAAAGTTACGTCGACTTCCATGGTTTCACTTACTGAAACACAAACCGGACAGTTACATCCCTCGGTGATTAGCCATGACCTTTCCTCAATGGTCATGTCTGAAGGAAGGCTAACAACAACTTCCAATTTAGCAACTCTGCGAGGATTAGCAGCCATAGTTTTCTCAACACTACCTGACATACTAGATACGTCGATTCCTTTGGAATCTGCGCGAATTGCTACGATTGTCATTATACATGTTAGCATTGAAGTCGCAAGTAAATCAGTTGGTGAGAAGGATTCTCCTTTGCCCTTGTTGTCAACTGGTGCGTCTGTAATTAGTTGCTTGCCGGATGGTTCGTGAGTTGCGGTACATCTCAGATTGCCGTCATAACTAGCTTCAATCCTTACCATTTACTCACCATCCAGATCAATTTTGTGACCCATCCTATCTGCTTTGGTTAGTAGATAGTCCCGATTCTCGTTTACAACTCCAACAATCAATGGAACTCGCTCGACTACATTGATCCCATATTCTTCCAGTTGTTTTGCTTTGTCAGGATTGTTAGAAAGTAAGCAAACAGCGTCTACTCCAATCGCTTCTAGCATTGTACTTGCAATTCTATAGTTACGTGCATCAGCAGGCAATCCCAGCATCAAATTGGCATCTAGAGTATCTGCGCCTTGGTCTTGCAAGTGGTAAGCCTGAATCTTTGCGTGAAGACCGATTCCTCTACCTTCTTGTCGCAGATATACAACCACTCCCCAGCCTTTCTCAGCAATCGCTTTGAGAGCCGCATCTAGTTGAGGTCCGCAATCACATCGAAGCGAACCAAATGCATCTCCAGTAAGGCATTCCGAGTGGACTCTCATCAAAACAGGGTCCGGTCCAGTCATATCGCCCATGGTAAGAGCAACATGATCAAAACCTGTTTCAGATTCGTGAAATACACGAATATTGAATTCACCATGTTTGGTAGGCAGGCGTGCTTCACTAGGAACTTCATCTACAATCATTGGCAGACCTCTATGATAAATCTAAATTCTCCAGCCGAATTATCGACATCAACTAACTTATGCCCAAGTCTTTCAACGAGTAATGGCATATCATGCATTGTTTCCGGGTCATCTGCAACAACCATCAAAACATCTCCTTGTCCCAAATCAATCAACGCTTTCCTTGCCTGAGAAACAGGAACCGGACAATAATGCCCTAGAACATCCAGTTTATGTGTCGGCTCCACAATTTACCCGAAGGGATAGCCAACTTCAACCCTCCCACAAGTGAGAATTCATCAATGAAGTGATTTATTGGGTAACATGGCCGGAGAGGTTAAGCCACTTCCAGAGGAGGTCGATGACCTATCTTGGGCGGAAGTTGCTCAACTTGGAAGGACTTACCTGAGAATACCTGTGGCTCTTCTATTGGTTGAGGCCTTTTACTGGTTTATCACGCAGCCGACAAATACTCTAGGGCTTATCCAAGAATCAGAAGCTTGGATTTGGTACCACTTGACTGAACTAATCTACGGACCAGGTGCTGCAACACTATCGGAATACAACGGTTGGACTACTCTTGTAACCTTCCACCACCCTGATTTTAGATATGATGAACTCCGATTATATGTTTCAGATGAATGCGCTGGTGTTCATGAAATGATCTTCATATCAGTGCTGATAATGATGACTACCGGTGTACCTCAGCGGCTAAGAATCAAGAGTGCTTTGGTTGCTTGTGGAATCATATATGTTCTGAACATCGTCAGACTACTTGTCCTATATCCTCTGGCATTATCTGGATGTGCTGAAAATCCCGATATGTTAGGCTGTGAGCAGCCAATGCACGATTTCCATGCATTTGTGTATCAATGGGGATTCCTAATTGTCTTAGTAATAATGTGGTTAATTTGGTTTAAGTGGGTCAATGCTGGAGACTTGATTCGAAGAGAAAATGAAGCAGGCAAAGACAAATGGGAGTTTGTCTATCGTAAGAATTGGACTACACTAAGTAAATCAGTTATCGCTCTTTCAGTGTTATTGATTATTGGAGCTTTTACTAATGTATTGTTGGATGATGATGCAATGGAAGCAAAAGAAACCGTAGATAACTGTGAATTTTATTCGAGCGTTACTGGAGATTGTGGTGAAGCAAATGACATCTGGTCTCAAGAAATTCAATCTTCTTGGTCATTAGCGACTCTTGGCATGCTAGGGTTCGCTGCAACAATAATTACAATTCAGACTCCCAACAAAACCGAGGAAGAATAATTCATCCTTCAACAATTGATGCGCCTATTCCATTAGAGTTCAAAGAACGAACTGCTAAAGATGCGTGTTTATTGTGAACCTCTACGATTGTATGATCACTTGAAATTACAATATCACCGATTGCTAGTTCATTGCACTTTAGAGATTTAACTATTTGATCGACTATTGAAAACTTTGAGAGCGAGGTAGTGTCCAATTTGATTGGAACCATACCAAACACATCTGCTGCTTCAGCATTATCTTCTTGCTTTTTGACAGGGTCTCTATCTACTCCATCTGGAAGTTCAGGAGCTTCTGATTCAATAATTTCCAAAGAATGTGTCGCACTAATCTTGTTCATTTGTGGAATGTCATCTCTTCCAACTAACGCCCAAGCCTCACCTTTACGGCCAATTCTACCAGTACGGCCGATTCTGTGAACATAGTTGTCTACATCATCAGGAACGTCGTAATTAATCACTAGAGTAATTCCGTCTACATCTATACCTCTAGCAGCAACATCGGTTGCAACTACAACTTTTGAATTACCATCTTTGAAATTTGAAATGATTTTGTCTCTTTGATTCTGTGACAAATCTCCGTGGATCCCATCAACATCGAATCGATGTTTCTTTAGACGTTGAACAAGTAAATCTACCATTCTCTTGGTATTTGTGAAAATGATTGTTTGGTCCTCATCAGTCATTCTTGCTAGAAGACGCCCAACGACCCACAATTTGTTTGCACGACCAATTCTAACACTATACTGATCGATTGGAGGTATGTCCAACTTTTCCGTATTGGTCATTACAAACTCTGGATCGTTCATGAACTCGTTAGCAGCATCAATAATTTCTTGAGGGAATGTTGCTGAGAAAAGTAAGGTTTGTCTTCTGTTAGTCATTCTCTCAATAACCCACATAATGTCTGGGAAGAATCCCATGTCAAGCATTCTATCTGCCTCATCAAGAGTAAAGAAATCCGGTTTTGATAAATCGATATGCCCGCGCTCGGTCATATCCATCACTCTGCCAGGTGTTCCTACAATTATGTCAACCCCAGCCTGCAAACTTCTCGCTTGTTTTTCTAAATCAGTACCGCCGTAAACGGTTTGAATAATCAATCCGGTTTTTCCTTGGATGTTGGACATCTCTTCTGCAACTTGATTTGCTAGTTCTCGAGTCGGTGCTAGAATTAGAGCTTGCAGTTCACCAGTAGGTTTGCATGCATTCATTATCGGCAAACCAAATGCTGCTGTTTTTCCAGAGCCCGTTCTTGCTTGTCCGATTACATCTTTACCTGACAAAGCAATAGGAATTGTTTCCTTTTGGACTTGAGTGGAAAATTCCCAACCGATATCGGCTAAGCCTGCTAATATTTCATCATTCAAATCCCATGCAGAGAATGGTGTGGTTGTGAACATTTTGTCACCTCATTCCGTCCCTTCCCAAATTGGGCCACCGGGACGGGGAGTGACCCCCGTGTCACGATCAGAAGTTTTCGCTATCCTTTGCCTCAGCCTTGAGAACACCCATCCAATACTTGTGGGCGTTATCTCTGGTGAGCGGCTTCTTCATCTGGCGAACATGCTCTAGAATGTACTGACGGAACTTTAGAGACTTGGTACGGTTAATGCCGTTAGGCGTGACTCCGTCCCATAGGTCGTTGAACTGCTTCTCTTTATCGTTGAATGCTTCCTCAGACATGAGTAGTACTCCTTGAGCGTTTCGCCGACCTGCATTCCCCTATTAACCATGTCGAGGCTTACCAGTATCTTTCTCAGGAGGCGGAAGTTCTTCCAGTCCCACGGTTTTACCTTGAGATTCAGCGATTTCAACATCAATTTTTGGAACCTTTGGAGCAGGCGCCAAGAAGGCATTCTTTTGCGCCTCCGTACCTTCGATTTGCGCATCGAAAGCCATCTCTTGCAATTCTTTCCTGATCTTTGGATCCTTTTCTTCACGAAGTAAGGCATTGCAATGATTGCGCAATACTTCATCACCCATGAGCCTAGGTAAAATTTTGACACAAGCCAATCGAACGCTTGTGTTTTTGTGGTTACACCCTGCCAGAACTAGGTCCTTAGCACGCCCATGATCTGTATCTAACACCTCGATACACTTTATTGCTGAAACCATGACATTTGTATCTTCATCCAAAATCGCTCTTTCTGCGAGTATGGTCGCGATTCTTTGCTCCTTGTGTGCGAGAGGCACTAAACATTTAGCAGCCTGTCTGCGAGTTTCAACATCTTCATCTTCTAAGGCCCATCCAACCAAATCCCAAGCTGCTGCACCTCCTTTAGAGAGAACTCTTCTCAACAAACCGGCTGATTTCCTTCTCAATTCAAGAGATTCTTCTTGTAATAACTCATCGATGTGGTCACAAGCCACCTCGGGCCAGGTTGTACACAAGCCACCCAATCCCGAAAATGCTGCATCTCTTCTGAATTTCACATGATGTCTCAACTCAAAAGCGAGTGTGCCATCGGTTGCAGATGGGAAAGTTGGTGCTACGATTTTCAAGCATTCACTTGCAGCTCTTCGAACGGATGATTCCTTATCATCGAGCAGTACTGAAAGATGATCAAATAACTCGTCGGGTCGCGACTCGGCTACAGATGGCAGAGCAAATAATGCTGCAACCCTTACCATTGGGTCGTCATCCATGAGGCAATCGATTAGCACTTTATGCGCTTCACGTGCCATTGCTCCGCCAAGATTTGATAGGCCTCTGATTCCATCGAGTTTTTTCATTTCGTGATCTTTTTCTTTCCAAGCCACTTTGTAAGATTCAATTTGTCCGGTCGCTAATGGAATCACTGCTTGTGTGGGTAGCGCCATCCAAGGCCCATCACGAATTTCCCTTTTCTTGCTTTGCCGTCGCCCGCCTCCTACATTTATTGGACGTCCCGTCCGGGGGTCGCGAGCGATGTATTCACGTGACATAGCGATGGGGGCATAACGAAGGGGGAAATGAACCCTCGCTTTTTTTGTCATTCATTATTCCAAAATTATCAAGCCCTGTATGCTCTGCGTAATTTCATGCGCAGGGGGGCTTTGGCATTTGGAATCGTGCTATTATTCCTATTGCCAACATGGTCTTCGGTTCAAAACGAACTACTCACATCATCAACCAATCAATCATTTCATCAGGACCAATTGTTCAATCAAACTGGATTCACTCAGGATGGAGTTTACACTGACTCAACTGGGGAAGTGCATGTTAATCGGCCGGATATTCAGTGGCTAACACCCGTAGACGGACCAATTATGTCTAGAACTGGAGCATGTTCAGCGTCAATTGAATCTCTTGGACAAGTATGGGTGATGGGGGGTTGGACCGACCCTGACCCTCAGCAACAAAACGATGAGGGGCCAACAGATTTGATTGAAATCATGAAAAACGATAACAAAACTTGGGAACCATCTGAATTTAATCTACCATATGCCCAACAATATTGCGAAGCAGAGGTCGCTGGAAACTTAGTGGTTGTAGTAGGAGATTGGTTTCGCAACTCAAATCCCGCACAATATCCAACTGGTCGCGTACAAATTTACAATCTTGATAACAAAACTTGGTATGAAGGAAGTTCGATGCCATCCGGAAATGAAAGAGGATTAGGAGCCATGGCAGAAGCTAACGGTTTCCTGTATTATGCAGGGGGTGTCAGTAATCCTAGTGCTAACGATGCAACAAACAAGACGTATAGGTATGACCCACAAAATGATTCCTGGTCAAGGATGGCAGATATGAATCATCCAAGAGCATCATTCGAAATGGTAAATTTCCATGGACAATTGTATGCAATGGGTGGTTTTATGGGAACACAAACCTGGAATAGACAAGCGCTAGACTATGTAGAACGATATGACCCAGCAACAAATACATGGACAAACATGAGCAAACTTCCTGTTGGCATGTTTGGGTGGTCGGGGACCGTTCTCAACGATGAGATAGTTCTAGTTGGAGGATATAATGGTGGAACAAAAAGTACAGTATACCATTGGAATCCAATTCAAGACACGTGGTCAAAGGGTAATGACATAGGATATATTGGACATTTTGACACAGTTGTCGAGGAGATAAATGGAAGTATAATCTGGGCATCTGGAGATATGTCATCATACGTCTATTACACATGGAGTCAAATGGTTTCACAAGACACTGAGTATCAAAACAAATCAAATTCGCACTCCGCATGGATTACTTCGCCAATTATCGACCTGCGTCCAAATTCCAATTCTAAAGCCACTCCAGTTCAACTAAACTTACAGGGAATTAATACTCCTGGTGGCGAGTTAAGTTTCCAATATCGAACTGCAGGAACATATAGTGGTATCTCCTCTAATTTGTGGGAAGGCCTAGACGGTACAATCAACACTACTTTCCCAACGGGAATAACAAATATCAACTCATCCGGAAATGCTGATTTCATACAGTACCGAATCAAGTTCATTGTTACAGACCTAGAGAACTGGGACGAACCTGATCTAAATTCTATGTCAATCCGTTCAGAACATGCAGGATTTGTATCTAGTATCCCATCTGTATTACACCCAAGGGCGGAAACATTTCACATCCAAACTA
>Ga0208277_1002133_pt1 | contig 11341 bp, 10 predicted proteins | sample ETNtaG_5_FD_185782 | JGI IMG/M metagenome (GOLD analysis project Ga0208277, IMG submission 185782) | Marine microbial and viral communities from oxygen minimum zone, Eastern Pacific Ocean - ETNP201406SV205 (SPAdes) (version 2) | ecosystem: Environmental > Aquatic > Marine > Oceanic ...
GTTTACTTTCCCTCCTAATCTGGAAATTGCAATTGCTTGATTACATCCTTTTCCACCTGGTCCAATATTATAACTGTCGCCAAGAATTGTTTCGCCAGTTGTTGGAATTTTATTTCCTGAGAAACTAATATCCGCAACAAATATTCCAAGAACACAAATAGATGACATTTATCCAATGTTACCTAAAAAAGGCAATACCTCAAGCAAGAAGTAACCTATGATTTGTAATTTGTTTGTTACAATTAAAATTCCTGTAATGAATAAAATAATTCCGCCTGAAATCGAAATTTTGCGAATATTTTTTTTAAAATTTTTAGAAAATTCTAAAAATTTTGATATTCCATAACCTGACAACACGAACGGTATGGCTAGACCTAATGAATAAAAACTTAAAAGCAAAATTCCTTTTCCTATGCTGTTTTCTGTAGCTGCCAGAGCTAATATCGATCCTAGCACAGGTCCTATGCAAGGTGTCCAGCCAAAGCCAAAAGCAGCACCAACAATAAGAGGAAAAAACAAATTGTCTGAGTAACTTTCTGTATAAATCCTCTTTTCTTTATTAAGAAAATTTAAATTCAAAATCCCTATGAGTTGCAAAGAGAATATTATGATTACTAAACCTGCTGCAATCCTCAATGAATTTGAATATTCTAATAAAAGATTTCCAATAAATGAAGCGGTGGCTCCAAAAGAAATAAAAACCAATGAAAATCCAAGTGAAAACAAAATCGTTTTAAGTAAGATTTTTTTCTGTTTTTCAACGATATCTCCAAGACTTTCTCCAGAAATATAAGAAATATATCCGGGTATTAAAGGTAAAACACAGGGAGACAGAAAGCTAATTAGTCCGGCTCCAAAGGCTATAATTAGGTTTAAAATCATAAATTTATTTCTTTGGTTTAAAAACTAAACAAAGACCGTTGTTACAAAATCTTTTTCCTGTTGGCTTAGGTCCGTCATCAAATATATGACCATGGTGACCTCCGCATTTTTTACAATGATATTCTGTTCTTGCATATCCAGCGTTCATATCGGTTTTTGTTTCAAAAACACCAGGTAAAGATGAAAAGAAAGATGGCCATCCAGATCCACTTTCGTATTTCGTAGAAGAACTAAATAGTTTGGTTCCACAACTTACACAATGATAATCACCCTCTCTTTTCTCTTGGTTTAAAGGACTTGAGCCTGCTGGTTCTGTGCCTTCTTCATGAAGTATATAATTTTGTTCTGAAGTTAAATCTTTATTCCGTTTGCTATTCATTGCCTTAATTCTATAACATTTTTGAATACTAAAAAATGAAGCAAATTGTTATTGACTTCTAACCGTTAAATCTAATATACTTTCATTCATAGCGCTGATTTAAAACAAATTGCGAGCGCTTTATAAAACCCGCTAAAGCGTCTAAATCTTTGTCAGACCACCGCTTTAGCCGGTGGTTTTTTTTTGGAGTTGATGAAGATGAGTAAAAATTTGATAGAAAGACTAAATAAAGGCCCTGTTATTTGTGCCGAGGGTTTCCTTTTTGAAATTGAGAGACGGGGTTATATGTCGTCTGGAGAATTTGTTCCAATGGTGTCCCTTGAACATCCTGAAGCGCTAGAAACCCTACATAAAGATTTTCAACACGCTGGTTCTGATATTGTTGAAGCATTTACATACAACGGTCATAGAGAAAAAATGAAAGTAATTGGTAAAGAAGAATTGATAGAACCTTTAAATAGAGCGGCTCTAAAAATTGCAAGAAAAGTTGCAGATTTAAAATCAACGGGACCAAAACCCAACTTAATGGCCGGAAATATATCTAATTCTAATATTTGGAATGACAAAGATAAAAAAACCCATTTACAAGTTGAGAAAATGTTTAATGAAATGATTGGTTGGGCAGTTGACGAAGGGGCGGATATGCTAATTGGAGAAACATATTATTACGCTGAAGAAGCTTTCAAAGCATTGGAAGTTATGAAAAAAACAAAACTACCGACTGTAGTCACAATTGCTCCTATGGCAGAAGATATTATGCGTGATGGTTACGGTATAGTAGAAACTTGTAAAGAATTAGAACAAAGAGGTGCGGATGTTGTAGGAATGAATTGTTTTAGAGGTCCTGCAACAATGTTGCCATACCTGGAAGAGATTAGGAAACAAGTTAAATGTCATGTGGCCGCACTTCCAATACCTGTAAGAACAAATAAAAAATACACTACTTGGTTTAATTTGCCAGATAGGGATGATTGTGCATGTGGTGCACCGCATGGAAGAACTTTTCCTACTGCATTGGAACCTCTTCTGTGTAACAGATATGAAATTGGTCAGTTTGCAAAAGACGCATATAAAATGGGAATTAATTATCTTGGTGTATGCTGTCTAGGAAACCCAATGTTAGTAAGAGAAGTTGCGCACGCAGTAGGTTTAACAGTGCCAGCAAGTAAATATAGAGAAAAGATGGAAAATCATTTTATGTATGGTAAAGATATACCAAAACATATGAAAGATTACGGAAACAAAGCATAAGGGGGAATAATGGCAGGCAAAATAAAACATCCTGAAACAATCGGTTTACATGGCGGAGAATACAGAAGTGATCCAACAACAACAGCTGTGGCTGTTCCAATTTATCAAACAACTTCTTACCAATTTAAAGATGCAGAGACTGCTGCAAATTTATTTGGACTAAAAGAATTCGGTAATATTTATACAAGAATTATGAATCCTACGTGCGATGTTCTCGAAAAGAGAGTTGCTGCTTTAGAAGGTGGGCTTGCTGCAGTTGCGGTTGGGTCCGGTCAAGCTGCTTCGGCATTTTGTGTGCAGAATGTTTGTCGAGCTGGCGATAACATTGTTTCATCAACCGATCTATACGGTGGAACAGTAAATCTATTCAAAAATACTTTGAGCATGCAGGGTATTGAAGTAAGATTTGCTGATCCTAAGGATCCAAAAAATTTCGAAAAATTAACTGACGAAAAAACTAGAGCATACTACGGAGAGTCTTGTCCTAATCCTTATTTGCGAGTCTTCCCAATTAAAGAAGTTGCAGATATTGGAAAAAAACATGGTATTCCATTAATCATCGATAACACCGCTGCTCCAGTAATTTGTAAACCAATAGAACATGGTGCTGCTGTCGTAATGCACTCACTGACAAAATATATTGGTGGACACGGTACATCAATTGGAGGAATTATTGTTGATGGTGGAAATTTTGATTGGGTTCAGAATCCAAAAAAACATCCTAATTTTAATGAACCAGATCCAAGTTATAACGGCGCAGTTTGGGGAAGAGATGTTCCTAAACTAACGGGAGCCAATGTTGCTTTTGCAATAAGAGCTCGAGTAATTTTATTGAGGGATCTAGGCGCTCCATTATCTCCGTTTAATGCTTTTCAGATCATTCAAGGTTTGGAAACCGTTGCTCTTAGAATGAAACAACACTGCGCAAATGCAGAGAAAGTTGTAAAATTTTTAGAGGCACAGAAGAAAGTTAAAAATGTAATCTATCCAACAAACCACCAAGGTGAAATCAGAGAAAGAGCAAAAAGATATATGAAAGGTGGTTATGGTTCTTTAGTTGGAATGGATTTAGGCTCAAGAGAAGCTGGCGCCAAATTTATCAATAGTTTAAAAATGCTTTATCACGTTGCAAACATTGGTGATGCAAGAAGTTTGGCTATACATCCTGCGACAACAACTCATAGTCAGTTGAGCGATAAACAATTGGCAGAGGCCGGTGTAACACCAGGTTATGTAAGGCTTTCAATTGGGATAGAACACCCTGATGATATCATAGCCGATATCGAACAAGCTTTAGCCGCATAATTTAAACTACTAGCTCAGGGCATTTTTTTTTGCTATTTTTCCTGTGTGAAAAAAAAATATTCCTTTTTTAGTATTCTAAAAAACTCTCTTTCTTATAACGAGAATTGGAAGAAGATGTGGCGTAGTCCTGAACCACGAAAATTCTATGACATTATAATTGTTGGAGGTGGCGGGCATGGTCTTGGTACCGCTTATTATCTCGCTAAAGAACACGGTTTAAAAAATATAGCCGTTATAGAAAAAGGTTGGCTTGGAGGTGGAAACACTGGTCGTAATACTACCATTATAAGATCAAACTATCTTTGGGACGAGAGTGCACATCTTTACGAACATTCTTTAAAACTTTGGGAAAATTTATCTACAGAATTAAATTATAACGTTATGTTCAGTCAAAGAGGCGTATTAAACCTCGCTCATAATGAACATGACATTAAAGAAATTAAAAGAAGAGTAAGCGCAAACAAACTAAATGGAATTGATTCTTACTGGGCTGATACAAAAAAAATAAAAAAACTTGTGCCAATCATGAATACTGATAACTGTAGATATCCAGTGCTTGGAGCATCTTATCAACCTAGAGCAGGAACAGCACGTCATGATGCTGTGGCATGGGGTTATGCAATGAGAGCGGACGAAATGGGTGTTGATGTTATTCAAAACTGTGAGGTTAAAAAAATTAGAACTAAAAATGGTAAAGTTCATGGAGTTGAAACTTCAAAAGGAATTATAAGAGCTAAAAGAGTTGGTGTTGTTGCTTCGGGCCATACAACTGTTTTGGCTGAAACAGCCGGAATAAAATTGCCTCTACAAAGCAAACCTCTTCAAGCTTTAGTGTCAGAGCCAATCAAACCTGTAATTGATACCGTGGTAATGTCTAACGCAGTTCATGCTTATGTAAGTCAATCTGATAAAGGTGAACTTGTAATAGGTGCAGGAACAGATGGTTATAATTCTTTTACTCAAAGAGGTGGTTACAATACTATTGAAGATACTTTAAGAGCGATAATAGAGCTCTATCCAATCTTTGGAAAAATGAAAATGCTTCGTCAGTGGGGAGGTATTGTAGATATTTGTCCTGATGCAAGCCCAATTATAAGTAAATGTGAAATTGAAGGTTTATATTTTAATTGTGGATGGGGAACAGGGGGATTTAAAGCAACCCCGGGAAGCGCTAACTTATTTGCTCACACTATTGCAAAAGATAAACCTCACTCTATTAATGCTCCTTTTAGTTTGGAGCGTTTTGTTAGTGGTAGATTGGTAGACGAACACGGAGCAGCAGCTGTAGCTCATTAAAATGTTTATAATAAATTGTCCATATTGCGGAAAAAGAGACCAGTGTGAGTTTTCCAATGGTGGAGAAGCTCACGTAGCACGACCAAAAGATCCTGAACAAATTAACGATAGAGATTGGTCAGAATATGTTTTTGTAAGAGCAAACCCTAAGGGAATTTATTATGAACGTTGGGTTCACACACACGGATGCAAAAAATGGTTTAACGCCGTCAGAGATACCTCAACTGATGAAATATTAAAAGTTTACAAGTTAGGAGAAACTCCTCCTCCAATTAAAGAATTTAAAAATACACTAAAATCACCGTCGGGTGAACCAGAAGTGGGGTCAGGAAATTTCACGGTGAAAAAACCATGAGTGATAACAAAATTTATTTTAAATTTGACGGAAAAAGATATGGGGGCAATGAGGGAGACACTATTGCGTCCGCCTTACTAAGAAACAATATAAAATTTGTGGGCAGAAGTTTTAAATATCATAGGCCAAGAGGGATATATACTTGTGGTGTTGAAGAACCAAACGCTCTTGTTCAAATCATAAATGAACATAATGAACCCAATGTAAGAGCTACTGTAAAAAAAATTTACGAAGGAATGGTTGTTAAAAGCCAAAACCGATGGCCTTCATTAAAAAGAGATTTTGGTTCGATTAACAATCTTTTCTCGCCAATATTTTCAGCAGGCTTTTACTATAAAACATTCATGGGACCAAAGGGATTTTGGAAAAAAGTTTACGAACCTTTGATTAGAAGAACGGCTGGTCTTGGGAAACCTCCAAAAGAATTTAGATCTAAAAGTATACATCTCCATCACAATGTTGATGTTTTGATTGTAGGTGGCGGTTTAAGTGGTCTTTTAGCTGCTAAAAAATTAGCTGGAACTGATCACGATGTTTTATTAATAGATCGAGATGATTGTTTAGGGGGTGTTTTAAAGAATACAAAAAAAATTAAATCAATAGACAATCAAAGATCAAATACTTGGTTAGAAAAAACAGAATGGCTCATAAAAAATTCAAAAAATATTAAGATATTAAAAAATACAACGGTAACTACTTATAATTTTGATAATCATTTGATTGCGTTTGAGGACAAGTCAGTAGGAAAACCTCCTGACAATAGTAAACCAGAACTTATTCTCCATAAAATTAGAACAAAGCACACTATTTTAGCTAATGGACACATTGAAAGATTTATCTCGTTTAGAAACAACGATTTACCAGGAATAATGCTTGCTGCTTCATTTGAAAAATATATTCACAAATACGGTGTTGTTCCGGACCAAAGCCCTGTCATTTTTACAAACAACTCTTCTACTTTTAGTCTTGTTAAGTCGCTACTTGATCTTGGTCATAAGCCAAAAGCCTACGTTGATGCTAGAGATAAAAAGAAAATAGAGAAAGAAACTTTAGAACTTTTAACAAAGCATAATATTCCTTTGTATGCTAAGTCGGAAATTGAAGGGTGTGATGGAAAAAATGGAGTTGAAAAAGTATCTATAAGAATTAAAAAAAACGAAATTATTAAAATTAAAACCTCAATGCTTTGTGTTTCGGGAGGTTTTAATCCTGATATTCATTTATTTACGCAGTCAAAAGGCTTAATCAAATGGGATGATTCTCTTTTTACATTCAAAGCTGAGAAATCATTTCAAAATACAATTACTTTGGGATCGGTAAGCGGAAATTTTAGTTATGAAAAACTTGTTAATGAAATTAATAAAAAACTTAGCTTTCTTGAAGGAGTTAATAGCCTTGAGCTAAAATTAGATATAAATGGATCAAAAAAATTTCAAATCAAAGAACTTTGGGAAACAAAACATGCTAAAAAATCTTTGTGGTCAAAATCTTTTATAGATCTTCAAAACGATGTTACTACAAAAGATTTAAAACAAGCAGTGCTTGAAGGTTTTAATCGTATTGAACATTTAAAACGTTTCACAACAAATAGCATGGGAACTGATCAAGGAAAGATAAGTAGTATTAATGCTCTTGGTATTGTTTCAAAAATATTAAAGAAAAATGTTTCAGAAGTTGGAACAACTATCTATAGACCTCCTTACACTCCTGTGAGCTTTTCAGCAATTGCTGGGAGAAGTACTTACGAATTTTATGATCCAGAAAGAAAAACTCCTTTGCATACATGGCATGTAAATAATAATGCTGTTTTTGAAGATGTAGGGCAATGGAAAAGGCCTTGGTATTTTAAACAACATGAAAATGAAACCATGCATGAAGCCGTTCAAAGGGAATCTAAACAGCTTAGAGAGACCGCTGGAATTCTAGACGGAAGCACACTTGGAAAAATAGAAATCAAAGGAAGAGATGCATTAGCATTTTTGAATCTTATGTACACTAATAGTTTTACTAAAATGAAACCGATGTCTGCGAGATATGCTCTTATGCTCGGTGAAGATGGCATGGTCAAAGATGATGGAATTGTTTGTAAAATAAATGATCAACATTTTATAACAACAACAACTACAGGCGGTGCCGCAAACGTTTTAGCTCACATGGAAGAATATGCTCAAACAGAATGGCCGGACATGAATGTCTATATGAATTCTATTACCGAACAATTTGCTACATTTAATATTAGTGGTCCAAAATCAAGGGTGATTATGAGCAGAGTTTTTAATGATATTGATTTTAGCAACGAAAAATTTCCTTTTATGACTTTTAATAATTTTAAATATTTAGACACTCAAATTAGGATTTTACGTGCGAGCTTTACTGGAGAACTGGGTTATGAAATTTATGTTCCTCCTAAATATGCTTTAAAACTTTGGCAAAGAATTTTCTTTTATAGTAGAGATTTTGAGCTCGTGCCGTATGGAACGGAAACAATGCATCTTTTAAGAGCTGAGAAAGGATACATTATTGTTGGTCAGGATACAGATGGAACGGTCACACCACTTGATCTTAATTTAAACTGGATGATCGGTAAAAAGAAAAAAGATTTTATTGGTAAGAGATCTTTGGTTAGAAGTGACATTGTAAAGGAGAGTAGAAAACAACTTGTTGGTCTTGTTCCTGTAGACAAAACTTATGGAATAGAAGAAGGACAACACGTCATTGAAAAAGAAAAATTATCTACGCCCATAACAAAACCCGTTGAAATGCTTGGTCATGTAACTTCTAGCTATTTTAGCCCAACACTAAAACACTCTGTGGCAATGGCTTTAATAAAAGGTGGAAAAAGAAAAATTGGTAGCCGGCTTTATGTATCAACGTCTAATCTTAATACTGTTCCTGTAGAGGTGGTTGAAACCAGTTTCATTGATCCAAAAAATGAAAGGATGCTACTATGAAAATAATAGCTTCTGGAAAAGGTATTAAAATTGTTCAGACTGAGCTGCAACAAATTCTGTTGAGAGGTAAAGGAGATGGTGCTTTTGCCGAAACTATTAACAAGGAAATATCCCTTCTGCCACCTTCAGATAATTTAAGAATGATCAGTAATGACAAATTTCTTTTTGCTAAACAATCTTTTGATCAATGGAGCCTGTTTTGTTTAGTAGAAGAATCCAATGAGGAAATACAAAGACTAATATCCGCCATGAATGCTAACGAGGAAATATTAGCTTCTGATTATTCTCATACAACTTATTTTGAAATCACTGGAGAAAATAAAAACCATTACTTAAGTAAACTCACTCACTTTGATTTACGTCCTAAAAAATTCCCGATATCAACGATGGCTCAAACCCTAATAGCTAGAATTGATTGCTCTATCTATCATCTACAAGATAAATATCTTGTTACCTGCCATAGTTCTTTTGAAGATTACTTTAAAAATCGTCTGCAAGACGCAATTGATTTATAATTAATTATTTCCGTAAATAACTTTATAGTCTTCTCTTTCGGTGCAGAAATAATGCAGCCAGATAGAAATATAACTATAAATTGCAACTATAAACATGGATTGTGAGCCTGTGGCAATTGCAAAAGCAAGTGGAATGCCTATTGCGTAAGTGTACATCGCATTAGAAGACCATTTAAAAATTCCTCTTTTTTCAAAAGGCATGTCTCTATATTTCGGATCGAAGTGGTCAGCACCAGCGGCTCGAGCAAATCCAAAATATTTCCTAACTGAATACATAGTGTAAAGACCCGGAATAAAAACTATAATGGATAAAGCCCATGCTATTAATCCAGGTTTATATAAAGAACCATAATCCACAAAACATAAAACGATTGCAGAAAGTCTTGAGATAATTAAAATTAAAAAAATAATGAAATATCCTTTAAATCCAATAGTGTTGCTAATTGATTTCCAACATAATTCTGATCTCCAACATATCCAAACATAAACCTGATGAACCAATGGAATAGCCATAGCAATCATAAACCAACTTAGAGCGCTTATTCCAAGAAAAGTATTTGTATTGCTATCAAGATCAACTAATTGAGAACCGATATAAAATAATACAATGGTTCCTCCCACATGCCAAATTTGATGTCTAAAGAAAAAGCTTAATTTGTTTTCCATTCTAATTAATACCTAAACATAGTGCGTTTAGCATTGAAACCATAGAAGATTATTGCAGAAGTAATTATAGCACCGCCAATTAAAGTATTTGTGCTAGGAACTTCGTTAATTCCAAACAACGGCAGCCAAACCCAGAGAATTCCACCTAGAACTTCTGTAAGCGAAAGTAGTGTTAAATCTGCGGCGGGTAAATATCTTGCTTTTGTAGTATACAAAATAACTCCTGAGCAAACTAAGAATCCATGTAACGCTGAGAGTGAAGTATTTTTTAAAGATATAAGTATATTGCTATCATTAAACAATAAAACTAAAAGAGAAACAGCGGCACAAAAAATTCCTGCAATAGCTACTGTCGTAAATTTTGGTGTTTTCTTTCTCCATCTAAGAGAAACCGTAAATCCAGCAAAGCCTAATGACGAAAGTAATCCATTAATTAAACCAAATAGCGTTCCTTCTCCTTTGCTGTCGAATGACATAAATATTACACCAGCTGCCGCAATTGTTATGGCTATCAAGGTTGATGTTGAAATTTTTTCCTTTAAAAAAATATATGCCAAAATTGCTGCCATAAATGGCATTGCAGCTAACATCAGCATAGTAACAGCTGCTGTAGTTGTTGTGATTGAAAGTATAAAAGTGATGTTCCCAATACCAAGGCTGACTCCACCAATGAGTCCTGACAAACCTATTCTGCTATAATTATTTATAAATTTTTGACCCTCAATTAAAAATAGATAGATATTTAAAACTAAGAAAATTACAGAACCTCTAAAAAAAAGATACTGCCAAGGAATTAATTGTGCATTATCTATATTTCTAACTACCAGTGGTCCAAAAGACCAAAGTAATCCGGCAACTAAAACAACAAATATAGCTGAAGCAGTCCTATCTTTTGACATTACATGTTACCGTACTTAGGCCCGCCGCCACCTTCTGGCGCAACCCAAGTAATATTTTGAGAAGGTTCTTTGATATCGCACGTTTTACAGTGGATGCAATTTTGTGAATTGATAACAAATTCTTTTTGCTGAATTTCATAAACACCTACCGGGCAATATCTTTGGGCAGGTTCATCATATTCTTTTAAAGTGTATTGAATTGGTAAATATTTGTTTTTTAGTTTGAGATGTACTGGCTGATTTTCTGTGTGATTAGTTCCTGTTAGATAGACAGAGCTGGTTTTATCAAAGGTAAGCTTTCCATCGGGTTTTGGATAATCTATTTTTGGCATTTTGTTTGCGGGTTTTAACGTTTCATGATCAGCGTGCTTGTGTTTTAAAGTGAAAGGTAATTTTCCTCTAAATAAAATTTGATCTAAACCTGTAAAAATAATTCCTGGTATTAAACCCCAACCAAAGCTTGGTTTAACATTTCTTGCGGCATGAAGTTCTTCGTAGGTCCAGCTTTTTTTAAATAGTTCTTCGTAAAAAGACAATTTCCTTTTATTTTTAATATTTTCAATAATAGTTTCAGCGGCAATCATTCCACTTTTCATTGCTGTATGAGAGCCTTTAATTTTTGGCATATTTAAAGTTCCAGCATCGCAACCAACTAGTAAAGCTCCAGGCATAAACATTTTTGGCAAACTTTGAAATCCACCTTCAATTAAGGCTCTAGCACCGTAAGAAATCCTTTTTCCACCTTCTATTATTTTTTTTATTGCTGGATGCGTTTTAAATCTCTGAAATTCATCATAAGGAGAAAGGTGAGGATTTTTGTAATCTAAACCGATTACATAACC
>Ga0208277_1002135_pt1 | contig 11338 bp, 7 predicted proteins | sample ETNtaG_5_FD_185782 | JGI IMG/M metagenome (GOLD analysis project Ga0208277, IMG submission 185782) | Marine microbial and viral communities from oxygen minimum zone, Eastern Pacific Ocean - ETNP201406SV205 (SPAdes) (version 2) | ecosystem: Environmental > Aquatic > Marine > Oceanic ...
GATGAGGTTGATCAAGGAGGGATTCAAACCCCGCCAGAGAATGTTGAACCAACAATCTTAGTGGAAAATAGAACATCAGATTGGACTGGAGTAAACCATGCCCTCCAAGGATATGTTGTGGACGAAGACCCTTCGAGCGTATCGCTTGAAATTACTATGCTCAACCAAGATTTCTCTCCATATCTTGCAACGATAACAACTCAAACTGAAGCGAATGGTTTCTGGGAGGTTGAATTCTCCGAATCGGAACCAGGCCAATGGCTTGTACGAGTTCAAGCCACAGATTCAGAATCAGCAACCGTTGAACGGCTTATTGAATACATTGTCAATGTTCCAGATGAACGAGATGTTGATGTTGTATTTTCTTGGACTGAGCCTACGGAGAACGAGACAACAGGCCTCATCTCGGGGGCAATTCTACATCAATTCCCAGAGACATGCTCAATCAAGTATCATCCTCTTGGAGCAAGCTCTTCAAATTCAATCATCGGAGAAGTGAACACAACAACGGGAACTTATTCGATTACATTTGATGTTTCTACGACGAACACTGAAGGCGATATTATTACCGATTGCGGGCTTTACACAACCTCTTCTCAGACACTACGCGTGGATCTTCCAGTGACGCCATCTTCAACCGATTCAGACAACGATGGTATCCCAGATTTGAACGATGATTGCGATGACACACCAAGCGATGAGCCAGTTTATGGAACTGGATGTTCTGATTCAGAGACGGATTCTGACCAAGACGGCGTCATGAATGATGTCGATTTGTGTCCTGATACAGAGCTAAACAGAGCAGTCAATCCCGATGGATGTTCACAATACCAGCTCGATGCAGATAATGATGGAGTAAGTAACGCAGTTGACCAATGTTCAAACACGCCGTTGGGCGAACAAGTCGATTCTTCTGGCTGTTCAGATTCACAAAAGGATACGGATGGCGATGGAATTTCTGACGATATTGACCAATGCCCCAATACGCCTTCTGGTGAACAAGTTGGTCCAGATGGTTGCACATTGCCTGATTGGGCACCCGAGGACTCATGGGTGTGTACGGATGGACAAGGCCCATGGGTCAAGGATTTCAACGGTGATGGAAACGGATACACTGCAAACACAAACGGCGTGAGCAGCCCAGGTGGAGGCGGTTCCGGGCCATGGTTCCAATGCGAAGTCTCTGTTACGGTTCAAAACAACGAAATGATTGTTGATAGTAATGGAATTCCGAATCACGATTTCTTGAGCACAATGGGTTGTTGCGCTCCGGAGAAGGACTACACGGCGACGTTTCCTCTAAATCCAGTTAATGACACTACAGGAGGACACGATACAACAAACTGCCCAGCTTCAGCGGGGCGTTGGGAATGTGTTCCAGACCGAGGAACTGTTGCGATGTCAGTCAATGGCGCTCCAATCTTTGGTCCAGAGGAAGGACCAGGGGGAGATGCAGTTGCACTTCACTTCGAATATTTCACCGAAAACCGACAGCCAATAACTCTTGGATGGTGTACAGGACACTCTGCTGGCCAAGGGGGCTATCATTACCACTATGACGCAAACTGCGTGTATTGGGAACCTGAAGCCGGGGAGACAATGGAAGATTACGACCCTTCAAAGATCAAGAGTGATGAACACAGTCCAATTATTGGATGGGCATTTGATGGCTATCCCATTTACGGGATGTATGGCTACAACGACGATCAAACCTCATTGAAAGCAATCACGTCTTCTTATGCAATTGAGCGTACTCAAGAAGGCGGCGACCAAGGTTACAATGGAATTGATGATTGGAATTATGTTGCTGGGGTCGGCGACCTAGACGAATGTAATGGACGATTTGGACCAACTCCAGAATATCCTGATGGAATTTATCACTATGTCAGCACCCCTCTCTCTGGTTCTCCAACGATGGTAACCGATACCAATGGACAAACTGTTGGAATGATTGGATTCCCATACTTCCTTCTCTGTTATCACGGCGTTGCGGACGTCGCTGGCCAGGACGTTGGAGGCGGCCAAGGCGGTGGCGGCGGAGGTGGCCCAGGCGGTGGTGGCGGAGGACCACCTGGTGGTGGAGCGATACTGTACTCCTTCGCTCCAGAAATGGATTATCTCATTGATCACTACGAAATCGAAGAATTCATTGTTGATGTGAGTTTTTCAATTCTTTTCTTGGCTTTAATCGGCGCAGGAATAAAACGCCGTAAGAAGTGAAACTATGCGTATACTGATTGCTGTGATGACAGTGACGATGCTGTGCTCAGGATGCATCGGAACGACTGGTTTCTATGGTAACACATTGGATCCGAAAACAGTCTCTCCCTTCGAATTATTCGACGATAATGGAGATAAATTCAATCTATCAATGATCGATTCAGATGTAATTATGGTCGGCTTCATCCACACATCTTGTCTTAACGAATGTGATGATTTATCCACGTCTATGAATGAAACATACAATCTTCTTTCATCTCAAGAACAGCAAAAAGTCTCTCTTCTCACTATTACAACAGATCCATGGCACGATGATAGTAACCGACTCTACCACTACAAAAGAAACAACAGTGTTGAATGGCCACACCTTACTGTAAGCAATATCAATTCTGAACTTGAAATGATTGAATCAGTTTGGGCATCCTTCGGCACCTCTGTGGAGGTAACTGCAAACCTGACAGATTCTCTTGCTCGTTGTTCAATCCATTTGATGAATTATACAGTAACTCACACAGTACATGCGGTCCTTGTTGATGTAGACCGTGATGTTAGAGTACAGTGGCTTCAATCAGAATGGGATTCAGAAAGCGTCGCCGCAGACATCAGAAAACTTTCATCTGAATGAAATCCTTTACCAACCGCGTCGCCTACAGGCAGGTAGAGGGTGTTGAAAATGTGGACTGACGAATCGCCCATGCTCCCTTCTCAATCTGGAAAAACGAGACATATTACACTCATTGATCCAGATAAACAATCTCCAGATGTAGCAGCTAACAGGGCGTTAGTTGCAGTCGAATGTGGTACTTCAGCCATATTTGTGGGCGGTTCAACCAATACTGGTGATGAAATCGTTCATGCGACATGTCAGGCAATCCAAGAGGCGTTGGAATTACGAATCTTTGCAGCAAGCCAACATCCTGATGCGAATGAAGAGATGTGGAATGTGCCTGTGATTCTTTTTCCTGGCGGAGCGCATGCTATGTCGAGTCGCGCAGATGGTATTCTCTTCATGATGCTCATGAACAGCCGTTCACGCCGCTTCTTAATCGATGAACAACTTACTGGCGCCCCACTGATTGATCAGTTTGGAATTAAACCAATCTCCACCGGTTACATCGTATGTGCTCCTGGTGAAAAGGTCGGAGAAGTAGGAGATGCAGACCTAATTCAGCCAACCGATTTGAAAGCGGTATCTGCATACTGTAAGACAGCTGAAATGTATGGCTTCTCGACAATCTATCTTGAAGCAGGATCAGGCGCCTCAGACCCTGTCCACATTGAACTTATTCAGGCTGCTAAAGCATCATGTAATTGCACACTCATCGTAGGCGGAGGGATTCGAACGACAGAACAACTCTTGGCTGCAGCAAACGCTGGTGCGGATTACATTGTTACAGGAACGATTACAGAAGAACACGATTCACTCGAGAGTTTAAGGGACCAATTAGGCTCACTCATCAGCGTTCTCTGATTCTTCATCAAAGAGCACAGGATCGCCACTTCCACCAGGTGATGGAGGTCTTGCTTCATCAACGTCCATACCAGTAGGCAAGTCGCCTTCATGGACATCGAGTTCAACGCGCCCACCTTCTGCTAGGTGTTGCATATCATCAGGAGATGGGGTCGAGAGTGTTCGCTCAACATCAGGTGTGTTCGCATATGCTTCTCTCTTGGCTTCACGAGCATCATGCCCCCGAACCAACGAAAGTGAATCTGCAAAGACACGTCCAACAACTTCTCGAGTTCTTTCGCCTCTGCGAACACTGTCCACTTCTTGCATAGCAACTTGATTCTGAGATTCCAATTCTCTAATTTCAGCAACGCGGTCGGTTAGTGCAGCTTCAAGATCTGTGATGGTAAGTGACATTTGTTGAATACGTTCGTCTCGCTCAAAGACATCCGTGTGAAGTCGTCGTTCTCGACGTCGAAGCGATTCATATTCACGGTTTCTTTCAAGGAGACGGCGCTTCATTTCTTCGATTTGCTCAACTAAATAATCGTGTTCTGCAGATACGGAACGAGGGCCCTGCATTACACGTTCAAGTTGTTCTTCAAGGTCTGCGAGCCGTTGATCTCGAGCATCAAGCAATCCTCGCATTCTGTCTGCAATATCTCTCAACCGTTGCCGCTCCTCTTCAAGAGCGTTATTTGCCGCGACTTCTGCTTCATATTGTGCAGTTTGCTGATCGAGTTTATTCTTGAGTGAACGAACCTCGTCCGCAGTAACAGATGTGAGACCAGCGTCTGCTGCTTTCTCCAAAGCCTCAACCATCAGCGCCATTCTTCCTTCCATCTCAGCAAGCACATCGTCCTGAGACACACTAAGGTCTCGTAATTGAGCGACTTCTTCATGGAGGGCATCTTGTTGTTCCTTAGAGAGCGATGATGCTTGAGCATCAAATTCAGCCCGACTATCACTGAGTAAACGTTCAAGATGGACTATTCGAGCATCCGCTTCTTTCAATTGTTCATCTGCTTGATGCAACCTTTGGATTTCTGGAGCGACTTCATCTTCTCGTTCAGCAAGATCGAGTTCCAGGACACGGAGGCGCTGTTTTAGTGTAACGACCTCTTCGTTTCGCCTACCTAATTCATCCCAAGCGATGAGGACTTCTTCGACGAGTTGCTCGACAGGATATCCTTTGAGCATACCTTCAAGCGCAGCTCGGTCGTTACCAGAGGATTGTCCATGGTTGGAGCCTGAATTTGCAGCGCCGAGCGTCATACAGTTACCTATCGAGACACAACCACTCTTGAACCTTCCCTGTCAAAGAAGGGCAAAAAGCCCCGATTTTAAGGTGAAAACGACGAACCGAATCAGTTGATTGCAGTGTACATGTCGTCAGGCATTTCGCCAGCAAGCATGAGAGCACCTTCTGCAACCTTTTCGAGTGGGTTTTCGACACACCAAACATTGACGTCGCCAATATCTGAGATTTCTCGAGCAACTCGCTCTGCAAGTCCTTCAATGAGGGAACCTCCACCAGAGAGGATGATGTTGTTTCTAAGAACTGGTTGGTATTCAGGGTCTGCTTCAGCAACAATTCTCTTGATTGCATTTCCAACCTTAGGAATGAGAAGTTCACAAGCCTCTTGAATTAGATCGCCGATATCGACAGTCTGGTTCTTTCCATCAACGCTGAGGTTCACTTCAACGGTTCGGGCGTCTCCACCGACGTAAGAGGATTCTTCCTTCCACTTTCGAACCATGTCCTTGGTAATTTGAGCTCCAGTGAACTTCTTTGAAATAAGGGTCATGAGTTCAATGTCAAGCCAATCACCAGCTTCTTGGATTGTGACTTGGTCTTCATCAGTTGGGAATGTTCCGTGGATACGAGCGATGTCAGTTGTACCTGCTCCAACATCAACAACGATTGAACCACCAATTTCGCCGATTCCAAATGCTGTTGCAAATGGCTCTGTTACGACCATGATTGCGTTTACTTGGCCACGAAGTGTAGCAACGAGGTTGCTCTTGTCAGTAAATGAAACGTGGCTTGGAGAGCAGATGACTCCGAAAACTTCGTCGAATTCTTCAGGATCTGCTGTTTCAATAAGGTGGGAAACGAATGCCTTAGCAGCAGCCAAGTTCGCTTCATCGTCTTGTGCAACACCAGCAGCCATTGGGCGGTATAGGTTGCATGCGAGTTTGTTCTTCAGTGCGTCTGCTCCGAAAAGAACATCACGCTTCAAAAAGTTGCGAGCAACTGGGTCTTTCGGACGTCCTACAACTGTCTCAATAGAATGCATAGCACCCGCACTGGATGCAATCGTCGATTGAAAGGTTCCTAAATCAATTCCAACATATAATCGCTCACTCATCATCATCACCTTCTCGGATATACAAGCGTGGATGCCATACGGTTTCAATATAGCCCTCCGCTCTCAAGGAAATATTAAATGGAAAAAAACGGTTCAGTCATCCTTTTCACGGCTTAAAATCTGGAAAAATACTGAAAGGAGGAGAGAAAGAACAAGGATGGATAAAATCGATGTCAAAACCCATGGAGAAGGCTCCTTCGCTTTGACTTCATTTATCTCGTATTTTTCGATTGTGAATGTTGGAGATTTAATTAGATTTGATTCCGCTTCAGTCCACCAACTTGTATTACGATCAGCGGCTTGAATCACAACTACCCATTCACCGTTTGGGGAGAGCGGGAAAAAATCATCCTCAACGACCACATTACAGGTTTGCCAAGAATCATTTTCCACAACGACGGAACAAATATTGACAACGATCATCGAATCATTTGAACGTTCTAACGTGATGTTGACGTCTACAACATCGTCATCAAGAACTGAGAATGTCAAGGGGATTGTTGTATTGTTGTGGCTTTGTAATTTAGACGAATCAAAGAATATTTGCGGAATATCATTCCTTTCTGCACACCCATTTTCTTGAACCGGGGTTTCCTGAATTGTATCGAGACAATCGTCGATTGAATCGACAACACCATCGCCATCACGATCATCGATACACCCATCCATATCCAAGTCCCATAAACTGGCATCTGTGAAAGGGCACAAATCATTCTCAAACGGAATACCGTCATTATCAGCATCTGTGTGCCCGATAGGGTCGAGAACAACACCCTGGATTGCCATCCCGAAACCGATCTTATTTCCTTCAACACCAATGGAATTTGGAGTATTTCCGGGTGTCACATATCTTCCGACTACGAAAACATCAACCCAGTCGCTGGAATCTAGATTTTCCGAGGAGAGCGAAATCCCAACTGTTGTCTCATTGGTGCTTGGGAAAGCACTCATGTTTGAAGGGTCTGCGAAATCATAGTACAACTTTGAAAGACCACTTTCTTTGTAGGTATCTCCAACAGCAAATCGGCCATCAGGCAGTCTTACGAGGAGCTGCAAGTCATCAACCATATGAGGTTCAGGCTTAGCTTGAAAGGACATTCTGATGTCAAGATCTTGTCCTTGTTGTAGAATAAACCGTTGCTGAAACACATCACCTGTTCCTAAAAAAGGACCTTGTGCACCTTCACCATCCCAAGGAGTGGATAGAAGAGATTCAAGCGGCTCACCCGAACCCTTTCTTTGATGTATCAAATCAACAGGTTCCGAGCCAATCAGGCGATAAGAGTCGTGCACCCACATATTTTCGATTGGCCGCACATCTTCCTGCATTAATTCAGATTGTATTGCTTCAATGTCGATGACTTCTGAAAGGTTCAACCGACCCCATCCGTCGTAGATGTTTGGACTTGTACCACCGCCCTCACCCCCATTTCGGAATTCCTCTGACAGTGGCGTTGTTGATAGCGCTAGAAGTGATTTTAGAAGAGGTGCGGAAGGCGTGAATCCTTCACCTAGAAGAAGATCGTATTGGAAGGAAGGTGCGCTTGAAAACCATGGCTGAAGGGAACCGGAATCCACCCCTGTAATCGTTTCGTTATGACCTGTAAACCAACCTTCACGTACCATTTGTTCCAGAACACTAGCGAACCCTGATGCAGTTGCTGTCGACATACTCGTGCCGCTAAGAGTATGATGGCCCGCATTCCAAGTATCATTTTGTCCATCAGATTTTGCGGATGTAATTGATACGCCAGGAGCAAGAGCGAAAACACCCCTCGTACCAGATTCAGTAGGTCCATGGACAGATGAGATCCAACGCTCAGGATTATCGTCTTTGGTAGAAGCTCCAATCGCAATGACATTCCTTGCATTTGCAGGTTCCAAAACTTCTCCACCGTTATTACCTGGTGCAATTAAAGGAAGGGACCAAGGGTATTCTCGAGTGAATGCATCAAAATCACCTGAACGAAGCGTGTATTCTGTGGTATCATCGCCCCAAGAATCAGAGTGTAGGACTGCGCCGTATTCTGATGTTTCGAGTAGTAAATAATCGACATCAGGAGGGAGCCACCCCTCCTGTGAAACGATGTCTTGAACGACAAGTTGAGTTCCATATCCAAGCGCCATAGATGTCGAAGGAATCTGATATTCTTCCGCAGTTGATACTGGGTGACAGCCGATTGAGCCCGCTGTATGTGTGCCATGGCGATAGTCGCTATGGCCTTGGGAATCCCAATCGTCAATTGAGGTATTGATGTGGAGAATCTTACGATGCGAATCTCCAATAGTATCACTTGTCAAGTTACGAAAGCAAGAATGATCTGCATCAATTCCAGAATCAGCAATTCCAACAACTACGCCACTTCCATTCAATCCCAACTCCCAAGCAAGCGGTGAATTATAATCAGAATTTGGATTTGATAATTGTATTGCACTGCCCAGATTCCTACTGGTTGTTTCGAGAGAAGGTTCCAACCACAAAACTCCATCAATTTGAGAAAACCAATCCATTGAATATTGATCCATCCATTCGATGGTCACATGAGGTAAAACAGCATTATGAGCAACTGCCATTATTGAAATTCCCAACCGTTCTTCCATAACATTGGTTATTTGATTTTGAATACGTTCGGGTAAGCCGGGTTCAAAGACGATGGTTACGCTTTGTCCTTGATGGGGCGTGGATTGCCAATGAGCAGGTTCATTTTCAGTTTCTATTCCATGGAATGATTGTGTTGTTTTGTCTAGTTTCCATGCAATAAGTTCAGTCGGAGAAACGATTCTCAGAGGAACATACCCTGAGTGAAGCACCTCTTCCCAAGCCGTTTGCGTCCACAGTTCACCATCAGGTAGCGTAAGTTGCACTTCTTCTCCTCTAAGGTCGATAGGGACTTGCTCATGCACCATTGAGAGTGGTGCAGCCAAGAGGAAGACAAGAAGAAGAGCGCTTCGCACAACGTTAGGGACCTCCTCATCGTTGATGAAACACGCGATGAGTCGTTTGACAAGTCGACCATCGCGTTTAAATCAATTAACCAGTCGCGATGAACCATGAAGGCCTACCGTGTTGCTGGACAAGCCCCCTTTGGAAGCATGAGACAGAAGTTCTCTCTCGACATCGTTGCAAGTTCAAAAGACGATGCTGAGCACCGAGCATATTCGATTCTCGGATCTCGCCACAAGGCAAACCGACGTGCAATCAACATCACCTCAGTTGGTGAAATTGATCCTCGAACATCAACCGAAGCAACAGTCCTTCACCACTTCCGCGACCAAATTGCGGCAGAGGGCGGAACCATCGCACCTACAGTTGAAGAAGAGTGAAAGGCGCATCGCCGCATTCATCAATGACCCCCTCTAGGCTATGACGGGGCGATACATTGGAACAGACTGAACTTCAACAAACTGCACGACTCGTGGAAATGAATCGTGAACGCTATCATGAAGTCCAAGAACGCGTTGAACAAGTACTCAACGTTCTTGGAGAACACGACGTAACTGCAACGATTCTTGAAACTCTTTCGAGCAAGAATCATGATTCCAAAATGAATATGCATGTTTCCATCGGTGCTGGAGTAACACTCAGCTGCCAACACCCTGGCGGTGGAGAAGGAACTGCTATCATCGATTTAGGGAGCGGAATCTTTGGAGAGCGATCATGGTCGGATGCCGCCTCAATGACACGAGAGAGAATGGAAGAACTCGGCTCTCTCTTGGAAAACCTTCAATCTCAAAGCAAACAACTCGAAGCAACAATTTCATCTCTTGCTAAGACATTTACACAAGCAGCAGTGGCACAAGAACAACAAGCAATTCCTGTTGTTGAACAACCAGTTGAACAAGAGCCAGAACAAGTCGAAGAAGAATCAGAAGAAACCCCCAGCACGAAAACAAGTCGTCGTCGTGGCGGAATGTTTGGTAATCAGTTAACATTGGATGATTAGGTGAGAATATGGGCTTGTTTGATCGATTCAAACGTCGTGTTCAGGAAGTTGCAGAAGATGTTGATTCGGAAGAGTTGACTGCGACAGAGGATTCAGAAGAAGGTCAAGTCGCTCTTCAAACAGCAACTGAGGTTGAGGAAGACTGGGATGACGAACCTATTTCTGAACATGAAGAACTTCCTCCAGAACCGATTGAATCCGAAGATGAATGGGATGATTGGGACGAAGAAGAAGATGAGATAGAATTACCACGCCAACTTTCCAAAAAAGAGCGAAAGCGAATGGAAAAATTGGAAAAACAGCGAGAAAAAGAATTGCGTCGAAGAAAAGCGACGGAGATTGCGAAGCCAAAAGGGTCTCGTGTTGACCTATCAATGATGAGGACGACAACAGGGCGTCAGCTTGTTGAGGTAAAAGCAGCTCCAAAAGGTTCGACTGAAAAGGCCGAGATTGAAACAGAATCAGGCTCGGTTTCAATCGAACTCGGCGGAGGTATTGTCTCTCAGGGCGGCCGTGTTATCAAGCAAGGAAAGGTTCTCGACGATCTTCTGGAAGAATTGGAATGGATGCTTCTTGAATCTGATATCTCAAGTGAAGCGGTCACTTCAGTTCTATCTGCATTGAGAAAGAGCCTTGTCGGGGCACGACTCCGTAGAGGCGCAGAACTTGCAAAGGTCCTAGAAGCCGCACTAAAGCGAGCATTACGCAATCTTCTTGCTGCAGGATATTGGGATTTTGATGCTTCAGTACAGTCGTACTTAGATGCTGGAGATGCACCTGTCGTGGTCATGCTGGTTGGAGTGAACGGAACAGGGAAAACAACAACGGCTGCAAAGATTGCACATCGTCTACAATCGAATGGCCACTCAGTCATAGCAGCTGCAGGCGATACCTTCCGTGCAGGAGCAATTCAACAACTTGAATCCCATTGTGAAAATTTGGGAATACGCTGTATCTCAAGTCAGCGTGGCGGGGACGCTGCTGCAATTGCTCGTGATGCGATAGAATCTGCAAAGGCAAAAGGAATCGATGTTGTTCTTGTTGATACTGCTGGTAGAATGCAAAACAAGACCAATCTAATGAAAGAATTAGAAAAGGTTCGAAGGGTTGCAGACCCCCATCTTGTATTGTTCGTAGGTGATGCATTAGCAGGAAATGATGCTGTTGATCAAGCAAAGATGTTCCAAGAAATGATGAAGTTCGATGGAGCAGTACTCTCCAAAATGGATACGGATGCAAAGGGCGGAGCGGGTCTTTCAATTGCTTATGCTACGGGAAGACCAATCGTTTTCGCAGGTGTTGGGCAAGGCTATGATGATATTCTTCAATTCAATCCAGACTGGCTTTTGGAT
>Ga0208277_1002138_pt1 | contig 11329 bp, 5 predicted proteins | sample ETNtaG_5_FD_185782 | JGI IMG/M metagenome (GOLD analysis project Ga0208277, IMG submission 185782) | Marine microbial and viral communities from oxygen minimum zone, Eastern Pacific Ocean - ETNP201406SV205 (SPAdes) (version 2) | ecosystem: Environmental > Aquatic > Marine > Oceanic ...
TGACTTGAGAATGCAAATTGGAGAACTTCTTGCAAGACTTGGTGGAGTTGCACCAGATAGGCAGAGAAGAATGGAATACCTACAAAGGGCTCTTTCAGTATTCCGTGAACTAGGTGCACAAACAAGAATGCGTGAAGTGCAAATGATGGTTCACACTGCTGTTATGGGACGTTGATTAAAAATCAGGTCTTGATGTAGTGAGATAAGTCACTCCCTCATCGTAAACTACCCAAATTTCAGTTGTACCTGAAAGGTTGATTCTACCATCATAAGTTCCTGAGCCAGTGGCTGAAATTGAGACGTCTCTGTCTAAATTATTTTCAGAATGGTCTAGGTGTAATCCTTCATCATCTAGTGTTAGTATGAACTCAGATTCATCTGCTTCAGTCAATCTCCAAGAAACAACTTCGGCATAACTTACACTACTATCTTCTCTGCTAGCAAGGTCTGCCCTTTCAACAGCTGCTGCGATGTCTGCCATGTTGACGTCGACAGCGGTATCATTCCAATTTTCACGTGTAGATGTTTCTAAGCCAAAAGCCCACACACTGAACATAGAGAGGAATAATACTCCCAGAAGGAAAGTGAAGATGTAACCAAGTTCTGTGCTAGCACCTGATTGGTCACGAACTAATCTTCCTCTCATGATATCGCCTCCGAGATTTGAACGTCAAGGCTGCTAATTTGTAAGTTAAATTGTATAGGTTCACCGGATGTATGCCATACTGCTTCACTTGGCCCATAAGATGGGACTGGAACCCAGCCGACATAGTCAGTCAACAAATCAATACGTCCAGGATTAACTATCCAATCTTCAGATGCATCAAGACCATCACTTGCCCACGATGATATGGCATCACCATAAGGTCCAACCCAACCTCTTCTTACATCATAAGCAGTTGTAGAGGCTAAACTTTCTCTCATTGATAACTGAATATCTAGGTTCATGGTTCCGCTACCAGTGACTGATGTTGATGTTGGGTGCATTGATGGTATAGTGGCACTAAACCTTGGCCCTGGTCCTTGTCTATCGGTCGGGCCAACTAGAATTGTAGGTTCCAATTCTGGATGATTAGTTACTATTGCACCAGCGCTCCATGCAACTTCTAAGCCGGTGATTGAAGTATCGAATTCATATGTCAGTCTTGAAATGTGGAAGGCCCATGCGGTTGCCAGATTTGCATGTGTTGCATCACCTTCAGTTCCAATCAACGTTATTTCAATACTCGCCGGATGTGAACCATCTCTCCATGATGTGATAATTTGGCCTTCAGTCAAACCGCTCATAGATGCCCATGGCAATGTGGTTGAGATCCATCCTGAAGCAGTTTGGTCAATAGCGATACAACGCATTGCCCCTGTGTCTTCAAGCATGATTATACCGGAGTTTCCCTCCATGGAAAGTTTCGATGAGTAATCACCAAATTCCGATGTGTAATTTACGACTTGTGACGAGTCATCCTCAATGAATTCTAGTCCAGTAATTTGTCCGGTGTCTATTGCAGGAAGCATATTCATTCCTTCAGCACCTTTTCTCCACTGGACGAGTACATTTTCACTGGCCTCGATTATTGAAGCATTATTGATGTTGCTGGGTGGCCATTCCACGCTAATTGTCTGATTAGCAGGGACTGATAATCCTCCGTTCTTCCAAGTAATTGTTGCAGCATTTTCATTAGGATTTGAAAATGTCAAATTTCCAGATTGTGCTGGTGCAATGAAATGCTTGGAGAAGTAATTGCCTTCCTCTCCTAGTAGTGAAGTTCTACCATTGTCTCCAAATGTAATTAACAGATGTGCATCTACATCAGTAATGATTTCAACCAATCCATCAGCAGACAAGTTTACAGTTTTCGTCCATGAGTTTGCAATTCTAACTGCGGATGATTGTATTACAGCTTCTTTTCCGTTTGAATTGGGAGTTTCCCACTGAACTAGCAAATCATCATCAGCTATGATTTCGATAGTTGTTTCACCAGACGGCAATGGAATTGCCCAATGTTGTCCTTTCCCTGTGCCTGGTGTTGCTTTACTGGGAGGAATCAATGATGAACCTGAATCGCCAGAAATTTGCAGTCCAACTAAATCATGACTCGATTCAATTTGATTAGAAGAATCCAATCTCATGACTTCTCCTATTGACAACGAATATTCATTTCCGCCTTGTTCTATTAATACAGGTCCAAGAGGTATTGTAAGACCGTGTTTTGGTGTTACTAGTATTGAATCACTTTCCTCGCTAGGAGAAAATATGAATGGTCTATCAGGGCCAAGTCTCATATCTTCATAGCAAATTGCCTGGACATTACTTTCCGGATGTCTAACGTCGATATTCCTATCTAAGTCCAATGCTCCTTGAATTCTGAATGTATCTCCGTCATACCATGATGCTGAATACCACATTCCACCTCGCATTCTGTCCCAACGCAACTCACCATCAACAGGAATCAATTCAATTTGTGAGGAGTCCCCGGGTAGTCCTGATTCTGTGAGTAAAGTAACTTCATGTCCCAAGATTTCCATTTGTGCTTGCATATCATTGCGTTTTAGAGATCCTTCTAATTCTTGAATAATAGGCATAAGTGAAAGTAACATTATTCCTATGATTGAGATTACACCGCCAAAGAGTAGAACTGTGGCGACAGCAGCACTTACTGCATCCTCATCTCTCCTCATACCAGACGGCGTCATCTGCTGACCTCCACTAGTTGCAAATCTATCTCCAAGTCGATTGCAGAACCAGATTTGTCGATAGTTAACCCATCAAAGCCACTAGCTCTTTGCCATGGGCTGATACCTCTGTGTAAATCGAGGGTGTCTGACGCACGATTTAGGTTGTAATCTGTCAGCCATCCTTCACTCATCTGTGGGGTTATTGTAGGCCCTAGTGATGACTCAAATGTGAACCTAAAATTCCAAGCATCACCACTGAATAGGGTGATTGGTCCAGCCGATCTAATGTCGAATCTAGCGTCATTCCCGTCTGGCATAGAACCGATAGTATCTACGTCACGAAGAGTTAAACTTGCTCGCATTGTACCGTCAAACAATTCTTCAATATTCAAATTTGGTGGCGTTGAAATACTCCAAGTTTCGCCCGAGAATTTGTCATATCTAGCATCATTCAATAATGCGATAGAGTGCTGGCCATTCTGGACTTTGGTGTTAATTTGAATTCCTGAGATTGGGATCTTAGCATGCCGGTGTATTGCTTTCTCATCGCTGAATACAGTGACAATGTAGATGTCAGCGACATTAAGTTCATGTTCGATTATTACTTCCTCATTACTTGTGTTGAATACGACTTCATGTTCGCCATCTTGTGTCCAAACCAGTACCTTTTCAGCAGTTTCATTTTGGGCAAAAATACTGAAACTAGACTGGTTTAGGTAGGTTACGGTAACTGTGTCATCTGCAGTAAGATCTGCAGATACTGTCCATTGTTCAGCATTGATCAATGGTCTAATCGAACTAGTAGTTGTGGAGATAGTTGTCCGCAATCCTGTATCTGCACTAGCTCCTGCAACAACATCAATTCTGCCATCGAGCCTTTCAGCGATACCATTTGCGTTAGACCAAGAGGTGTTGTCCTGGAAATCATTAACGTAAGGTGTTAGGAAAATGAAAACACCCCCCATCATCGTAATCACCATCGCTAGTAGCATCACTACTCCGATGACTTCGCTCACGGCGAGGTCAGCATCGGACTTGCGGCGAGACCTCATCATGCAGGAGAGAACCAACCCCCCTCTTAGGGTTTCACCACTTGCAAGCCCTTACAGGGCTTATCCTCGAAGGGTTAAGCCGCTTCGAGAAATTCTTTCACTTTCACTTTGGCCTATGTGGTGGGTGAATTCAGGCCCGTCTTGAAGAGAAATCTGAATGTCGCCTTCAAATACCTCGTCTAGGTGATAAAGAACTGTAGATTCTGCTAAATGTGGAGCGTTATTTTTCTCCGACAAATGTGTCAATACAATCGACCTAGTATCTTTGCATACAACATGAGATAAAAATTGGCCAGTTTGGTCATTTGAAAGGTGACCGCCTCTCCCTGCAATTCTATCTTTCAAACGCATGGGGTAAGGGCCATTCCATAGACGATTATTGTCATAATTAGCTTCGATAGAAATATGTTGACAACCAGATACATGATTGATCAATTCGTCGGTCCATGAACCTAGGTCTGTAATCACGGCCCCCCTTTCCCCCTTGTGGCTTGCAATGAATGCAACATTGTCTGCTCCACTATGTGGGACTGGAACTGGCAATAAGGCGAAATCATCAGCAAAACTCAGTGCCTCGAGACTTTCAAAAAGATGAACATTTCTAAGGTCTAAATTCAGAGCGGCTGCAGTCCTATCGTTACAATAGATTGGTATGCCCCATCTTCTTTCTGCAATTGCTGCCCCTCCTCCATGATCACCATGGTGGTGAGTTAGGACGATTGCATCAATTTCATCAGGTTTAATTTCCATTCTTGCAAGTCTTGTTTCGAGCTGTTTTCCAGAAAATCCTTGGTCGATTAGAATTTTAGCATCACCACTTTCAACCAGAGTTGCGTTACCGCGACTTCCAGTTCCAAGGTGAGTGAATGCTAGAGACATGCCGAACTCTCCGATGGCATCGCGTTTAGCCCTTGAACCCACCCCTAGAAAACAGTAGGAAAGTGCGGTTTTTGTAATAAATTTTGGATTACCGTAGGTAATCCGAGTCTGAACATTGCTCCATCACTCTATTAAGGCTGATTCAGTAGTTCCTGTCTGCATGGGTGCTACCGCGCTCATGGGTGATTACGATGCGACGCTCCCAATCAACTCTTCTAATGACAGTTCTTGTGGTCCTAGGTTTGTTCTTTGTATCTCAGTTACCGGCTATCTCAAATGTAGGTACTACCGACCCTAACAAAACAGACGGGGAAAGGCCACCTGCTACTGATTCTGATGGTGACAAAATCCCGGATGTGCATGAAAATTTGTTCAGTGATTGGATTAATTTCTCTTCTCCTGATAATCGAGCAGTAGCCATGAAAGGCCTAGACCGAGATGACGCTTCTGATGCTTACATCGATATCGATTTGGATGGTTTGAATGCGACCGAAGAATACTGTTGGCCCTACCCTGCTCAGTGTGTCGACCCTAGTTTCACTAGAGGATTGACTGGAATTATCAATGAATCCGGAGAAAGATGGTATCTTGATCCAAGAGTTTCAGATACTGATGGAGACGGTCTACCGGACGGGTTTGAAGCACACATGTGCGAAAAACTAGGTGGTTACGATCGAGAAGAACAGAGATATGTTTGTGAAGAATTTGATCCTCTAAATGCCAGCGATGCTGACTTAGATCCAGATGATGATGGATTTGATGTTAATAGAGACGGATTTTTGACAGTAAATGAATTACTAACCTCTCCTGAAGAATACATGTTTGGTGCCCCTTCAAATTGGACAAATGAAATAGATGGTTTGCGTTGTTATGCACCTAATCCAGAGTCATCAATACTTAGTGATTGGCCGTTTATCAGTGAAAATGCCAATGTTACTCTACTAACAAATATTCTAGAAGCATGTGCTAGAAATGGTACAGAAAACATAATCGACGAATATATCTGGTTGGGAACTAACCCAATTGAAGAAGACAGTGATCGATTCAATTATGATGGTGTAAAACATCGACGATTATTCCCATCAAGCGGTGATGGAATTACAGATGGTTGGGAAATACACTTTGGCCTCGACCCTCTAAATCGTTCCAACGCACTTATGGATTTGGATAATGATGGCTGGGATGCTAATCGAGACGGAATTATCAGTGTTGATGCCGCCCGTTCTGAAGAAGCATTAGCGGTTGGTGAGCAGTTATCGACACTTGAAGAGTATTTTGTCCACCTTGATGATGGTAATATGGTCCGTTCAGGAATGCGCTCTGTAGAATTAGGTGCAAAAGAAGGAACTTACACAGAATACCTGCTTACGCCAGAAGCAGATTCGAACGAGATTTCTGTTCTAAATCATGACATCCGTGATTTGTATGATGATGGAAGTTATCTTTGGGTTGGGTCAAAACTAGGTGTTACAGTGATTGATTTCGAAAATGAGTCCTCAGTGGATTACAGTTTGCCTCAAGGGCATGACCTTCATGATATGATCATGTTGGAATCACATGTTGTTATGATTACAGAAAAGGGTGTTTGGATATCTGGATTAGGCGATGGTACATTGGATGATATAATGCAGTGGCAGTATTTCCCTGGAAGGTATACAGCAGGAGCTCAATTAGTAGCAGGAGGCGGAGACGAGTATGTAGTTGCGCTCGGATACGGCGGATTCGGCTCAGTTTTCCAAATAAATGAAATCGCAGTCACAGAGTATTCACTCGGCAATGGAATCTCCAATGCAATGGATGCAGGGAATGCAACAGCAACCTCGATTGTTCATGTTGATGTTTCATCAGGACCTCTTACCTTATTCATTGGAACCGATGTTGGTTTATTGACAGTAGAAACATCTACAGCAAGGGATGAAGCAACTCCTAACTGGAGATTCTACTTCTCCCCCGAACCTACTCAAGTTGCGACTGATATCGAAGACCTCAGAGTGATTGGAGCAGAAGTCAACAAGAATCCCGCTACCGTGAATGTCTTAGAAGCAGATGGGCCAACTGGCGGTGCAAGTCAAATTGTTTGGATAGGAACCCCTTCAGGTCTACATCGCTATGACCTCATCTCGGGCTTTTTGACCCATGGTGGAGATTACCAACATCAAGGAGTAGATGGTGAAACTATTGATCAAGCCAATGACGTGAATTCGATTTACTCTACTGGTGATGAATTACTCGTTGGCTCCAGTTGGGGGCTATGGTCTTTGAATGGTGGCTACGCCGCGGTTTATGGAATGACTAACCAAGAGTGGGTTCCAGGTATGATTTCAGCAATTTCCGTGCACCAAGTAGCGGGAATCGACATGATATTCACAGGAATTGGACCAGGTAAATTTTCTAATTTGGAATTGATGGATCCTATGGCAAATGACTCTGATGCAGACGGGATGCTGGATGGTTGGGAAGTTCGGTATGGGCTTGATCCGACAGATCCATGGGACGCTCTACTAGATGCAGATGCAGATGGTGTCAATCTTGACTATGACCCAATCAACGAAAGATTGTGGACAAATTTGGATGAATTCAGATATACTGCAACAACTGCTAATGGTTACAATGCAACCGATCCACGCGAAGTAGATACAGATGGAGATGGTGTTGGTGATGGTGCAGAGTACTTCGGATTATTCCATGAAGTAACACCACTATGGTGTCATTACACAAATCAATATGATTTCGAACATGTTTGTGACGATCCGGCAGGACAGGCTGCTAACGATACTTACCTTCAGTCGCTTGGAGTCGATGGAAATACAGATGCTACAAATCCAGATACAGACGGAGATGGTATGCCAGACGGTTGGGAATTGGAGAACAGGAGGTGGATTGGTTCCAGCTTTACAGGCTCAAACAACTGGACAATGGATCCTACTGATCCCGATGATGCTAACTGGGATGCAGACGGTGATGGGCTCAGTAATCTGTGTGAATATCAATGGTCTCTAGTGAAAGATGCAGGAATGATTGGCGACCTCTTGGAAAGTCATCTAGAAACCGAAGCGGCTGCAACATTATGGTCAGAACCAGATCCTAACAACATCGATTCAGATGGGGATGGACTACCAGATGGTTGGGAAGCTAGAGGTGCATGTACATGGGATGTTACTCGTGTTGGGATTAATCCATTGAATGGCAGTGATGCTTTCGAAAACCCAGATGGCGATGGATATGATATCAATCATAATGGCGTAATTGAGGATAATGAAGCATTTGTAAATTGGCTTGAATACAATATACGTGACAATTTGTTTGACGGCAATATGAGTCTCGATGGTGAAATAATCCCAGAAAATTTCTCTACTGATTTGTTTCAAAATATCTCTGATTGGGGCTCTCCAGAATCTAACTTTGGTGATGGCACATCAACTGGTGATCCAACCGATGCGGATAGCGATTCAGATGGTATGCCTGACGGTTGGGAAATATGGTATGCTAGATGGCAAATTTTGGACGCTCAATGGTCATTAGATCCATTAAACTCCTTGGACAGATGGGCAGATTCTGATGATGACGGAATGAGTAACTGGGAAGAATACAACAGTATAGACCCGGCCCTTTCGGAAACTAATTCCAATCGCACAAGTCCGCAATGGTACGTCACGACTGTTGGCAATGGTTTTACTCTACAACAATGGGCTCCTATCACTAACACAGAATCGTTTGGTTCTTTTGTTTCTCAGGAACAGATCAACGTTTCTGGATGGACAACTGACCCAACTAATCCAGATACAGATTCTGATGGCTTCTTGGATGGCTTGGAACTAATGTTCACCACTTGGAATGATACTGCTCAGACCTGGACATTAAATCCACTCGTTGCAGGTGACGGTTCTTTCGATGCAGATGATGATGCAATGACAGATGCTCAAGAATTTTCATTAGCGACTGTTAATCCAAACAATGGTGTAAACCATCCACTCGATGCTCCGCTTATGCATATCGATGGAGATTTGAATGATCCAACACAAAAAGCTCAGAGAGTATACACCATAATACTGGACAAGGGACAGAGAGGTAAGAGGCACTTAGATCAATTCACAGAGTGGCAGTCAACTGGCATACCTACCACCTTCATCTCCACATTAATGAGTATCACTGACCCTACTATTGCAGATACTGATGATGATGGTATGATAGATGGATTTGAGTATTGGTTCACAAGTTGGGATTTGGAAAATAATCGTTGGTCAATGAACCCTCTAATCGATTCTGATCAATGGTTGGACAGCGATATGGATTCAGTCGATTGTGACCGTGATGGTAACATTTCACTCGATGAGCAATTTACCAACAAGCGTGAATATGAATCTAGAGTTTACGGCAAATATGCAGAAAGACTCAGCACGGGTTCGGGATTGATTGGTTTCGGTGATGATGCAGTCGATGCTTATGTCGATGAAGGATATACAAATGCAGAGGCAAGAAGAGCTATTTTCAACACATTTGCTGGAAAGGATTCGATCTCAGCATCACGGATGATGATGATTAATTCAGAAGATCCTAACACCTTCAATCGGACTCTATTCGGGATATCTGATCCTACAAACTCTGATTCTGATCAAGATGGAATTGATGATGGTTGGGAATTCTGCTATGCTGTATATGGCCTGCCTGATCCAACGACTCAAAACCACTGGTCTACCAATCCAGTCAATCCGTTTGATGTTAATTATGACCCTGATAGTGATGGTTGGTATGGCAGGACTTCGTTTGACACACCTGCTGCTCAGGGAATCTGGGAGAACCGGCAATTCACGCCATCAGGAAGTGTAATCCAAAATGGCATAGGAGATTTACCATTCACTAATCAAATGGAATATCTTAACGGGACCCGTCCTGATACAAACGATTCAGATGGAGATGCTGTAACTTTCAACACTGTTCTAAATTTGGGTGCTGTAATCTCTCATGATAGAGATTGGAATTTATCAGATGGACGTGAAGTCTTCAAATATGGAACAAATCCAATGGATAATGATACAGATGGAGATATGTTGCCCGATTGGTATGAGTATGAAAAGGGGTGGAATGAGAGCAATGATAACTATTCCTCGAGATTGCAAGTAGAAGTGCAATGGATAGATGCGGCTACTGGTGGTCCATGCATAGCAGCAACAACAGCTTCATGTCGTCCACTTTCACAAGATTCAGGGACATTGTCTAGGCCTGCCTTAGGATGGACTTGGGCAAGTTTCGATCCTACTAATCCATTGGACGCTAACGAAGACCCAGATCAAGATGGTAATTGGGATTGTAGCGGTGCTACATGTGAGTACACAGCCTATACCAATTTCATGGAATTTTATGCTGTGGCGAATCCAAATTTGGATTCACCCGACTCAGTGCGTCTTTCTGGTGAAACTTGGAATGGCTCTCCAATAACGGAATGGTGGGAATTCAGAGCATTCACTTTGGGATTAGGTGAACCCAATGAAGACCTCACAAATTACCTAGGAATGAATCGCAAAAATATCGATGATGATAGTTATGTTTTGATAATCGATGATATGGATACAGATTTCCTTGTCCTAGATACTGGAGATGATATGATGCTGTGCTCTGGAGATGCTACTGATGATTGGGATTTGTATTATGTTGGGAACACAAATCGGGCACCTGCGGTTGACTTAGGTGAACATGAATACGGTTGGTATTTGCTAGATTTGGATGATGATCACATTGCAGAGGGTAGCGATCCGCTAAATTGGGATACTGATGGTGACTGGTTGGTGGATTGGTTCGAAGTCAAAGATGATGAAGAAGACGGCACAAGAGGCGATTCATCACCGATCAGATATGACAGTAGAAACACCTCCTGAAGCTATCAGAATTCCCCCTAAAGGGGGATTTCTGCTTCTGACCTGTCGCCGGTTAGTTCAAGGCCTATGGAGTACACCGCAGTTTGGGTGAATTGTGTATGTCGCAGAAATTTTCGTCACGTGCCGCTCTCTCGTTGATGGTTTTCGTCTTGGTTTTAACACCAATGAGCCCTCTCTCTGAGATATTCATAGGCGAGGCTGAAGCAAATGGTGCTTCGCGTCACATCTACACTTTTTCTGATGGTAGCGTAGAAAATATCGCATTGTACCAAGGAGGGGCGGATAAGACAAGCATCGTTGCAATGCCTAAGGGTGCTGAAGTTCTTGATGTTCAAGTAACACTGTCAGGTGCATCATCTACGGGTTGGTCTCAGGTTTCTACCGATACATACGATGAATGGATGGAAGGTACTGCCAGCTTAGTAGACTCCAGAAGTGAGGAACTTAGTTTAGGATTCAATTCAAGCAATATCGATTCTTCAACCCATGGGTTAGATGAAGAATCATTGCCTGGCTCTAACGCTTGGTTGGATAACGGTAGTTTCGCAGTACGTCAACCTCATACTTCCAATTCAACAGAATCTAGATTCAGCAATCAGGTCAAGGTCACAAGTCCAAACTTCATGGCACAAGGTCAAGGCGCAATACTTCGCAACCACGATTGGTTATTCATGTCAACCTTCACCGGTACTCAGTTTGACAAGGTTGTAACTCGAATGCACCCAAATAATGTGTCTCGAGATATAGTGGTTGATTTGCAGAGAGAATCCTCTTGCACACTTCCACAAGATCCAACTTCGACATATTACAAAGCATATGGTTTCAAGGATTGGACCATCACTGATGACGAAA
>Ga0208277_1002140_pt1 | contig 11319 bp, 11 predicted proteins | sample ETNtaG_5_FD_185782 | JGI IMG/M metagenome (GOLD analysis project Ga0208277, IMG submission 185782) | Marine microbial and viral communities from oxygen minimum zone, Eastern Pacific Ocean - ETNP201406SV205 (SPAdes) (version 2) | ecosystem: Environmental > Aquatic > Marine > Oceanic ...
TATCATAAGGGCAATAAATGTAGTAATTAATATCCAGATGACTGCTTGTCTTTCTGTCAAAAGATGCATGAAGTATGATAAAACTAAACTACCTTTAATTGTAGCTACAGTGAGCGCTATAAAGAAGGCTTCAATGAACGAGACGTCTAAATAGCTTACAGCAACAGTTACTAAAGTCAAGATTGCCAGAGCAATAAAAACATTAACATACACTTTTATGTGATGTTGCATTTCTACATGATGTTCAATTGATTTTTCTTTATTGTCAGCCATTTGTTATCCTACAATAGATAAAGAAGCGGGAAAAGAAATATCCATACTAAATCAACAAAATGCCAATATAGTCCAGTAATTTCAATTCTATTTGCAAGTAATTCCTGATTTTCCTTCCACATGCTATCAGCTTGAGAGCTCCAAAAATATCCCAGTACTAACAATCCTCCAATAATGTGAATTACATGAAGGCCGGTTAAGGTAAAATAAATACCCATAAATGTACTTGAAGAAGGATATATACCATGGTGAAACTTACCAGTATATTCGAAATACTTTACAGCAAGAAATCCAATACCACAGAGTATGGTTATGCCTAAATATATTTTATATTTATCGAATTTTTGCATCTTTAAAGATGCCCAGCTCATTACCATGGTAACACTAGAGGTAATCAAGAGTAATGTATTAAATGTTGCCATTGGAACATTCAGTTTTGAACCCCAGTAATCAAAATCTCCTTCGGGTGCGGCAAGTCTCAAGAAAACATATGCAGAGAACAATCCGCCAAATAGCATAATCTCAGATGCGATAAATATCCATATTCCTAATTTACTGTTGTTCAGACCGGTGTCTGGACGCTCTTCTAGAATGTATTGTATATTACTCATGATGATGTTTGTGGCGTGTAGTCATTTTCTTTTCCAGGGACTGAGTATTCATAAGGACCGTGATTTACTTCAATATCTGAATCAAAGTTGACGTGGGGAAGAGGAGGAGAAGGTGCTGCCCACTCAATAGTGGTTGAGTTCCAGGGATTTCTTTCTCCTGTATGTTTTCCATTAAGTGATAATATTAAATTTAAGATAAATGGTATTTGTGAAGCTCCTAAACAAAAAGCTGAAATGGTCATGAATTCATTCCACTGTAGAACATCAGAGGCATGGGCGTATTGCTGACCACCATCATACATCCTCCTAGATAGTCCTGCAAGTCCTTGAATGAACATTGGCATAAATATACCGTTCATGAAAATAAAAGATGGCCAGAAGTGAAGTTTTCCAAGAGTTTCGTTCATACTTTTACCTGTTATCTTAGGGAACCAATAATAGATGCCCGCAAAAAGGGCAAATAGTGTTCCAGGAGCAACAACATAGTGGAAATGTCCAATTACGTAATATGTATCATGAAGAAATATATCGGAGGCAGCGACACCTAATGGAAGACCTGTAAGTCCTCCTATGCCAAACATAGGCAGGAATGATAAAGCAAATAACATCGGGGTATTGAACCTTATTGAGCCTCCCCATAATGATAGAAAAAATGCGGTTAGGACCACAACTGAAGGAATTGATATAATCATGGTTGTCAATTGAAAGAATGCGCTCATTGACTGTCCCATTCCCGTTAAAAACATGTGGTGAGCCCATACTATAAATGACATAAAACCAAGAAAGCTTATCGCATATATGAGTGATTTGTAACCCCATAGAGGTTTTCTTGTATTATTGGCAATTATTTCCCCTACTATACCTATAGCTGGCAAAATGAGTACATACACTTCGGGATGTGCAAGAAACCAGAAAAGATGCTGCCATAGAAGCGGAGACCCTGATCCATAGGCATCAACTGTGCTACCAGCATAAACTAATCCGCTAGGGAGAAAGAAACTAGTTCCAGCTAATCTGTCCATTAATTGTAATATAGCTGCGGATTCTAGTGGTGGGAAGGCAAGAACTAGAAGGAAAGAAGTTACAAGTTGAGCCCAAATGAAAAATGGCAGTCTAAACCAAGTAAGCCCTGGTGCTCGCAACTGGACTATCGTCACAATAATATTCATTGATCCAAGTAGCGATGATGTGATTAAAAATATCATACTCAGTAACCACATGGTTTGTCCTGATTCAAAGATAGATAATGGTGGGTATGAAGTCCATCCTGAACGAGCTGCGCCTTCTGGTGTGAAAAAACTTGCTATCATAATGACTCCGCCAACAAAGTATGACCAATAGCTAGCTGCATTAAGTTTTGGAAATGCCATGTCTGGTGCGCCTATTTGGAGCGGAACTAGATAATTACCGAAAGCACCCACAGCCAAGGGTACGACGCCAAGAAAAATCATTATGGTTCCATGCATAGCACCAAGGGTATTATAATTCTCTGGGAGCATAACGCCACCGCTTTCAGAAAATAGCCAATTCCCTACAATCGGTATCACCTGCTCTGGATATGCTAATTGATAACGCATAATCATCATTAAGATAAAACCAAACAACAGGAAGGCGAGAGATGTTATGCCATACTGAAGTCCTATTGTTTTATGATCGACTGAGAATATATATTTCTGTATGAAATTCTCATCGTGATGTGTGTCATTACTCAAAGTATTTCCCTGTATTAAAAATTAATCTATTTTGGAGTCGTAATTTTCTTCAAATGTTTCCGTTCCAAGCATCCTAATAGCATCCCAAGTCATTTTTGTACATACCCTAGCGCATACTTGGCATCCAGTACATTCATTGAATCTCACTTGCACTGGAGGTATGACTGGAAACTCGTATTTATCACTTGCGACTGGTTCGATACAATCTACTGGACAAAAAGGCACACATGCTTGGCAGCCTGTACAGTTATCTTCATCTACAACTGCAATAAGCTTAGGTCTTCTAGTCTTTTCTCTAGCGTAATCGGGAAGTTCAGGTATCCCTTTAAAATAGTTATATGCTGGTGCCATTAGAATATTATAGTTTGTACTCTATGAAATTTAAGCATTTATTATTAAATAAATGAACACAATTTATCTCAGAATATACTTTTCTATTAACCATCCTGAACCAAAACAAATTAATCCTCCAAGTAATAGCTTAGGATCCATTAATTTAGGGAACTTAATTATAAACCCTACTGCAATCATAAACATTCCTAGCAGCTCTAAGGTTTTGGCAGCGTAATACAATATTAGTGATCCTGAGTTGGTTCAAGTTCTGAAATAATAGAGAGCTGTTCTTTAAATGCGCTATTTTTGATTTTAAGTGTATATACATGATGGATGAATGCGAGAATAAATATTAGCCTATGAAGCCACACAGGTGAAATTTGATTTTCAATTGCTCCTATGTGAATAAACCAACCTCCAACCAGCAAAATTGTCAACATTAATTGAGGAAAAAGCTTCATCTTTAAGTTGCGCTCTCGAGACCATAATTCTTTTTTACCTAAGCCTCCCTCGAGTGCTTCTTTGATTGCTTTGCCTGTGGTTATGAAAAAATACATTACAATAGTCTCTGTTATGGTAAAAATCAATATCATAAAAAGAGCAAATCTTGTATGACTTGCACCGAAGATTTGGAAGTTTAGATAATCGCTTGCACCCGTTAAAGTAAGGTTGATAAAGTTCAACAGCATTAGGGCATAGCAAATTATCATGAAGATGTACATTGAAAATAAAAATTATTATAAGTTTAGTTACCAAAAATTAAATACATTTATATCATAATTCATAAACTATCAATAAATTTTCATTTTAAAAGGATTAACAAAGAGTAGTAAACTACGGTGTGTAAAATCAATCTATTACAAAGGAATATTTATGAGATTTAAAACTTCAATAATTTCAACCCTAGCATTTACACTTCTTGCGGGATTCGTTGATGCGGGTACACTTAAAGGCCATGTAAAATACGATGGTAAAGCTCCTAAGAAAAAAAGACTTAGAATGGATGCTGATCCGGTATGCGGGTCTAGTCACTCATCCTCAGTTTATAGTGAGAATTTTAAAATGGCGAGTGATGGATCGATGGCAGAAGCATTGGTATATTTAAAAGATGTTTCGTATGGTGGAGGAGTACCCTCAGAGCCAGCAATTCTAGATCAAAAAGGGTGTATATATACTCCACATGTGTTTGGTATGATGGCGGGTCAAGAATTACTAATCAAGAATAGTGATGCTACGTTGCACAACATTCATTCAATGCCAAAGGTAAATAAAGAGTTCAACTTTGCAATGCCAAAGGTTGTTAAGGAAAAAAAATCAACTTTCTCAAAATCAGAACCCGAACCTTTTTATATAAAGTGTGATGTGCACCCATGGATGAAATCGTGGGTTCTAGTATCAGACCATCCATATTATGCAGTTACTGACGAGAAGGGAAATTTTTCTATCGAAGGGATTCCAGCTGGGACTTATGAGGTAATATGTTGGCAAGAAAAGTTTGGAAAAAGAACGCTTACCGCAAAAGTTACGATTGGTAAAGGTGAGACTACCAAAGATTTTGTTTTTAGTCGTCCAAAGAAAAAATAATTAAATTATTAATTAATAAAAAGGGCGGAAATCTTCCGCCCTTTTTTATTATCTTAAATTTTATGAGAATTATTACTCTCATCATTTTTGCTTTTTCATTCTTTTGTTGTGGTAATAGGGAAGAGGTATATCCAGTTAAGGGTACAGTTCGAAATATCTCAAATCAGGATTATGAAGTAACTATAGCACATGATACGATTCCAAATTTAATGATGCCAATGGTAATGCCATTTCAAGTTCCTGATAAAAATGACCTTAATAAGTTACGAATAGGGGATAGTGTGCATTTTGAATTTGTATGGGGAGATACACTGCCTTACGCAAGAAATTTTAGATTTATTGGTCAAGGCCATATACCTGTTTATGATGATTTTTTCAAAGACTCGTATAGTCCACTGAATATTGGAGACACATTGGATGATGTTACTCTTATATCAATTGATAGTAATGAAGTTAGATTATCTAAAAGCGATGGACGCTACCGTTTTATATCTTACATATTTACAAGATGCCCAATGCCTACTATGTGTCCTGCTGTAATTACTAAAAATAAATATCTAATAGATAAGTTTTCAAATTATGAAATTCTTGATTTCGTCTTGGTAAGCTTTGATTATAAATATGATACTCCATCTATACTAAGTCAAAATTATGGTCCAATAATTGAATCTTATAATAATGTTAGTTTATGGTCTAGTATTGGGCATATAGATGATGTATATAAATTAGTTAAACAATCGGGTGGAGACTTTTGGGGAGTAGAAGAAGGAAAGATTGGGCATACGCTTAAATCAGTATTACTTGGTCCAAATCGGGAGTTATTAGCCTCTTGGAAGGGTGAAGATTGGAAGGTTAAGGAGGTAGAACGAGCAATAAAAATGTTTGTAGAATAGAATTATGATATCTATTTGAATTTTTTATAACTGACTACGAATTACCAATCATCGTATTCTTCATAATCATCACCCCAGTCATCATCACCATCATCTTCATAATCATCATTATTTCCATCAAAGTCATATCCATTCTTAGCAAAATATTCCTTTATTAAAGCATCGATATTCGTTTTTCCTTTAATATTCCATAGATAATCTCTGAGGCCATCAAGCATGGCTGTGGTATCTCCATCAAGAGCAACTAAAGCATCACCCCAATCTTTCTCTGCACCTTCAAGAGATAAAATATCGCTATCTGGCACATATGGTGCTGGCATCTTTGTTCCAGGCATAATTGCTTGAGGATTTCTTAGCCACTCAGTTACCCACCCTGCATTTAACCTTTCTTTGGTTAGAGCCAGATTTGGTGCCCAAGTTGGAGCATCTCCTGTAGGAAATTCTTCACCATAGAAGTGACAGCTGTTGCACTGACCAATCTCATGGAGTTTTGCTCCGGCAACAAATTCATTGCTTCCAGAATTAAATTCATGAATGCCTCTGTAGGTTATATTCTCACTATCAACATGTTGAAAATAAGCGATTATAGCATCCCACTCTTCATCCGATATTTGATGAAAACTTGGCATTTTGACCTGTAGGTTTGGTCTGATTATAGATGGATTATTGAAAAAGGATAATAGCCAATCAGGATTTGCTTTTCGGCCCTCAGAATTTAGATTTGGAGGGCCATATTCTGGAGGTCCTATCTGGTTAACTAGTTGTCCACCACGGTTCTCAATTAAATGACAGCCTTGACAATTATATTGTTTAACTAACCGATGGCCTTCTTTATATAAAACTGGGTCATTATTATGAGCTTTTAGGCTTTCGCTGACTTTGTTTGAGTTAAATCCAAGGACAGCGGTAGTGATTGCCTCAATTTCTTCTTCAGAAAAATAGAAGTTTGGCATTTTAAGTAAATCAAGATGCTCGCTTTCTTTGCCTCTGTCATAAATTCTAGGTGTTCTTAACTTATTTTCTATCCATGAATGTACGCTGTGTTCAATATCATGATATAGTCCAAAATCAAATTTCCCAACTGGTTTTGAACCTTCTTCAGTTATCTCAACACCTATAGGTTTTGCATCATCAAAACCATCTATATGATGGCACCCAAAGCAACCGTAATGGCGAATACTTTTTTCACCAATAAAGTTAAGTTTATCTTTCTCAGTCATCTTTGATGCTTTGGCGATGGCAAATTTTTCTGGATTTGACTTTTTCAGCCAGTTGGTTGTTAGTTTATCTAAGACAGATTTGTCATATTTATGACTAGGACTATCTTCAAAAGATTCGTTTTTATCATTAAGTAAATAAGCGGTAAGGTCTTTGGCCTGTTGTGGCTCTAATCTGAGATTAGGCATTTTAGTATCTGGCATGTATGCTTGTGGGTCCATAAGCCATTCGTAAAGCCATTCAGCAGAAACTTTTGAACCAAGGCCAATAAGATTTGGACCATGTACTTTTGTCAAGTTATCGTAGTTATCTATGTGAGGCGCTTTTTCAGGATTACCTTCTGATATGTGACATCCCATGCATCCCACTGCGTTAAATAACTTCTCACCATTAGTGAGGTCTCCAATAAAATTGCTTGAGTTACTACCAAGTTTTTTCTCTTTGCCTTGAAATAAGTATTCGGTAATTCCAGCTATCTCTACATTGTTATATTCAGTGACTTCTTCACTCTCTTGATTTGGTTGTTCAAATATTGCGGGCATTCTAGTATTGTACCTAAAATGACGTGGGTTTTTAACCCATTTTGAAACCCAGTCTTCGGTAAGTTTTTCATTTATTCTTTTGAGATTGGGTCCAGCTTTTGCTTTAGATTCCCAATCAGCGTTATGATGACAGCCATTGCAACCTGCTTGATCAACAAGCGTTAGTCCTAAATTTATCTTTTCACCTCCAGCAAGGTCACTTGTATTGTTGTGACACTTAAAGCAACTTGCCTCAGTATATTTAGTTGGAAGCATAGGGGTTAACCAATGGTGATTAACTTTCCAATCATGTTCCTCTTTCCAGCGTTGTTTATCTTCTGGATTATTTGGTGTATGTGATGAAGATACAAATGAGGTGCCTCTGCTTCGACCTCCATGACAACTAGTACAGCCGAAGTTGTTCATTGGATGTGGTGAACCTGATGTGATATACAGGTCAAGATTTGGGTGTGTTGTGTAAGGTTGAGGTGCGTCTGAAAAATCGGGATTGTCAATTCCAAGGTGGCAACTGGTACATCTATCGACAACTGGAACAGCAGCGAAATTCACATCATATTTGACATCAGCAACAACTATTTGATTAACTTTATAGTAGGGATCTAAAAAATCAAGGATAGGGAGGTCTCTAACAATATCTCCAAGTTTATTTGCCATTGTCATTCTACTTCTATCCAATTTCCCTAGTTTATTATTTGTTAAAGTATATTGCTTGGTATATTTATCAAGGGCATCTTGTTTTTCTTTTACGATAGATTTGATATTTTTTATTTTAGATTCAACTTCGGCGATTGCTATTTCGGTATCTTCACGTTCTAGCCTTAGTATATCTAGTTTGTCTAATGCAGCAGAATATTCATCCCTATATGATGGTCCATGGTCGCCATGTACATTATCAGATTCGACTAAATATTTTAAAGCCTCTACATTCGCTTTATGACTTTGAAACTTCATATTTTGGTCATAGTGCTTATCTTTCAAACCACCTAGTTGACTTTGAAGCTCTTTTAATTCGTCGCTTCTATTATTGAATTCAGTTTTTGCAGTAGCAAGAGCTTTTTCATAGGCTTCTTTTTCAATCTCAACTTCTTTTGCTTGTTGATCGAGCTTTTCTTGCGCAACCTGAACTTGCATTTTGCGAAACTCACGTTGATATTCTTTAAACTCGTCATCATTGTCATCGACAAAAATCCATATAGTAACCGCAAGGAAAATAATGGATGAGATTGCGAACCATTTATTAAGTAGGTTTATGTCCCAATATCTTTCGTCGTTTCTAAACATTTTTCTGAGGAAACCTAAATATTAAAGAAATATTCTGGAATTGAAATAAAATAACTAAGGTTGGCTATCCATCTCAAATACATTTTAAGTGGAAGTGAAAGCATGACTAAGCCAAAAATCATTAGTGCTACAAAGCGTGTGGGCCCATATGCTTTATACATATCCTTAAGGACTGTTTTAGCAAGTACAAATGGAAGTACGAATAAATAAATTCCAACGATTAGAAAACCTAAAAATTCTCTCAGCAGGATATTCTCAGGCAATCCTGTTCCAAGTATTTTAACCCAAACATATTCTGATAGGCTAACACTATTCAAGGCAACTATTTTATGAGAATCCCAATACTCAAACGGACCATAAAAGTTCCAATTTGGTCCTCTGAAAAAGGTTCCTAGAACAATTAAAAACAGCCATAGCACAATCCATCCATACATGAAGATGAAAATACCTACCCGCCTTTCTTTAAAGGAATAATATCCATCTCCTTTTTTGTTAATGTCCATATATGGAATTGCCATTAATCCAACAACACAGAATATTGGTAGAACGATACCTGCAATCCAGGGATCGTAATATACTAACATCTCTTGGAGGCCTAAAAAGTACCAAGGAGCTTTAGATGGATTAGGAGTTGCTGCTGGATTTGCGGGTTCTTCAAGCGGAGCCGCTACTAATATTGACCATACTACTAGAAAAACGGTAAATAGAATAAGGGCAATAAACTCAATATATACTAAATCAGGCCAGACAAGCACTTTGTCGTCTGGATCATTATATTCACTAGGTTTAAGGCCATTTTCAAGTCTCTCATCATTGATGTATGCTTTGTGCATTGCAAGCCAAGTGAAAAAGTAGATTGAGTAAACCATAAGTACAATTGGAAAGTTATCTGCTTTTGTTAGAATCACATTGAAATTTTTGTCCATGTAACCAACGATGAAGAAAAATGTGATTACTCCCATTGCAGCAACAAGACCAGTTTTGGTCCAAAGTAAGTAAAACCCCAATTTACGATTTAATCTATCAAACCAATCGGTTGGTGGAAATAAAATTGGTGTAACAACTGTCAAGATTGAAAAGCTAATAGTCGGAGCTGATAGATAGTCAACTGTACTTTTGAATGCATCTAACATAACGTCACCTTCTATAACGGTCCAGAAATTCCGCCATCTTTTCTGATGCGCCAAAAATGGACTGCCATAAATATCATCATTATAAATGGAACTGCAATGCAATGAATAACATAAAATCTTAGGAGCGTTGCTTCACCAACGAACCGACCACCAATAAGCGCGAATCGAACATCAGAGCCAATGTGCACTAAATTAATGTCACCAATGGCAAGTAGACTTGCGCCTGGTCCTTCATGTCCTATAAAAGGGTGAGCTCTTGCCATATTTGACCCAACAGTCACAGCCCAAATTGCTAATTGGTCCCAAGGAAGCAAGTAACCCGTAAATGACAAAAACATTGTCATGGTCATAAGTAGAACTCCTACACCCCAGTTGAATTCGCGGGGAGGTTTATATGAACCAGTCATGAAAACCCTTAGCATGTGAAGCCACACAACTAAAACCATTGAGTGAGCAGCCCAGCGATGCAGTTCTCTCATAATTCCAAGAGGAACTTGCTCTGCCAAATCTATTATGTCTGTATATGCATATTCAACTGTCGGCCTGTAATAAAACATGAGAAGAATGCCAGTAATCGTTAGATTTACAAATAGGAAAAAAGAAAGACCGCCCATGCACCAGGTGTAGCCAAGTTTGACTGCATGCTTAGGTAGTCTTGCTGGATGAAGATGTAAGAAGACACTGCCAAGAATAGCATGCATTCTCTGCCTTCGTGTTTGGGGAATCCCAGACCTAATTATGGATTTCCATATTTGGGACTCACCTAAAGTCTTTAAAATTGAGTTTTTATTTTTTTTATCTGCCATTTGTTAATAATTATTTTAAAAATTAAACCTTTAAATATGATTCAGAGTTTTCCCATTCGCCTTTTTCCCATTTAAAACTTTTGGTTTTATCAACAAGAATTTGTCCGTCATTTGCGAGGCCAATTTTAAATCTTTCTAGTGGCCTGGGTGCAGGGCCTTCAAAGTGAATGCCTGTCATTCTGAATCCACTTCCATGACATGGACATTTAAACTTTGATTCTACAGGCAACCAATTAGGGGTGCAGCCAAGATGAGTACAAACTGTTGATAGAGCAAAAATAGATTCTTCATCTCTGACAATCCAAGCATTAAACTGTTTTTTAAACTTTATATCAACGGAATTTTTTGAAAAATCATCTGGAAATCCAATCTTAAAGGTTTGTGGTGGCTCAAAAAGTACATTTGGGAACAGAAAACGAACAATCATCGTGAAAAATCCACCCGTAACACCTAAATAGGCAAGCCAACCAAAAGATAACCAGTTTAGAAAACCTCTTCTGTCAGTGTCTGGTCCTTTGTATGCATTTTCAGCGGATGAACCTACAGATGCACGTGGGGTAATTTTATCTTCTGACATATTTTAAATAGTCCTATCGTATGAGTTTTTAAGAGTTTTTATTGCTGCATCTCTGATGGAAAGATTTTCGTCTAATTTTGCAAGGTCAATCAGATTTGGTTCAAAACGGTTATCGATAATTACTGATGAAGTTTCAATGGCAGTTAAAATAACTTTGGTAATTTCTTTATAGTCCAATTCTGGGAATGTCTTAAGATAATCACGATTCATTAAGTTATTTATGATTGGAACTGATGTTTTCTGACCCATTTTAGCAAGCGCTATTGCAGCATCCCATCGTATGTTTGGCTCATCGTCATTTAGGAGATTATTTAGAATGGGTATCGCTATGCTATCTCCAATAAAGCCAAGAGACA
>Ga0208277_1002142_pt1 | contig 11313 bp, 11 predicted proteins | sample ETNtaG_5_FD_185782 | JGI IMG/M metagenome (GOLD analysis project Ga0208277, IMG submission 185782) | Marine microbial and viral communities from oxygen minimum zone, Eastern Pacific Ocean - ETNP201406SV205 (SPAdes) (version 2) | ecosystem: Environmental > Aquatic > Marine > Oceanic ...
TCTAGGGTCAGATTATTGACTGATCCTGGTCATCAAATAGGGGTGTGGATTGATCGAACTAAGCGTCATGGAATTTTGACTGGGATGGGTACAAATAGACCAAAATTAATTTTCTTAAATAAAAATAGTTTGGCTAAAATTGGAGATGCAGTAACTACTTCTCCTGCCAGTACTTTGTTGCCCCCAAATTTAATAATTGGAATTGTTCAGTTTGTTGATGAAAAGGCTTTACCTGCTCCTTTTGCAATAGTTCAATTAACTGCTGCACCAGAGGCAATAGATTGGGTACAGGTTTTGATAAACAATGGCTAGGAAGAGGGGAAAAATATTAATTTTCTTTACTGCAATTTGTTTGCCAATTTTGATGATATCATCCCCAGATTGGCTAAAAATAAACGGAATATCTCCATGCTGGCCTGTAGTTTTTTTATTACCAGTTTCACTGAATAATACTCCTTGGATATCTGCAATTTATTCGATTTTTCTGGGAATTTTTATTGATTCTTTTACCGTTAGTGATGCTTCTTATATTCCCTCCTTATTCCTGTTGTCTTTAGTGTGGAGTCAATATGGATTACATAACAAAAAGATCGAATTATTTTTAAATATTGGTTTGATGGCGATCTTCGGAACAGCTTTTGTTGGCTTTTCGATTTGTTTACAAAAAATTATTTTGTATGGCACGTTAAGAAATAATTGGTTTTACTCCTGGTCAATATATGTTTTGATTTGTGAGGTAATTATTACTGGATTAGTTGCTCCATTTTTCTCTTCTTGGCTTCTTTTGACTTATAAAAAAACTAATTAGAAAATTTTTAAATCTTAAAAAATAGAACAAATACTTATTTATTAGTGGGGACTCTGTCTTTTACATTAGGCAAACGGGTATATTTACCTGACTTGAAGATGATATCTTCATTTAACAAGAAGCCCTTTTTGGCATAAGATTTTGATGGAACTGTCGAGAAGGCAACAGCTAATCTCATGACCTGTATTTTGGTTGTAGATGATGAACCAGCGGTATTAAAGGTCTTGGTGACAAGGCTCAATCTTGCTGGTTATCAGGTTCTATCTGCCCAGGACGGAGAGCAAGCACTAGAGGTGTTTCATAAAGAAGCACCAGATCTAGTTGTTCTGGATGTCATGCTCCCTAAGATGGACGGTTTCGCAGTTTGTCGAAGAATACGAGCAGAATCTTGTGTCCCAATTATATTTTTGACTGCACTTGAGGCAATTTCTGAAAGAGTTGCAGGATTGGATTTAGGTGCTGATGATTATCTGGCTAAGCCGTTTAGTCCAAAGGAGTTAGAGGCAAGAATTGCGACGATTTTAAGAAGAGTTGGACCTGCGCCTACAGTAGATGAGCCAAGAGAGGTGCCATCAGGACAAGGTGTTATGAAACTTGGAAATCTTGTCGTAGATACTAATAGAAGACAAGTAAGTAGAGGAGGCGAGAGAATAGGCCTTACATACACTGAATTTAGCTTGCTTGAATTATTATTTCGTGACCCTGGTCGAGTTGTTCCTAGAGCAGAGATTTTGGAACAGCTTTGGGGCTATCCTCCTAGAAGAGCTGCGGATTTAAGAGTTGTGGATGTCTATGTAGCTCGTTTAAGGGGAAAGCTTGAGCCAGATCCACGGAATCCAGAGTTGATTTTAACTGTTAGGGGTATTGGCTACGCTTCTCAAAGAATGGGAGAATTTCCTACTGCTATTGCCAGTTAGAGATTAATACCTCAATATTGATAGGTTTTTTATTTGATCTCGTTCTTTTTTTGCCGTATGTATGAATTGCTTTGTCTGAATTAAGAGATACACGCCTTGAGAAGGCAAAAGAACTAAAAAGCATTGGGCAAGGCCCATATGGTTTGAAATTCAGAGTCACTCACTCTGCTGTTGCCTTACAGGAAAAATATTCAGATTTGCCTAATGGTGAAGAAAAGAAAGAAGAAGTCTCGATAGCTGGCCGTATAACTTCTCGACGAGTTATGGGAAAACTTGCTTTCTTTACTCTTGCTGATGAAACAGGCACAATTCAGCTCTTTTTGGAAAAGGCGGCATTAAATCAAAATGAAAATAGCCAAAAGAATGAGAATAATTTTTTAAATATTACTTCTCTTGTAGACGCTGGTGACTGGATAGGAGTAAGTGGAATATTAAGGAGAACTGATAGAGGTGAACTTTCTATAAAGGTTTTTGAATGGTCAATGCTGTCTAAATCTTTACAGCCATTGCCAGATAAATGGCATGGACTTGCTGATGTAGAAAAACGCTATAGACAAAGATATTTAGATTTAATTGTTAATCCTCAGTCAAGAAAAACTTTTCGAACTAGGGCTTTATTAGTTAGTTCAATTCGACGATGGTTAGACGAAAAAGATTTTCTTGAAATTGAGACGCCAGTTTTACAGTCGGAAGCCGGTGGAGCGGATGCAAGGCCTTTTATTACTCATCACAACACACTTGATTTACCTTTGTATTTGAGAATTGCAACAGAATTGCATCTGAAAAGATTGGTGGTCGGTGGTTTTCAAAGGGTTTATGAACTTGGAAGAATTTTCAGAAATGAGGGAATTAGCACTCGGCATAATCCTGAATTCACTTCTGTTGAAATTTATGAGGCTTTTGCAGACTATTTCGACATGATGGAATTAACAGAACAATTACTTTCTTCAGTTTGCGAAAAGATTTGTGGATCGACCAAAATTATTTATCAACAGCAAGAAATAGATTTGAAACCTCCGTGGAAAAGAGCCACTATGCATCAATTAGTGCAGGAATTCACGGGAATTGACTTTGAATTATTTAAAGATAACTTTAACGATGCGAAGGCTGCGATGCTTCGTGAGGGACTTCAAGTTCCAGATAAAGCTGATAGCGTTGGGAGACTTTTAAATGAAGCTTTTGAGCAATCAGTTGAATCTCATCTTGTTCAACCTACATTTGTTATGGATTATCCAATTGAGATTTCTCCATTAGCAAGAAAACATAGGACTAAGAAAGGTTTAGTTGAAAGGTTTGAACTTTTTATTGTTGGAAGAGAAACTGCTAATGCCTTTAGTGAATTAATTGATCCTATAGATCAAAAAGAGCGTTTACTTTTGCAGCAGGCAAAAAAAGAAGCAGGCGACCTTGAGGCTCAAAGCTTGGATGAAGATTTTATAAATGCTCTTGAAGTAGGAATGCCACCAACAGGAGGACTTGGAATAGGTATTGATAGGTTCGTAATGCTATTAACTGACAGTGCTTCTATAAGAGATGTGATTGCTTTTCCACTTTTACGCCCAGAATCAAATTTAAAACAAACTGGAAAGTGACCCATCACAGTGGATAATAGGCGTGTAAGGATTTTGTTCAGATGAGTGGCGAGAGAGTTGGTTTTCGTTTCAAGCATGCTGATGCTGTTGTGAAACGAAATCCCCAGGGGCGTTCAAGACGCGGTTGGGTTATGGAACCTGTTGAGCAAACGACAAGTAGGGGTACAAAAATGCCTGCTTATCGTATTAGATGGAGAGATAGTGAGCGTCCGGAAATTGTTTTGCAACACATGCTCATTGCCGATCCTGACCCGACTCCTCCACCCGAGAATGTTAGTTTGGATGCTAAATGAGCATTGATTATTAAAGTATTAGTTTTTATAAAAACTTTAAGCAAAAGTATTTATAATTTGTTCTCTTAAAAACGTTTAAGAGCATTAGCCACGTCTCTTTTTGAGTCATTAACTTTCTCTCTATCTCTTTTGTCATGTAGCTTTCTTCCTTTTCCAACTCCGATTTTTAACTTAATCCATGATCCTTTGAGATAAAGACTTAAAGGTATTAAAGCTAATCCTTTTCTTTCTAAATTTATTTTTAATTTTTCTATTTCTTTACGATGAGCAAGAAGTTTTTTGATCCTTAGAGGCTCATGATTAAAAAATTTACCAGCATGATTATGAGGTGATATATGTACATTATGAAGTTGAATTTGATTTTTTTTAATTAAACAAAATCCATCTTTTAAGTTTACTTTTCCAGCTCTAATAGATTTAACTTCGGTTCCAAGAAGCTCTAAGCCAGTTTCCAGTGTTTCTAAAATTTCATATTCATATCTTGCCTGTCGATTTTCAGCTAATCGACGATTCCCATCAATTAAGGAATTTTTTTTTGATTTTTTCTTTCCTTTTTTGCTCATTCTTCTATTTACCTCCATTTTTGTTGAGATGCCACTACCCTTCATTCATGGCAATTGTGTCTTCAATTACTAATCATTCGTCTCTTCCTAATGATAAAGGAGAGGAAAGATTGGTTGGGTCCAGTCTTTTAAAGGAGGAGATTAAATTATCCAAGCAAGATTCACTCAGACCCAAATCTTTTAAGGAATTTTTAGGTCAATCTGAGTTGAAGAAAGTCCTTGAAATTTCCGTTAAAGCTTCATTGAGTAGAGGAGAAGCACTTGATCATTTAATGCTTTATGGGCCTCCTGGATTAGGGAAAACAACTATGGCTTTAGTTATTGCTGAGGAGCTAGGAGTTAAAGCTCGAGTTACCAGTGCTCCTGCACTTGAACGCCCCAGGGACATTGTTGGATTATTGATCAATATGCAGCCACGCGAATTGATTTTTGTTGATGAGATTCACAGACTTAATAATATATCTCAGGAACTTTTGTATCCAGCCATGGAAGATAGAAGGTTGGATTTGACAGTAGGAAAAGGCACATCTTCGAGAATGAGATCAATCGAAATACCTCCTTTTACCTTGGTAGGTGCTACTACAAAGCCAGCAGCTTTGAGCTCGCCAATGAGAGATCGCTTTGGCATTACTCAAAGATTAGATTTTTATAATTATTTTGACTTAGAAAATATAATTAAAAGATCTGCAAATCTGATGAATTTATCAATTGTTGAAGAAGCATCTCATCAATTAGCCAGAAGGAGTCGAGGTACTCCTCGAATTGCTAATAGACTTATACGAAGAGTAAGAGATTATGCAGAAGTGTATTCTTCTTCAAAAATTATTGATATTGATGTTGTGAATGATGCACTTCATCTATATCGAATAGATCAACGAGGATTAGATGCAACAGACAGAAATTATTTAGGCTTGTTAGTTAATCAATATCAAGGGGGACCAGTAGGCCTTGAAACTTTGGCTGCTGCACTTGGAGAAGATTCAACCACTCTTGAAACTGTAGTTGAGCCTTATTTAATGCAAATTGGTTTTTTACAGAGAACATTGAGGGGAAGGGTTGTGACTCCAGCAGCTGAGAAACATTATTTGCTAACTTCAGACACTAAAATAGATAAATGATCAATTTAAGAGTGGTAAAATTTTTAGTTTTAATTGTTTTTGTTTTATTACCATTTACATCTCAAGCTAAGGAACTTCCCAAGTTTTTATTCGATAAAGCTCTTCAAGAAAGCAAGAATGGTGATTTTATTCAAGCTGAAAAAGATTGGAGTCTTTTCTTAAATGATAATCCAGATGATGCGGCTGCTTTGAGTAATAGAGGTAACATTCTTCTTGCTCTTGGAGACCCTAAAGCAGCTATAAGAGATCAGACTAAGGCTATAGAAATTTCGCCTGAAGATTTAGACCCTTATATAAATAGAGGAATTGCTGAAGAAGCCTTGAAGCTTTGGGAGGATGCCAGGAAAGATTACAACTACGTTTTAACTAACAATCCTAAAGATGCTTCCGCCTTGTATAACTTGGCTAATGTTATGGGTTCTATGGATAATTGGAATGAAGCAAAGAGATTGTTTTCTCAAGCTGCTTCATCAAATAATGGTATTGCTATGGCTAGGTCGAGTGAAGCACTTGCGATTTATCAATTGGGTGATTTTGAACTTGCAGAAAAGAAAATAAGATTATTAATTCGTAAATATCCCTTATTCGCTGATGCGAGAGCAGCATTAAGTGCGCTTTTATGGCGAAAAGGTTTCACAGGAGAGGCTGAAAGTAATTGGGCGGCAGCAGCGGGATTAGATATTCGATATCGTGAAAAAAATTGGTTGTTGAATATTCGTCGTTGGCCTCCAAACCCTACAAATGATTTGATCGCATTTCTTGCTTTTGAGGATAGATGAAAGATTTAGCGAAAAGAATTGATATATCTTTAAAAGATATATTGCCTGATTTGATTCAATTACGGCGTCATTTTCATGCTCATCCCGAGCTGAGTGGCCAGGAATATCAAACTGCTGCTCTTGTCGCAGGTGAGCTTAGAAAATCAGGTTGGGAGGTAAAAGAAGGAGTTGGCAGAACAGGTGTTGTTGCTGAAATTGGCAACAAAAGTGGACCTGTTGTTGGACTCAGAGTGGATATGGATGGTCTCCCAATTGAGGAAAGAACTGGTTTGGATTACGCTTCTTCAATTCAAGGCTTAATGCATGCATGTGGTCATGATCTTCATACTTGTATCGGTTTGGGAGTGGCAAAAGTATTAGCAAAAACTAAATTTACAACTTCTAGAATTCGAATTATTTTTCAACCTGCTGAAGAGATTGCTCAAGGCGCAAATTGGATGAAAGCTGAAAATGTTCTTGATGGAGTAAAAGCTCTATTTGGTGTCCATGTTTATCCAGATTTGTCAGTTGGAAAAATTGGAATAAAAAGTGGTACTTTTACAGCTGCTGCGGCTGAATTGGAAATAGAGATTATTGGTAATGGAGGGCATGGCGCTAGGCCCCATGAAGGCATTGATTCTATCTGGATTGCTGCAAAAGTTATCAGTGGACTTCAAGAAGCGATTAGTAGACGACTAGATGCTCTGAAGCCAGTAGTTATTAGTTTTGGGAAGATTTCAGGAGGAAATGCTTTTAATGTTATTGCTGAGAGTGTTAAGCTTTTAGGCACAGTAAGGTGTCTTGATAGCAAAGTATATGAAACATTACCTCATTGGATTGAGACAATAGTAAAAAATATAGCTTCTAATTATGGAGCCCAAGCTCGTATAAATTTCAAGTCAATAGCACCTCCAGTTTATAACGATCCAGTATTGACTGATTTGTTATTGAATTGTGCGAAAAATCATATGGATGAAGAAAATATTGTTTATTTGGAGACTCCTTCATTAGGTGCTGAAGATTTTGCTTTCTTTTTGCAAGATGTTCCAGGCACAATGTTTCGTTTAGGAGTTGCTGGAGATCAAGGTTGTGCGCCTTTGCATAGTGGGAGCTTTTCTTTAGATGAAAGAAGTCTGGAATTAGGAATAAAAATTTTGTCTCAAACAATAATCATTTCTACTGAAAGTTTCCCAGATAGTTAGTTTTTTGTTTTATGAAAAGATTAGGTAACCCTTTAATTTCAATTTCAGCACCTTTGCTGATTTTATTAGCAATTACAGGTTTTTTACATAGAGAAGGAAAGGATAAAATCCAAGCAATTCCTGCTCTTATAGTTGGAAGTGGATTGGTTTTGACTGGAACGATTAGAAGGTTTAGACGTCGAAGAATGTTGCTTTTAGAGATTAAAAAAGATATGAATGACCAAAACTTTTAATTGGAAAAGTTTTTATCAATAAAAACTTTAGGGTTGAGTTGGCAATTTCGAGCTAATTTATAAATATCACTAGGGGTGCCATATTGCTGCTTTGCTTTATGGCTGAGATCACACCCTCTGAACTTGATCTGGTTTGAACCAGTGTAAGGAAAGTGAAAACTTGTGATCTTTTTATATTTCCCCTTTTGTTTATTCAATAGCTTTTTAGTTCATGCGGAATTCATGGGTGGCTTCCAGAAAGGGTAAAAGCAATGTTTCTCAAATGCATTTTGCTCGCAAAGGTGAAATCACTGAAGAAATGGTTTTTGTGGCAAAGCGCGAGAATCTTCCTGAGTCACTAGTTATGGAAGAGGTTGCTCGAGGTCGGATGATTATTCCTGCAAATATTAATCATACGAATTTAGAGCCTATGGCAATCGGAATTGCCTCTAAATGTAAAGTCAATGCAAATATCGGTGCTTCGCCCAACGCAAGCGATGTTAATGAAGAATTAAAAAAGCTTGAACTTGCAGTTAAATATGGTGCAGATACCCTTATGGATCTTTCTACTGGAGGGGTGAATTTAGACGAGGTAAGAACTGCAATTATTAACGCATCTCCTATACCTATTGGGACAGTTCCGGTTTATCAAGCATTAGAAAGTGTGCACGGTTCAATTTCAAGGTTAACTGAGGATGATTTTTTACACATAATCGAAAAGCATTGTCAGCAAGGAGTTGACTATCAAACTATTCATGCAGGTTTATTGATTGAACATTTACCTAAAGTTAAAGGTCGTATTACGGGAATAGTGAGTCGTGGCGGTGGAATACTTGCTCAGTGGATGCTTTATCACTACAAACAAAATCCTTTATTTACTCGTTTTGATGATATCTGCGAAATATTTAAACGTTATGATTGCACTTTTTCTTTAGGCGATTCACTAAGACCTGGATGTTTACATGATGCATCAGATGAAGCTCAATTGGCTGAGTTGAAAACTCTTGGTGAACTGACAAGACGTGCTTGGAAGCACGATGTACAAGTCATGGTTGAAGGTCCTGGTCATGTACCTATGGATCAAATTGAATTTAATGTTAGAAAGCAAATGGAGGAATGCTCAGAAGCTCCTTTTTATGTTCTTGGCCCATTAGTAACCGATATATCTCCAGGTTATGACCACATTTCAAGTGCTATTGGTGCTGCGATGGCAGGTTGGTATGGGACCGCGATGCTTTGCTACGTTACACCGAAGGAACATCTCGGTTTGCCAAATCCTGAAGATGTGAGAGAAGGTTTAATTGCCTATAAAATTGCTGCTCATGCTGCAGATGTAGCCAGACATAGATCAGGAGCTCGTGATCGTGATGATGAATTAAGTAAGGCTAGAAAAGAATTTGATTGGAATAAACAGTTTGAATTGTCATTGGATCCAGAGAGAGCTAAGCAATACCATGACGAAACATTGCCTGAAGAAATTTTCAAGAAAGCAGAATTTTGTTCAATGTGTGGTCCTAATCATTGCCCAATGAATACAAAAATCACAGACGAAGATCTGGATAAATTAGACGATCAAATAAAGTTAAAAGGTGCATCAGAATTAACTCCAGTTAAGTTAAACAAAGAAAACTAATTCTTTGTTTAACTTTTTTGTTTTTTCTATGAACTAATAATTTACTTACTTAATTGTTGATTTTATTTATTAAGGAGATTTCTAGATTTGCTTAGTACATTTTCAACTGTAAAACCAAATTTTTCCATACATAATCCACCTGGGGCAGATGCTCCAAAACTGTTCATAGTTACGCTGTCACCATCTAGCCCTATATATTTATGCCATCCGAAGCTCTCTGCGGCTTCAACTACTACGCGTTTTCTAATATTGGAAGGCAAGACTTCTTCTTTGTAACTTTCGCTTTGTTCTTCAAATAGTTCCACACATGGCATGGAAACCACACGTACTTTTTTACCTTCGGAAGTTAGTTTTTTCGCTGCTTGAACACATAAATCAAGTTCAGTACCAGTTCCTATAAGTATTAGTTCAGGCGTAGTATCACAATCCTCAAGTATGTATCCACCTAAAGCAACTTTGTCTGCTGATGAATTTTGTTGATTTGCCATACCTTGCCTACTTAGACATAAAGAACTAGGTCTCTTACGGTTTTTAATTGCGACTTTATAAGCACCAGTTGTTTCATTGCCATCACCTGGACGGAAAACCATCATATTTGGCATTGCTCTCAATGATGGAATGGTTTCTATTGGCTGGTGTGTAGGACCATCCTCACCAACACCTATGGAATCATGGGTTAAAACATAAATCACTCCAAGTTCACTCAGAGCGGAAAGACGCATAGAACCTCTCATATAGTCTGCGAATACTAAGAAGGTTCCACCGTAAGGAATTAAGCCACTATCGTGATAAGCAATACCATTCAATATTGCTGCCATAGCATGCTCTCTTACACCAAAATGTAAATAACGTTTTTCAGGACTGTCATGTTGAAAAGATCCTGACTCACCTTTTATATCTGTGTAATTTGAATGTGTTAAATCCGCAGAACCTCCAATTAAATCAGGAAGGTTGGGTCCAAGGGCACCTAAACATATTTGGGAATGTTTTCTGGTGGCGAGACCTTTATCTTCAGATGTATAGGTAGGTAAATCCTTGTCCCAGTTTTCAGGTAATTCTCCTCTCAACATCCTTTCGAATTCAGAGGCTTCATTGGGATATTTTGCTTTGTAAGTGGCTAGTGTTTGATTCCACTCTTCTTCAAGTTGAGCACCTTTTGTAATTGCTTGACGATATTGATCGTAAGCATCTTGTGGAATTTCAAAAGGTTGATATGACCAACCAAGTTCTTTTCTGGTTAGTTCAGCCTCTTCTTCACCAAGTGCTGCTCCATGGATTCCCGCAGTGTCACTCTTGTTTGGTGATCCGTAGCCGATTGTTGTTGTTACTTTAATAATTGATGGCTTATCGGTAACTTTTTTTGCATTTTCTATAGCTTTTGATATGCCTTCTACATCTGTATTACCATCAGGAACTTCTTGAACATGCCATCCATAAGCTTCGTATCTTTTTAAAACATCCTCGGTGAACGAGACATCTGTTCTTCCATCAATCGTGATGTGGTTGTCGTCATAAAGTGCTATCAATTTGCCAAGTTTCAGGTGACCAGCAAGAGAGCAAGCTTCTGAGGATATCCCTTCTTGATTGCAACCATCACCCATAATCACATAGGTGAAATGATCAACGACTGTAGAATCAGGTTTGTTGAATTTCGCAGATAGATGAGCTTCAGCAATTGCTAGTCCTACTGCATTTGAAATTCCAGCTCCTAATGGTCCTGCAGTGACTTCTACTCCAGGAGTCTCAAATGTTTCTGGGTGTCCAGGTGTTTTTGCACCCCATTGACGAAATTGTTTTATATCTTCAATAGTGACAGAGTCATAGCCAGTTAAATGTAAAAGCGCGTATAAAAGCATGCATCCATGCCCAGCAGAAAGGACAAACCTATCTCGGTTAAACCATTTAGGGTTTTTCGGATTATGGTTTAGATGCTTGTCCCACAATGCATAACCCATAGGTGCGCAACCCATAGGGAGACCTGGATGTCCACTATTGGATTTATTAATTGCGTCAACTGCAAGCATCCTGATGCTATTGATGCAAAGAGTGTCTAGAGAATTAGTCAGGGCAACCATTTTATTGAGTGGGAAAGAAATTTTTTAAGTGGACAGTAAGGACGAAATGGATTAGATCATTTGTCGAAAAGCTAGACAGACATTGTGACCGCCAAACCCGAATGAGTTAGATAGTACGACGCCTAATTTCTTTTCTCTTGCT
>Ga0208277_1002143_pt1 | contig 11312 bp, 4 predicted proteins | sample ETNtaG_5_FD_185782 | JGI IMG/M metagenome (GOLD analysis project Ga0208277, IMG submission 185782) | Marine microbial and viral communities from oxygen minimum zone, Eastern Pacific Ocean - ETNP201406SV205 (SPAdes) (version 2) | ecosystem: Environmental > Aquatic > Marine > Oceanic ...
TACGTAAGTGGCATACAATATTCCAATAATCATCAACTGATGACTTAGCCAATATCTAATAAAATGAAAATGAGGAAATCCCTGCAATATATCAGGAGTGATAACGGCGTGTATAACAGTAAGCCCCCAAAAAAATACTATCTCATAGGCTAAATAGCTTCTAAATACTAGGACGATAAATATTAATAAATTCGCAATTCTGCATAAGTGGAAAGGTAAGTGTAGTTTCGAACTATATGTCCCACCAGCGATTTCTAATAGCAGCCAGCTTAAATAGGCCATTGCAACTAGTCCACCTATTATCGATCCAAGAATATGTTGTCCTTTTTCAGATAAATATTTTTTTGAATAATAAGGGATGGCAAAAGAAAGTATAATGAAAATTATAATGGAAATAATATGATCAATTCCTAAAAAAATAAAAGGATCAGTCTCATCATACATATATTCGGCAATTGTTTTAGGCATACGGCATATAAATTTTTTTGTTTTGATATTTAATTTAACATATAATTATATCGACGATAAATATTTAAATTGAAATACAATATTTTTAACAATTTAATAAACAGAGTATAGTTACTATGAAAAATTTTCAAAAAATAACTTTTTCAATTATTTCTATTCTAATTTTTTCATGTTCGAATGAAAAATTAGATGCTCCATTTGAGATCAAATCTCCTAATAATTCTTTGAGTGCTACTATTAAAATAGATGATGGAGTACCTTTTTATTCACTCTCGTTTAATGGTACTCGTATTGTTGATAAATCTCGACTTGGAATTAATGCCGATAAATTTTTGCTATCTGAAGATCTAAAAGTAATTAAAGCAAAAAGGAGTTCTGAAAATAAAAGCTGGAGTCAGGTATGGGGAGAACAAAAAATAATTCAAGATAATTACAATGAGCTTGAACTGACATTATTATCTAATTCTGAAAATCATAAAATGATTCTGCGGTTTAAGATGTTTAATGATGGCTTAGGCTTTCGTTATGAGATTCCAAAGCAAAAGAAAATTTCAGATTTTACTATACTTGATGAGCTTACGGAGTTCAATCTTGAAGAAGATTCTCCTTCATGGTGGATTCCTGCATATGCATACCGTAGATATGAGTTTTTATATGCAAATACTTTAATTAGTGAAATATCTAGAGATAAATTTTCTGAACTTATAGAAAACTTAAGTGGTGCACGCATAGGTCCGGAAGCAGTACAAACGCCATTCACAACTCAGCGAAAGGACGGTACCGTAATTACGATACATGAGGCGAACTTAACTAATTATTCTAGTATGGCGCTTAAAGCAACAGGAACAAAAAAATTAGAGTGTGATCTTTTTCCTTGGTCTGATGGAACAAAAGTTAAAACCTCTGCACCTATGAAAAGTCCTTGGAGGACAATTATTGTAGGTGCAAATCCAAGCGATATAGTTATGTCAACATTGACACTTAATCTTAATGAACCTAATAAACTATCTAACACTAGCTGGATTGAACCAGGAAAGTATATTGGTATATGGTGGGAGATGATAGGAACGAACCAATCTACCTGGGGTTCAGGACCCAATCATGGAGCTAATACAGAAAAGGTTATGAAGTATATTGACTTTGGATCAAAGCATGGATTTAATGGTCTTTTAGTCGAGGGTTGGAACAAAGGTTGGGATCAAAATTGGTGCTGTACTGGAGATGGAGAAGATTTTGGATTTTACCATCCTCATCCTGATTTTGATCATATAAAAATTAGAAATTACGCTAAAGAAAAAGGTATTAGAATAGTTGGACATCATGAAACTGGGACTCAAATAGAAAATTATGAAAATCAGCTTGATAGTGCATTTTCTTATTGTCAAAGAAATGGGATAAGAGTGGTAAAAACAGGATATGTAAATGATGGAAGTCAAAATATTAAAAGAACTGATGAAAATGGAAAAATCGTTAAAGAATGGCATCATGGTCAATATATGGTTGAACATTTTCGTAAGGTTTTAGAAACGGCAGCGAAGTACGAAGTGAGTATTGTTGTTCATGAGCCTATAAAAGATACGGGGCTTAGGAGAACATACCCCAATATGGTTTCTCGTGAGGGAGCAAGAGGGCAAGAATTCAATGGCTTTATGGGTTTAAATGACAACAATAAACCAAATCATACAACAATCTTGCCTTTTACTAGACTTGTCTCTAGTCCAATGGATTATACTCCTGGTATATTTAACCTTACAGAATATCGATATTTTGCACCTGATAATAGAAAGATTAATCTGAATCACCAAATTCCAAGTACTATATCGAAAGAATTGGCTTTGTACGTTGTGGTTTATGCCCCTATACAAATGGCGGCAGATCTACCAGAAAATTATGAAGGTCATCCGGCATTTCAGTTTATTAAAGATGTTCCTACAGATTGGGCTCAGTCTATTTGCATTAATGGTGAAATAGGTGAGTATATAACAATGGTCCGAAAAGATATTAATAGTAGTGACTGGTATTTAGGATCTATTACAAATGAGAACCAGAGGCAGTTAAATATTGACCTTAGTTTTCTAGACAAAGATAAAAAATATAACGCTACAATATATAAAGATCCAGAATCAGGAGGATGGCAAACAAATCCAGAAGAGATAGTTATTGAAAATCAATCAGTTAGTAGTGATTCAAATTTAATAATTAAACTTCCATCAGGGGGTGGGCAGGCTATAAGGTTCTCTCTTGCAAAATAAATTTTAAGGTTTTTATAAAAAAAAAGGGGACTGATGTCCCCTTTTTTTATGATTTGATTTTTCTACTTAACTAGTGTCATCTTTTTTGTTTGTTTGAAGTATATACCAGCATCAAGCTCGTAGATGTAAAGACCACTAGGCAGACTAGCACCATTTATATCTTTCCCATCCCATGTTGCTGTATATGTACCAGGCTTAGCATAGTCATTGAATACACTAGCAACTTTTTTACCTAACAAATTATAAATATTGATAGATACATCAGCTCCTTGTGGTAAAGAAAAGGAGAATGATGTTGTTGGGTTGAAAGGATTTGGGTAGTTATCACTAAGCGAGAACCTTTTAGGTGTTAAGCCATTATGTACCTCATCTATTGCTAGAGTAGGTGTGTTCGTATCAAAATTCCAAGCATTGTACTTGTTAGGATTAATAGAACCCCAATAACTAGCCACTGAAGCGTTTGCAATATCAATGTTATCTATATGATTTAAACCATAACCAGATTCATTGTCACCACCACCAATACCAAATTTGAACTCTTGTCCGATTGTGGCTGTAGCTGGATGAGTAAATTGAACAGAGTAGATTGAATCGCCAGCGACTAGGTCACCACCAGTTGTTCCATCATCATGCATTGTATTTGTTGTTGTTCCATTAAGTGTTGCACCCCAGGTCGTCCAACCACCAGTGGCTGGTCCATTCATAGAGATCCCTAACGTCGCAATTTGATCAACAGTAGTAATATTAATAGATCCTTGAATATCACCAAGACTATCTCCGCTAGCGATTTGATAGTAAGCTGGGCGGACATCCACAGTATAAGTTACAATCGTTTCTGTTCCTATTGGATCTGTGTTTCTAAAGATTGGCATTCTTCGTTCATCAACATTTGAAGAAACATTATCATCTAGTGCAAGTGTACCACCATCTGTTGCGCCAGTGAGAGGAGTAAAACGACGCTCTGCAAGTGTTTGATCATCTCCTGTGTATGCAAAATTAAAATATACTTCTCTATATTGAACACCATTTTTAACTCTGTAATACTGATAGTATAGACCAGCAGCTGCATCAAATGGCATACTATCTAATGTTACACTATATAAATTTCCAACGCTGTTAGTTAGAGTGTCCTCCATGGCTACAGTCTGAGTGCCACCATATCCATATTTGACTAAAAGAGTATCACCTAATTCAAAACCATTAGAAGCAACAGCATTAGCGACAGATGTATTAAGAGAGAAAGTCTCTAGAGTTCCTGTTGGTGTAAATGGCAAAGGCCCCTGATCATTCCAGTATACCCATTGGATTGTAGTATCTTGACTTATTGTAACCGGGCCTCTATTATTAGATTCATCTGTACCCCAAGCGCCTAATGTAAATTTCCATTCATGAGCACCTGCTTCAACTACTAGTGCAGCACTCCAATAGTCGGAAGTTCCCTCTCTCGCTAATGGAGAAGATCCAGGATCCCATCCTTGTAAACTTCCAGCAATGTAAACTGATTGAGTTGCTGGATCAAAATCAGGATGTTCACTCATGTTTACTCTAAATAAAACATCAATGCCATCAGTTGGAGTATAAGACCCAGACCCATCTGGTCCGCTTCCTAGATAGTCAAGATCAATTGTCATATCGTCAGTACCAACGGTAAGTGACCTGTTATTGCCCACATAGTTTGCACCTGGGATATCATTTTCCCAGTAGTCAGAGATCGTACCATCAAGATTTAGTATTTGTGCTCCATATTTATATTCATAATCACCAGCATCCAGTGCAATAGTCAATGACCAATAATCTCCACCATCACTTGTCATATTTGTTCCTGGCCCCCATTGTGTTACTGTACCTCTAAGGTCTACACCAGAGGTTGTATCAACAATACCTTCAACAGTAGAACTGTTTACCCTGAAAGTAACGTTTACAGCAAACAGAGAAGAGCTAATAATAATTAATGAAATTGCTAACATTTTTTTCATAGTTTATTTTTCTTTCTATTTTTTGTTATTTATGCTCAAAGTGAGCTGCGAAAAATATCAAAAAGCTTTTATTAAATCAATTAGAATAAAATTTAAAAACCGAATGATATCCCAATAGAAGAAATTTGGCCTAAGAGATTTTTATCTTGGTAGGTGTAATCTATCCTGATAGGATTTTTTCCTAAAAACAGATTCACACCAAAGCCTGTTGAAAAATACTCATCATTATAATCATTTAAAGTTGAGGTAAATCCAAAACGAATTGCAAATATCTTATTAATAGTTAATTCCAAACCATTTGAAAATATTTCAGCATCATCACTTGGAATGATAAAATCATTTGTATACATCGCACTTATTAGTGTATTTATATCATATGTTTTAGACATCCCAATCCTAAGAAAAAGAGGTAGGGGCCAATCTTCTGTTTTGATCTTTGCTACTATAGTCTCGTTATTGCCATCTGATTCTGGATCTAGATCAATTTTTTGATATAGATCTTTACCTTCAAGCATCATATTTAGCCCGAAGTTTGAAATGCTGAAGCCCATATTAAACTTTTTTTCATCAGATGAAAATAAAAGTCCGATGTCTGTTGCAATAGAAGAGGCTTTTTCATTATGTATTCTCTGAGTAATGTATTTAAGTGTTGCACCTATGGAAAAATTATTGGTCAAATTAAAAGACATTGCTATTCCAGCTGCGATATCATTGGCGGACCAGTAAGTACCGGTACCATCTTGATTATAAAAGTCTGTTATTTCTTCTTTGCCATAATTTAGGTTTGTAACATAACTACCAAGAGTTATTGTGTTGTTAATTTTATAGGTTCCAGCGATGAATATTATTTTACTATCTAAAAACCAGTCTGTATTATTCACAGTAAATTGATTGTTTTTTGACCCTGAAATTGCTCCTGGATTATAATAAATTGAAGAAGCGTCAGACTCTATACTACAAAAAGACCCACCTAATGCAATTGCCTTAGATCCCATTGGGATTCCAAGAAAATTAGCAGCTGATGTAGCAACTTTGTCTTGGCAAAATGCCAAGGATAAAAAATATAGTAAAGTTATAAAAGTATTTTTCATTTTATAATTGCGAGTTTACCAGATTGGTTTTCAAATATTTTGGATTCCATTACGAAATAATAAACACCATAGCTTACATCTAGGTTCTCTTTTGACTTTAAGTTCCACTCAATAGATCCATTTAGAATATTTCCAGAATGTATTAAGCTTTTTACATGCTGTCCTCTTGGAGTAAAAATTGAAATTTTTCCATCGGATGGAACGTTTGTAAAAATAACTCTTCGTTCACCTCTACCACTCGTAATACCTGGAGCAAGGGGCGCCTCATAAGCATGTGCGGAAAAGTATGGATTTGGGACAACACGTATTTTCTTTTGGGCCTCTCCACTAATGTTTTCAGTATCAATAACTGGTGCAAAAGTTTTAAAACTATAAATATCTCCTTCTCTAAATGGTTTTTTATTAATGATTACTAGAGAGTCATTATCACCAAAGTCAAGTACTGTGCTATCTGAATGCGATTGTCGAAGAGAGAATGTTAAGGTCCAAGAGAAAATATTACTATCAAGGCTATCATGTTCAAAAAAGTAGATTATATCTTGAGGGTCTATTAGACCATTTCTTCCTGTCCCAGATATAATATTTTCATCGTAGAAGACATAAGAAACTTCTGCGCCAGTATTCATATTGAAGATTTTAAAATTAGTTTTACCATTATCATTGATTTGAAGGTTTTCTCCCTCAGAAGTAGCAAAGGGGATAAGGTCATAGGATTGGCCATAGCCAATAGAATCATTAAATACTACAAGATAATCATTTGGGAGTTTTAACGGAGCAAGAGTATTGTTAAATAGGGTAGTACTAGAAAATGAATAGAAATAAGTTGAAGCAGGTTGATTTTTCGACCAGGTATCTTGGTCTTCAGTTGTGCTCCAGTAAGAACTCGATTCGATATCTTCTATTGTCCAGTGATTTTGAAATTTAATTTGTATACCTTCAAAAGTTTGTGTGTCATAAACCAGACCAGCATTTGGTGAAACATTTTGATTGTCCCATGGAGTATTTTCTATGTAAGGACTCATATAAATTGGATAATAATTAAAAACTGCTGTATAGTCACTCTCTCCAAGTGATCCCGCATAAGTACCAAAAAGCTTTCCTTTTGAATAGTCAACTCTATATTTTTCATTAGATACTAAATTTTGAGATTGATCGAATAATTTAAAATCTGATTTTATTATTTCTTTTTGGCCTAGGTCGGTTACAAGTGTATCATTTGACATAATATTAATACTTATCGCATTCTTAGTTTTTACGCTATAGTATGTTGTTATTTTTTGTTTTTCTAGTGGATCATTTAGATCAATTATTCCGTTTTGATTATTGTCAATACTATCACTAGACATATCATAAAATGTTAGTTCATATTCTTGATCTTTAACTTTGCTAGGGTCAATTATTTTTGGGTCAATTGTTCCAGTATTAAGGTTATAAACCCCTTTTAGAACTATTATTTCACCATCAAGACTATATCCTGGGCTAGGTGATTTTGGTATTGCTATAGATGTGTTTTTATCAAAAATAATAGAGCCATCGGATAGTTCACTAATAAATTTTGTATTTTCTGAAGGAAAAATATCTAGAACATTATCTCCATTATCATAAGCTACAACTGCATAATAATATTTTTGACCGTTAATCACATCGTTATCAATATAGGTATGTTGGATTCCGCTATTGTTGCCTAAATAGTATGAATAGCCTTGTGCTTGTTGAAATAACTCTTCGCTAGGAAAGAAAAAACCTTCTATTTGATCATTGATATCAAATTGGGCAAGAGGAACATAACCCTCGCTATTACCAAGTCCATTTGTTATAGCAAAAACATCATTGAATTCTGGTTCTGTTGCTCTGTATATCTTATAACCTTGGAAGTCCATTGATTTTGTAATAGGATCAACGCTTGTTTCTGCGATAAAATCCCAATAGAGTGTTACCATATTATCGCCAGCAACGGTTGTCAAAGTTGGTTTTTGTGGAGGAGGTGGAAATCGATAATCATTGTCATAAATATTTTGAACTGTTTTTTTATTTCTTAATAGATCTTCTTTATCATCTCCATATACCAATGCTATTGAGAAATATTCTGTTTGTCCAGCACGGAGCGGAAAGAAGCCGGAGCCATACATAAAGTCACCGTCTTCGCCACCAATGGGTTCTCCATTAGAAATTGATGATGGAGTATCAAACAAACCCGGAGTAAGTTTATCCCATAGAGCCTCATCATTTTTTGCTGGGAATTGATTGGCTGGTGCAAAATAATCAAAAGAGGTAAGTCCTATCTGATCGGATTCATCAACATCTGTTTTATCAAAATTAGGTTCGCCAGTAGTAGGGACACCATCTCCTTCGCCAAAATCTTGTGAATCTGCGATTCCATCTTCTCCTAGATCATCAAAATCTGGATTCCAGTCATTATCATTATCAATTCCATCAAATCTTTGTTCATCAATCATAGAGTTTTCTATTCCATGGCCATTTAAATAGTCTTTGTACGCTCTTGGATTAATAATATCAAACAGAACAATACCGAATTGGTCAATTTTTCTTTGGCGATAGTGGAGAAAATAATTTTCATCAATCAAACCATCGAGATCATTGTCAATACCATCAAAGGCGTTTGGGTTTACTATTTCTTTTCCATTTTGATCAAGAATAACATTGCCCTCCACCAATTTAGTTAATCCTGGAATAATTACGACGGAAGATCCTCTAGTTTTTATTGTTACAGTATCATCATCACTGATGATGACTTCCTCTCTAGAATAATCATCTAAAACTCTAATCATTTTTGTGCCAGTTTCAATTATCGAGGTTGAGTCAAAGTCCTCTTCAGTAAATAAAGGTGCTTCGAAGGGGCTTTTTTCGTAATCTCCATCATTATCTATTCCATCATATGGGTTTCCCGGGCTTTCTAAAAATGCATAGCCAACCATCCCAACTGGGCCATCCCATTTAGGATTCCTACTAACATCATTATCAAAGTCACCAGTGAATGTTAGATTTTCATTTACATCAAAGAAGGACCAGTCGTCATCATATTCACCCCAGCCTTCAGTTGATGTAACACCTACGTACGTTCCTACAAGCATACCAAATACGACTCTATCATAGTCTGTTGTACTTTTATTTGTTACTTCGTAAAGCCAAAAAATACAATCTTGTGCTAGGAATTGCTGCCACTGCATTCCACGCACTTTTATCTCTAAACCAAGTCCATTTCTTAGAGTGTTTAATGAATCGGGTTTAAAGCTGACTCCATGCATATTGTAATCAGCATAGTTAAATTCTTCATCATTGTTATCATCCATAACAAAGAAGCTCTCTTGCTGTATGTTCTGAATATCTTTACCAAAAAATCCGTTCCAATCGTTTTTCCATCCTGGATTATTAATATCTCCCAATTTATCTGGCCAGAAGCTAGGCCATGTTGTTGGGTTTGTACTTAAAGCTATGCTTTCTTGTGACTCATTAAAGTAACCTGAAACTGGCTCCATTGTCCATGTTTTTCCTGTAGGAGAATCTTCCATCCCTGTTGATGTTGGCCTGTCAACAGGAGGAATTAAAACAGAGTGAAAGGTAACAGCTGAACCAGATGTGTCAATTGTATTAACCTCTGCACCAATAAGTGGACTTACATCACCAATATAGCCGTTGTTAGGATTTTTCCATGCTCCTCGAGGACCTTTTTGAGCTGGTTGCCCGATAACACCCCAATTCCCGAATACTGTTTTTACCTGGTTCCCATTGTGAATTGCTGTTCTTCGGTACTCTCTTCCAGAAGGGTTTTGTGCAACAATAAAAGAAAAAGTGACAAATAGGATGATTATATTTTTAAAATTTGATATCAAATCCAATCTCAACTCTTCTTGGGTTAGAATAAAAAGTCTCGTTATTAAACCAATCATCTAATGTATTTATTGCTTCATCTGTGTTTTGAGATTCGGCAATTCCTAATTTTCTCGTATAGCCTGCTTCTCCAGAGTCATTGTAGACAATATTCTCGTTTAGATGGTCAAATAAGTTTTTTATCCTTAAAAATAAATTAATTTTATATTTATTAAATGTTATGTCTCTTGATGCCCTAAGGTCAACTGAGTGGGTAACTGGTTTTCGTGATGAATTATATAATAAAGAAGAAATATCTATCGAGCTTTCAGGTGTATATGGAAGACCACTGCCGAATCGAGCTATCATTGATAAGTTTCCTAAAGATGGTTTGGATAATCCAAGCGTAGCATTTAGTGTGTGTGTTTGGTCCCAGTCCAGCGGTACTATCTGTATTTCTGGTAGTTGATTATTTGAAATAGCATTTTGAGCTTGGAATGGATCCGATGCGGTACCGACAGCGCTTTGCAGTGTATAATCTAGTGTACCAAAAATTCCATTTCTATTATCATAATCTAAAGAAAAGACAAGGCCTTTAACAAAGGCAAAATCAGAGTTCTCTAGTTTGCTGTAAGAAGAAGAACCTCCAAACATTTCGATTTCTGAGGATCTAGTTCCGGTCAAATCTCTAATATCTCGAAAATAACATGTAATATTAAGAATATAATTTCTATTTAATTGTTGTTGCAAACCGATCTCTGCACTTATCGTTTTTTCTGGCTGCAGATCAGCATTCCCTACAACCCCAGAATTGCCAGTAGATTGACTTAGGTCAAAATCAGGATTCATGTATAGTAATTCAAATCGTGGCATTTGAAAAAAATGTCCATAAGAAAAATGAAAAACACCTGCATCACTAATCGGGAATGAAATTCCAAACCTTGGACTTATTTTGTATTTATTACTAGTATTAGTATACCAATATTCTGATCGCTGATCGCTAGAAATAGAAAGCTCTCCTGGATCCTGTATACCATTTTCATTAGTGTCAATATATCTATTAACTGGTTTAATAGGATTATAAATACTTGGGTCTGAAGGGTCAGATAATAAATTTCCTTTTGGATCAAAATAATCTAATCGCAGTCCGACGTTAATGATTAGATCTTTTAATTCAATTTTATCTTGTATGTACATGCTTAGTTCAACAGGCTCAAAAGTAAATCTACTAGAGTAAATCGTCGTATCATTTGGTAGTGTTGGATCTAACAAGAAAGGCGTATCTGATAATGGATTAAATGATATTTGGTCAATAGATGGTTGGTATGATGATGAATAGTAATCAATTTGATGTTGACGGCTTTCTAATCCAATTTTAATTAGATTATTTTTTATCTGGCTGGTGATATCTGATTTTATTATTGTGGATTTTGTTTCTCGTTTGAAGTAGCTGTTATTATTTCCTCCTGTAAGAAAGCTATATGGCCTACTTGTATATACCTCTTGATGAACATATTTATCCAGTTCTTCAAAAGCAGAATGTTTGTATGTTTTTTTATAACTAGTTATGCCAAGATTAATGAAAGTATTCTGATTAAAATTTTTCGTTATTTGGAATATATTTGTAGCAGAATCATCATAGTGATTTAATGCACCTTCAGGGTTGTATTTATACATTCTATCATAATACTGAGATA
>Ga0208277_1002144_pt1 | contig 11311 bp, 10 predicted proteins | sample ETNtaG_5_FD_185782 | JGI IMG/M metagenome (GOLD analysis project Ga0208277, IMG submission 185782) | Marine microbial and viral communities from oxygen minimum zone, Eastern Pacific Ocean - ETNP201406SV205 (SPAdes) (version 2) | ecosystem: Environmental > Aquatic > Marine > Oceanic ...
AATGGAACTAAATAATCACCCTCTGGAACTTCCCCTTGAAGACCATATAAAGTTTTATGCTCAAAGAAAATAACAGGGTCATCATCTCTAATTGCAGTAGTTAATAAACCTTTGGCATCTGCAGCTGTTGAAGGCATTGCTACTTTAAGACCTGGGATAGCTGTTACCATTGGATGAGGTGATTGACTATGCTGAGAAGCTGCCTGCATACCTGCACCATAAGAGGTTCTTAAAACCATTGGACATGTTGCTTTACCACCAAACATATATCTAAATTTTGCAGCCTGATTCATTAATTGATCCATACAAAGACCCATAAAATCTGCGAACATAATCTCTGCAACCGGTCTTTTTCCGGCTAGAGCAGCACCAGCAGCCGTACCGGCGATACCTGCTTCAGAAATTGGCATATCGATAACTCTTTCAGCTCCAAATTTACCAAATAATCCTCCAGTAACTCCAAAAACACCGCCAATGGCTTCTGGTCCACCAGGACTTCCAGTTCCACCTACAACATCTTCGCCCATAACAATTACGTTTTCATCATTAGCCATTTCTTGATGAAGCGTTTCTGTCAAAGCTTCTCTATAACTCATTTTAGCCATAATTAATTCTCCTTAATATGAGACGTAAACGTCTGTTGTAACTTCTTCAGGTGACGGAACAGGAGCAGCAGCTGCCTCTTCAGCTGATAGTTCAATTAAATCATTAACTTCATTATCAATTTTATCTAAATCATCATCACTAAGAAGACCTGCTTCTGTAACTTTTGAACGGAAAATTTTAACACAATCATTATTTTCCCTATCATTTTTAACTTCATCTGGTCCTCTATAATTCTGAGGATCGCCCTCAAAGTGACCATAAAATCTAGTTGTTTCGAACTCAACTGCACAAGGGCCTTTACCTTCTCTAGCTAAAGCAATTAATTCTTTCATAACCTCATGAACTTCGAAGAAATCAAAACCATTTGCTTTAACAGTATGAATTCCAAAACCTTCAACACGACTTGCAATACTTTCTGATGCAATAACGTATGAGGCACCGGTGTGTTCTGAATATCTATTATTTTCATAAACATAAATACTAGGAAGATTCAAAATTGCAGCAATATTCATTGATTCAAAAACTGGTCCTTGATTACAAGACCCATCCCCACCAAAAGACAATGCTACTCCTCCATTACCATCAAGTTTTGCAGCTAAAGCTGCTCCAGTCGCAAGAGGAGGTCCTCCACCAACAATACCATTAGCACCAAGCATACCAACGTCCATATCAGCAACATGCATGGAACCACCTTTTCCTTTACATAAACCATCCGCACGACCATAAAGTTCTTTCATCATGCCTTTTACATCACAACCTTTTGCTATGCAGTGACCATGTCCTCTATGGGTTGATGTAATATAGTCAGTGTCTCTTAAATTTTCGCAAACACCTACCGCAACAGCTTCTTGACCACCATATAAATGAGTAAAGCCACCTATAGTACCTTTGGCTATTTCTCTATGAAGATGATCTTCAAATTCTCTGATTGTTTTCATTTGACGGTAAGCTTGTTCGAGTTCTTCTCTTGCTAATTGCATTTATAGTCCCCTTTTTTAAAATCTTAATTTGAGTTATGGATTTAAATGTTTTTTTCTCTTACTTTCAATCAAAAAATTAAAATTTTAAAAAATAAATATAGATTTTATATTTTTTTAATCAATTTTGACTTTTTTTAATTCTTTTGTCTCTTCTGCTACCCAATTAATAGATCTTCTTAGCAACATTCTTACATTTTTATTTTCATATGATTTAACGCCATCTCCAAATTGCAAATATGTTATTGCACTTTTCTCATATGACTTTGTCCATCCAACTAAATTACTACCGTCTGGATGATCCCAGCCTTCATTAGAGTTCATTTCTCCATTCAAGGCATTTGTTGCAGAGTAAAAGTTATCTCTAATAAAGCTATAATCACTTTTAAGTATAGGATTAATATCATCCTCGAAAACATGAGCAAGGTATAACTCATCTTCAATTTCAAAATCATTAATCCCTTTTGTAATTGGGTGATCGTTAACCGAAGAAACTCTATAATTAACAAAATGACGGTACCCAGAGTCTGATGATTTTTTTCCTTTTATATCTCCAGATTTATATAAAAACTTACCTCCTATGATATTACTGTATTCATCCCACAGGGGCCAACCGGCTATGGAGTGATGAAGGAAAACACATCCTATACCTTCATTTAATCGCTCTAAAAAATCTTTTTTATACTCTTCCGGAGGATTTATGAAAAACTTTGATTCATCATCTATTTCTTCAAAATTAAGTCCGGGCATATCATAAAATAGGATAGCATCAAATTTTTTTAAATTATCCTTTTTAAAAAAACTTTGTGCTGCTGGATGCTCAACGTGGCTCCAATCACAACCTAGTGCATCAATCATATTAAAGAAATTGTCTCTTTCGAAAGGGTGCCCTCTGGTAACTACTAGAAGATTCTTCGTATCATTTTTGAAAAATGTTTGGTTGCCAGGTTTTCTTCCTTCCTCAAGCTCTTTTTCAATATCTAATGGTTCGGACATATCATTACTTTACATTGATCTTTAGCTGTTTTCAAAGCTTCAAAAGTTTCCGGTAATGCATCAAATCCAATTTGATTTGTAATCATTTTCGAAGGGTCAATTCTTCCTTGTTCCATCATATCTACTGTAAATTGAAAATCATCCTTAAGGTAAGCAATTGCAAATTTAAGAGTGAGTTCTTTAATAGTACCTAAGAAAGGCATAAAAGTATCGGGTTTATCGCAAACACCAATCAAAACTATCTCTGAAAAAGGTGCAGCTATCTCCATACAGTTTTGAATGACATTAGGAGAGCCAACACACTCATAAATAATATCAGGTGAACCTCCGGTTTCTTTATTATAGATCGCAACTAATTCTTCAGTAGGTGTTTTACCATCTATGATAAGAGTTGCTCCCATTTCTTCTGCCATTTTCTTTCTTTCTTGAGAGATTTCTGTAACAACTATATGCCTTGCACCAAAAAACCTTAACCATTGAATTGTTGCCAAACCAATTGGACCGGCTCCTATAACAAGAGCTCTGTGACCTTGTTTAAATTTTGATACCCTTACTCCATGTAGACCAACAGCAAGAGGTTCTACTAATGTAGCAAAATCCCAAGTTACCCCTTTAGGTACCTTAATACTTTCGGGCAATCCTATTCTAACGAATTCAGCATAACCACCTTGGACTTCAGGACTCATTCCAGTTGATTGCATACTCGTTTCACAGAAAAAAGGGTTACCATTTATACAGGGCTTACACTTTCCACATGAAATAAAAGGTAGTGACACAGCTGGATCGCCAACCTTCCAAGATGATTTTAAGTTCTTACCAATTTCAACAACTTCACCACTAAATTCATGGCCAAATATTGTTCCTGTTGGAGGTTCCATAGAACCCCCATCACTGGCATGAAGATCCGTTCCACAAATACCACATTGTTTAACTTTCATTATCATTTCGTTATCACCGCATATGGGATCATTAACATTTTCAATTGATAGAGGTTTACCTGGTGCATGGAATACTGCAGCTTTCATAATCTTCTCCTAATTAAATTTTAAAGCCTAACTTCACCAAGATCCATTACTTGAGTTTTCTTATCCCAATTTTTTGATGCCTCGTGCATCACATCAAAAAAACCTAGGCCTGCTTCAGATAGTTGAGCGATTTCTAAAATTGGACCTTCTTTTTCTTTGGTATCTAAATAAGCAAATTTTCCATCATCCTGAGTTTTTCCTCCCTGAAGATTAATATAACCTTGAGACTCAAGAATACGAATGTCATTTTCAATGTCATTTGTTAAAGTACACAAATGATGAAGAGGTCCTTTTTCATTATTTACATATTCATTATATATAGATGGTGTATCGCAGTGTTGGTTAACCAACTCAATTTGCATATTTCCTGTATAAGCAATCGCAACTGAAAAATCTAATTCAGTAGGTTTGTCCATATAGTAAACATCTTTTACATTTAAATGTTCTAATTTAAAAAAAGGCCCAATATTCATTTTTTTTGTCCAAAAACTTATAGCCTCATCAAAGTCATTAACTACAAATGCCATTTGCATCATAGGTCCAAATTTTTTTTCCATTATAATTCTCTCCCAATCTTTATTTATTCAATCCTTATCAAACTTAATCGTCAAGGCGCAAAATTACTTATGTAATTAAAACATTATCTTTACTTTTTTAATTCTATTTTTTAGATTTGAATGCTTTTTAAAATATTGTACATTTAATTAACTATATATATTAGTATTATAAAATAGATTGGAGAAATTAATGGCCTTAACTAGATATGCTAAACCTGGGACACTTGGTGATAAAGCGCCCGAACCAAATTTAAATTATGATAGAATTCCTAAGGAAAGGTATACAAGCAAAGAATTTATGAAACTCGAATGGGATCATATATGGACTAAAGTTTGGTTAAGAGGTGGACTATCTCAAGATCTTCAAGAGCCAAATAGTTATGTAACAACTGAAATTGGAAATTGGTCTATATTAATAACTAGGGGTGAAGATGGAAAAACTAGAGCTTTTCACAATGTATGTAAGCACAGAGGTAATACTCTGGCACAGCAGCCAAGAGGTGTTTTAACGGATGGAACTTTTAAATGTGGATACCATCGTTGGCAATATGATGCTATGGGTAAATTAGTAGAAGCTCCTGATCCAGAAACATTCCCTCAAGGAGTTTGTGACCCTTCATTACATTTGGATGAGCTACCATGCGAAGAATGGAATGGATGGGTTATGTACTCATTGAATCAAGACGTCAAACCACTCAAAGAATGGTTAGGCCCTATGGATGAACATTTAGGAGCTTATAATTTTGATAAAATGAAATTAATAATGGATATGACTGTAGAGTGGAATTGCAATTGGAAAGCATCTGTTGATGCATTTAATGAAACCTACCATGTCTGGGGAACACACCCACAATTAATGGATTGGCTTGATGATATTAATGTTCAAATTGATTTATATGATATTCATAATAGGTATCTAGTTCCTTTTGGTGTTCCAAGTCCAAGACCTCATATTGATCAGGAAGAAATTGGTCCAAATTTAAAAAATTATATGGAGCAAAACGGAGTAGATCCAGAGACTTATAAAGGTAACGCCCAAGAAGTTAGAAGGGATATTCAACTAGCACAAAGAGAAAGAGAAAAAAATGAAGGTTTTGATTTTTCAAAGTTAAATGATGACCAATTATCTGATGATTATCACTACTGTGTTTTTCCTAATGTAACGTTAAATACTCATGCTACTAACTATATGATGTTTACTCAACGACCTCATCCAGAAGATCCTAATAAATGTTTTTATGATCTCCAAATGTTTACTTTGCCAAATGATAAAAATAACAAACGTACCAAAGACGTAGCTAAGCGAGGTGGTCAAGAGCAGTCTGATGATTATGTTAGGCCAGAGCATCAATACGTTAAAGATGGTGAAGAACACACACTTGGAGAGGTTTTAGATCAAGATGCGCATAATCTTCCTTTTGTTCAAAAGGGTATGAATAATCCAGCTTACAAAGGTCTATGGTGTGGAAAGCAAGAACGTAGAATAATACATTTCCATCAAGTTGTGGACCGTCTAATTATGGAAGATGGTGGCCAGGTCCCTAATTACGAATAATATTACTTGTTGAAAGATCACTAAATTATGTCTGAAGAAGAAAACACTTTCGCATCTGTTTGCGATTCCAATCAAGTTGAAGCTGGTAAAGAGGCTGTCTTTAAGGTTAATGGAAGAAATGTTTTAATTGTTCGTTCGCTGGAGGGTGAACTATTTGCTGTAGAGGATAATTGCCCTCATGCAAATGCTACTTTATCTGGTGGAAGATTTAGAAATGGTTTTTATGCTTGTCCACATCACGGTGCTCGTTTTGAGTTATCAACAGGAAAATCAATGACAAACCTGTCCACAAAGCCATTAATATGCTTTGATATAAAAGAAGAAAATGGGAAGATTGAAATTTTAGTGCCAGAAAAGAAAAAAGTGGCTTTTAGTCCAGGGGGTGCACCTCCAGGTTTTGGGCCACCAATGTAAACAATCTATAGGAGGAAAAAATGGATTTAGGATTAAAAGGAAAAAAGGCTATTATTACTGGTGGAAGTAAGGGTATAGGGTTGGCTTCAGCACATGCATTAGCAGATGAAGGTGTTGATGTAGCAATATGCTCTCGTAATATTGATGATGTTAATTCAGCGCTTGATGCTTTAAAAGGTAAGGGTGTAAATGCTATTGGTGGTGCTGTAGATGTTGCCGATGGCGATGCTTTAAAAACCTGGATTGCTTCAGCAATTAGTGATCTTGGTGGTTTAGATATTCTTGTTCCACAAGTTAGTGCTGGAGGAGGAAATCCAAGTGAAGACGGATGGGCTGCGAATTTTCAAACTGATATTATGGGAACTGTTCGCTCCGTAGAGGCTTCATTAGAAGCTTTAAGAGCATCTAATGGATCAATTGTAATAATATCTACAACAACTGCTATTGAACAAGGACCAGGTAGCGGACCTTATGGTGCAGTTAAAGCAGGTTTATTAAATTATTCAAATCATATTGCTCAAACTGAAGGAGCAAATGGTGTGAGATCGAATGTTATTTGCCCAGGACCTATATACATAGAGGGTGGTCCTTGGAACTTCATCAAAGATAACATGGAAGATTTTTATAATGCTACATTAAAAAATATTCCTTTAGGTAAATACGGGTCTGGAGAAGATATTGCCAAAACAGTAGCTTTTTTAGCTAGTCCTGCCAGTGGTCATACTACTGGAACCAACGTTGTTATCGACGGTGGATTTACAAAAGGGGTTCAGTTCTAATTAAGAGTTAGAATTGCAATCAATAATTATTGGAGGGTGTGATTAATGTCAGACGATATAAAAAAGAAAATTGATGTTGTCTTTATTGCCGGTGGTAAATTTCACGATATAGATTTTGCTAGGTTAGAAATTTTAAAACTTTTAGCTGAAGATGATAGAATGAAAACCCGTGTTTTTGAAGATTATTCTAATCTTCATGCTATAGAAAATGCAGATTTCTTAATCACATATACTTGTGATGTGCGACCAACCCTTGAACAACAAAAAGCTCTTAAAAAATATGTTGCTTCAGGAAAAAGATGGTTGGCGCTTCATGGAACAAATTCAATTTTACAATTTATGTCAGATGGAAAAGTTGATAGCCCAAGAATAGCTCCTATTATGATGGAAACGCTCGGCTCCCAATTTATAGCTCACCCTCCAATTGAGCCTTATAACGTAAAAGTTTCTCAACCAGATCATCCCTTGGTAGAAGGTGTTGAAGAATTTGAAACTACTGATGAACTTTATTTAATGGAGTTACATGGTGATTTAGATGTTCTTCTTGAAGCAGATTATGATGGCAAGGCTGAAGGTTTTGTTGAGGAGGATTGGCCTCAAGAAACATGGCCTGTTTTTTATACAAAAAAAGTTGAAAAAGGTGAAGTTTTGTATCTAACCCTAGGTCATTGCAGAGGTCATTATGACATGCATGATCTTCCTGAGCCTTTAGAATATTACCCTTCTGTTGAGAGATGCGCATGGGACCTTCCTGTTTTTTACACTCTTCTGAGAAGAGGCATAAATTGGGCTAAGGAAGAGGTCTTTATAAATAAATAATCAATGTCACAAAAGATAGCTCTTATAACTGGTGTTGGCCCAGGTACTGGATCATCTTTAGCGAGATGTTTTCATAACGAGGGTTATAAAGTTGCCATGGTTGCAAGAAATAAAGACCGTCTTAAAGATTTAGAAAATGAGTTAGAAAACTCTAAAGGTTTTATTTGTGATGTTCGTAATCTCGAGTCAATTGATAGCATTGTTAATGAGGTAATTAATCAATTTGGTTATCCTGAAACATTTATTCATAATGCTGTTAGAGGAATAAGAGGAAGCTTTTTAGATTTCACACCAAAGGATCTTCAGTCAAATTTTGATACTAATGTCACCGCTCTTTTGAGATTTTCGCAATTACTATGCCCTAATATGATTAAGAACAAAAAAGGTTCAGTTATCGTAACAGGAAATACATCGGCTCATAGAGGAAAGGCTGAGTTTGGTGGAACAGCATCTACTAAAGCTGCTCAAAAAATTCTTACAGAGTCTATGGCAAGATATCTCAATCCTAAGGGAGTTCATGTTGCTTATATAACAATAGATGCTGCAATTGATGTTCCTTGGACAAGGGAAATGTGGCCAGAAAAACCAGATGACTATTTTATTAATCCAGATGATATTGCCAAAGAAGCATTACACTTGGTTAATCAAAATAAATCAGCGTGGACATTTGATCATTGGTTAAGACCTTTTGGCGAACACTGGTAAAGTTGCTTAAAAGTCACACTTAGGAATAAAATTTTATTTAATTGTTGCTAAGAATCTTTTCATGTGTGAAAAAGCACATAACTTTAAAAATTTTTATAAATATTACTAATAACTGGGGAGTTAAAGTATGAGAAATATAGTCTTTACTATGGTTTTTGCGCTTATTTCTTTTTCTGGCTATAGTTTTCAACTATCAGCTCAAGAAGAAAGTGCAAATACTATTGGTGTTGAAGAAATTATTGTTTCAGCACGTAAAAGATCAGAATCAATCCAAGATGTTCCTGTTGCTGTTACAGCACTAAGTGTTGAGCAGGTTGAAAGAGGAAATATTCAAAGAGTTCAAGATTTAGAAAAACTTTCACCAAATGTTGAAATGTATGACATGGCTTTTGGTGGGGGAGGAATGAGTGCCGCTATTCGTGGTTTATCATTTGATGATCTTGAAAAAACATTTGAGCCAACAGTTGGTACTGTTATTGATGGTGTTTTTGCGGCATCAAATTCAGGTACTGACTTAGATCTTTTTGATCTAGAATCTGTTGAAATCCTTCGTGGACCTCAGGGTACCTTATACGGAAGGAATACTATTGGTGGTGTTATATCTATAAACAGAACAAAACCAACGAGAGATTTTGGTGTTAAATTTAAAACAGATTTGGAAGAAGATAATACAAGTGATGTTAAATTAATCGTTAACACACCTCTTGGTGATAATGGTGGTTTAAAAGTTTCATTAAGAAGGCTTCAAAGCGATAACTTTGCTTTTAATGTGACTCGAAACGAAAGAGAGAAAATGAGAGATTTAACAGCTGCATCTGTAGTAGTTGATTTTGACCCTGCTGAGAATCTTAATGTTAATTTCACTTTTGATAATTACAATGATAACTCTCAACATAACCTTCTAAATATTACCGAGTTCTATGTTAATAAACTTGGAGCACCTCAAGGTGTATTTGCTTTATTAGGACAGGGTAATGCTGGTTCTGGAGCTCTTTCAAAAGAAAATGATTACATGACAGTATATTCTGCCGAAGGTTTCTACAGTGGTATTCAAGGTAATAATATGTCTTTAAGAGTTAATTGGGAACTTGACGATCATGTTCTTAAATTAATTTCGGGTAATAATGACTTTGCTGAACTTATGGATGTATGTTCTTGGGGTTCACCTGGCGCTGTTGTTACAGCAAATTGTGTTTTCCCTGTTGTTAGAGATCAAACATATGAACAAACTTCTCATGAAATTCAGTTGGTTTCAGATAAAGATGGACCTTTGAACTATGTTTTAGGTTTTTATACAATTGAAACTGAAGCAAATATGGATTCAGGTCCTGTTCAAAATTTTAGATCCGTGCAAGATGCCGAAGCTTGGGCTATTTTTGGTGATCTAAGTTATGACTTATCTGACCTTTGGACTCTTTCACTTGGTTTAAGATATACTGAGGAAGAAAAAGTATTCAATATCAAAACTTTTGCCTCATATGATAATAAAGTTGCAAGAACTCCGACAGTTCTTGATCTTGATGGCGACTTTGAAGATGAAAATATTCAACATAAAGTTGTTATTCAAAGAAATACTGATTTTGGAATGATTTATTTATCTCATTCAACAGGTTTTAGATCAGGTGGCTTTAACGCAAGAGGAACAACAGCTGAATCAGTTGGACCATTTGGATCAGAGGAAGTTGAAACTATTGAGCTTGGTATAAGAAGTGAACTTCTTGATAATCGTTTAGTGTTAAATCTAACAGCATTCACTAATGATTATACTGATAAACAAGAAACTATTGTTACTCCTGGTGATGGATCAATAGTAGTTAATGGCGTTCCACAAACATGTGGTACTACTTGTACGTTTGTTAGGAATGCTGGTGAAGTATCTATTGACGGTCTTGAATTTGAGGCAAAATATAGAGCAACAGAACGTCTAGCTTTTACAGCTGCAGTTGGTTTATTAGACGCTGAATATGATGAGTTCATTAATAATGGTGTTGATGTTTCTGCATTCGCTAAGTTAAAAATGGCTCCTGATTATACTGCTAGTTTAAGTTGGGAATATATTGCTCCTGTAAACAGTGGTGAGCTAATATTTGCTGGTACATTCTCATCCAAAGATGACTATTATGGTACTTATGATCCTGAGGTTTATATCTTTGGGCCAGGTGCGGATATTATAACTGATGGAGAAAGTAAATTAGATTTATCTCTTACTTATAATACTGTAACTGCAGGTGGAACAAATATGACATTCACAGTCTTCGGAAATGATATTCTTGAAGATGGTGCTTATATTGTTCGTCCATTTGATGCTGGTGCATTTGCCTTTGCAACACCTCAAAAAAGACAACACTTTGGTATATCTCTTGGAGTAGAATTTTAATTAATAGATAATTCAAAGTAATTAATTATTAAAAGGGTGCTTTAAGCACCCTTTTTTATTTTTAGGGGCATCTTTAGGTGTCCCTTTTTTATTTAATAAATGTTTATTTGATGTATAATCAATAAAATTTTTTGGGGGATTTGCATGTATTATAAAACTTTTTTCTTTGTCTTATTTTTTATTTTTACATCTTCGTTTTTAAGTGCAGATGAATATTCTCCTGGGGTAGGTCAAGATTATCCTAAAAAACTTCTTTGGGGCGATACTCACTTACACTCAAACCAATCGGCTGATGCTTATACAATTGGTAATTCAAATTTAACACCCAGTGATGCTTTTAGATTTGCTCGAGGTGAGGAAGTGATTTCAGAAAATGGTGTCAGGGCAAAATTAAGAGTTCCTCTTGATTTTTTAATGGTTTCTGATCATGCAACATATTTAGGTATCTTTAAGAAAATTGAAAATAGAGATCCTCAAATCTTAAAGACTTCTCTTGGAAAG
>Ga0208277_1002148_pt1 | contig 11302 bp, 11 predicted proteins | sample ETNtaG_5_FD_185782 | JGI IMG/M metagenome (GOLD analysis project Ga0208277, IMG submission 185782) | Marine microbial and viral communities from oxygen minimum zone, Eastern Pacific Ocean - ETNP201406SV205 (SPAdes) (version 2) | ecosystem: Environmental > Aquatic > Marine > Oceanic ...
TTCTACGGAAGGATTGGAAAGTAATTCATATTCTAACCACATCTGACCTGTCTGTGGTAGTGGCCATACCTGACCATTATACTCATAGGTTGCTACTGTTTCTGGATCTTCACATGCAGCAAGTATACTTAAACGGTTTTGAGTATGTACCTCAAGGAAATTTTTAGACAAAAAAAATGACCTCAAACGGTCAACAGTCTCACTATACTTTTTAGGGTCTATCAGTGCAGTCATTATCTTAAGACAAACTGAATATATTTAGACAAAAAAAGATCCCCACTTTCGTGGAGATCTTGGAGTAGAGATATTAACTTCTCTATTACATAAGGTTAGCAACTGAAACTCTTCTGTAGTAACGGTTGGCGTTAACTGTAAGAGTACCTGACCCTTGAGTTGTACCTTGTGAGAATGGGTTCTCAACCATACCGTAACGAGTCTTGAAGCCAATTTTTGGTTGGAATGTATCCTGACCAACTGCACGAACCATCTGTAGTGGAACGTAAGGACAGTAGAATAATCCAGCGTCATATGGGCTAGAACCCTTATAACCGATAACATAGTACTGAGTTGCAGCACTGTTAGCAGCGAATGGGTCAATGTAGACTCTGTACTTACCGTTGATAACACCAGCAAATGTATTACCTGTGTCGTCTACGTTAAGGTTAGCATTAAGTGCAGGTGTGTAATCAAGTACACCAGCCATTGTTAATGCAGAAGCAACGTCAGCAGAGCAAAGGATGATGTTACCCTTTCCACGACGAGTTCTTTGTGCGATTGCGTTAGCGTCTCTTTCAATCTGGAATAGAAGACCTTTAAACTTCTCAACAGACCAACGACCATTACTGTCAACGTCTAAGTTGAAAGTACCAGCAGATGCAACGTTAACTTGAGCACCAGTTTCAGCAACCTTGTAGATTGTTCTGATAACTTCTCTGTTTATCTCAGCAAGTATCTCTGTAGAAAGGATATTTGCTAACTCAGCCTCAGCGTTCAATCCGTGGATTGCCTTAAGGTCTTGAGCGAGTTCTAGTGAGTACTCAGCTTTGAGGGCTCTTGACTTAGCAGTAACAGTAACTTTCTCGATACTGAAAGCCATTTCGTTGAACTGATCAGCCGCAGTAGAACCTAAGTTCTCAGCGTTGTCAGTACGCATACCCTGACCAACATCATATGCAACCTGAGTTGCAGAAGTTGATGGGTTTAGTGCGCCTGGGTTAGTACCTGACTGAGCAGTTGTACCTAAACCAGTAGAAGCACTTGTCCAACCTTCTGTCTGTGAATGGGAAGAAGACTGTCCAGAGAATCCAGAATCTGGCTCGTTGAATAGAGCTTCGGTTCCTAGTCTGCGGTCAGCATTAGTACCATCAACATAACGTGAACGCATCGCAAAGATGAGTCCTGTTGGTGCATTCATCGGCTGAACACCAGCAAGGTCATATGCGACCAAGTTTGGCATTGAACGACGAATTAAGCTGATTAGAACGGGGTCAAAACCAGCAACTGGTCCAGTAGCGGTAGCTCCAGCGGTATAACCACCATTGCCAACTGACATTGTTGGACCTTCAGAAAGGAATTGCTTCTCTTCTGATAAAAATCTTTCTTGGTTTTCTAGCAGGACAGCGGTAACAGCTTTACGGTGGTTATCCTTAATTGGATCAATACCATCATGTTCCAAAAGTGGATTCCACTTTTCCTGCAATTGTTCGGCGTTGAACATTTGCTTTTTTTACCTAATGTGTAAGTTTAATTTATTATAATGTTGAGATCAATTTTTAGTGGCGGAATTTAATGCCTGTAAGTAGGCTGCCATGTGACCAGTTGGTTGAACTAGGTCTTTACCATCGGCAGACTCTGTTAGGTCTTCCGACTCACTTCTTTTTGGAGCAGTCTTGAAATATGACTCTTTTAGAGTCTCAAGCTTTTCCTTATAAGATTCTTCACTCTCAAACTCAATACCTTCGGCAAGTGAAGCGAGCTTTTCCTTCTGAGCAGTCGATAGACCTTCAGAAACATCGGAAAGGATATTACCACCTGTTGCCTCTGATAGAGACTTAGTGATAGCTATATTCTTCTCGATTTGCTCGTTGAGTTTAGCTTCCATTTCATCAAGCTTTCCTACCATATTCTCAACGACATCATATTTGTCTTCAGGGATGTTTACATAATGTTCTTCAAAGAGACCCATCATTCCCTTAAGGAAGGAGTCTGTCATTTCGGTCCTAAGACCATGTTCTATTTGGAGGGTATTTTCTTCGACCCACTCATTAGAAACGTACTCTAAATAAGAGTCAACACGTTCTACGAGTTCGACCTTCATACCTTCCACTTCCTCTACGAGTTTTGCATCGTATTGGGCTTCAAGAGCTTCTCTCATTTCAACTACTTTAGACTTGAGAGCAGCCTCGAAAATTGTTTTTGCTTTTTCTCTGAAATCTTCGGAGAGTTCTTGTCCACCAAGAAGAGCATTAACATCATCTTCGATGTCAACTTCATTGTTGAGTTCAGGTATAACCTTCTCTTCAACAGTTTCTTCTTCGGTAACTACAGTTTCTTCTGTAGTTGGCTCTTCAGCAATCACATCTTCAGTAGAAGCTTCTACTTCTTCAGGAACCTTACTCTTATTTGCAGGGTCTGGTTCGAACTTTTTCATGTGACTTTTAACTGAAGCTAGATTTTTTGCCTGAGCACCGTCAGGTACACCAGTTGCCGTCTTCAACTTATTTGAATCGTCATCTGGTTTTGAATTAAATGGAGTTGGACCACCTAAGTCTTCCCATGTTGGGGAAGTTCCACCAGTAGTCAGCTTTGGCATCGCTTGATCGCCAGCTACTGCGTTTTTAGTTACGGCGTTCTCCATTTCTTGTAAATTTTTGCCACGGGACATTTAACTTTTCTCCGATTACCTTTAATTAATCTATATTTATTTATAATTTAAAGATTTGACAAGAAGTCATTAAACAGATTCAATTTCTGTTCATCTAATCTTTTTTGATCTACTAGAGTATTAATTCTCTTGTAAGTCTTTTGTGCATAACGTTCACGGAGAACGTCACCATCCCAAACCCACTCTTTACCTTCCATGATGCCATCAACGAAAGCATCTGGAGCAGAAGGATCTGAAACAATATCAGCAGCAGTAGCGAGAGTAAAATCCTCACCAACTATGCTGTATCCTTCGTTGGTTTTATTTAAAGAACCAACTCCCCTTGAAGAAACACCAAGTTTTACACCTTCACCTAGAAGGGACTTAGCAATGTTACCCATTGGGGTTGAAAGAATTTGTGCTTTACCAATAAAGTTATTACCTTCTTGGCGCAGAGATGTGATCTTATGAGAAACTCTGTCAAGATTGACGGTTGGTCCGTCAGGATGACCTAGTTCTCCAAGAGCACGACCTTTAGTGACAAAATTCTCATTGTATCTACCAACTTCACGACTTAACGTCTGCATGGGATACATTCTTCCATTACGATTTTGGATCTCACCTTGAAGGAAAATGCCTTCAATAAAGAGGTTTTTCTTACCGTTGCGTTCTTCAACGATAACCTCTACCTGATCAATTTCTTCTGTGATGAGTTTCATTTATGAATCCCCTGATACTTGAACTTGTTGAGCATATAACTTTCCAGCTCCAGAGTCGGTCCTAGCAGCAACTGTTAAAGTTCTTCTTGCTTGGCCAGCAGTTGTAACTGGTGTGCCAGAAAGAGCACGACTATCATGATCAGTAGTAATTCTTTCTGAATGATACCCATATGTATTTGCGCTTGAATCAATAGAAACAACTTTTGCTGTTGTATTGAATCCAGTTTCACCAGTTATTCCTGATGTAGTAATAACATCATCAACCACAAAAGGACAACCCGTTCCTTCTGGGAGATCAATAATAGTTGCAGTTCCTTTAGTTATTGCTGCAATTCCCATTGAACTTACTCTACCTAAATTTAAGGTTGCAGAAGTTCCTGCTGGAACAAAATAATCAGATGTAGTAGCAGTTGCAGTTGTACCTATTGCTACATGAACATTCTGACTCATTGGAACAACTCTGAGAGTATCAGATTGAACAGTAAATTGAGCCCTAGTTGATCCTGTTCCTGTAGTAAGTGTAAGTGAATCGCCTACTGGTTGATGTGCCATTGTTTAGTCTTCCTCTTCGGTTTCTACTTCATTGTCAATTTCACCAGCTTCTAATGAAGCTTCAACCTCTGGGCTCTCTTCTGCATCATTCATTCCAAACATAGTTTGAGCTACATTTGGTTTAGAAGCATCTATTTTTCCTGCTGATTTTGCGAATAGAGCATTTTTGATTCCATCACTTATTTCAGACGGAGATTCATCCGCAATAATCAAATCCATTAACTCGTCCATGAGATAAAATTAATTTAATAAAGTACTTATAGTGTTATTTATACCAAATTTAAGGTTCATATTCACTAGGGGCTAAATCTGGAAGATCATCTGCCCAAATTTGTTCTGAACCTCCTTCAAAATCGTGGATACTTTCTGATCCACCTACAGCAAATGGGTTATATTTTGCTGTAGCAATCCTATACATTTTTTCATGCATAGTTACAACTTCTTCTGCACCACCATCCTTTTCAAATGCGGGTGTTGATTCATGTCGTGATGCATATGTATTCTCTTTATCTGTTGCGATAGGCATACTATCATGTGGGTGTGGTTTCTTACCTTCAAACCATTCATCATAAGGTATTTTTGGAAGATTCATTTAAATTTCTCCTCCTTTAGGTGCCTCCATTCCAGCATTATTAGCCATATCTTGTTGCATATTTCCCATTCCACCCATAGCATCCATCTCTTGAGCAGCCAACATCATCTCTTCTTCAGAAGGTGGAATAATACCAGCCTCCTTCTCAGCAGCCATCTGTTGATCTTCCTCAACAATCTCTTGATCAGTCTGACGTAATATCTTACGACGAATATGATCAACTGAATAGTACTTACCAATATAAGGATCAGCAGCTGCAAGAAGACCTAATCTTTCTTGCATTAATTCTGCATCCTTCAATTCTGAGAAGTGATTATCATATAGGTAATCATATTGAATATGATCACTCATTGATTCCCATTCTTCAGGAGTAATAACATTCTTAAGAATAAGTTGAGTTTTTAGAATGTCATGAAAAAGATTACTAAATCTCTTTCTCATTCTACCAACAAACTTAGTGAACTTAAGTTCATCTCTAAGAATTTCTGAAGAACGTCCAAGACTAAAACTACTATCATCACTCATTCTTGACTCTGGTACAGCAAGAGAACGATAGAGTTTCTTCTGGAAATATTGTACGTCAGTTAATTCACCAAGATTTTGTCCGCCTGGAAGTGTAGTAATTTCTGTACCACGACCACCTTCTCTACGTGGAAGCCAGAAATCTTCCATCATAGACATATATTTCTTATCATCTCTAACTTCTCCACTAGCAGCATCATAGGTTAATTTGTTCCTATAACGAGACATTACCTCTCTAAGGTATTGTTCTGCTTTAACTTTAGGTAGATTACCAACATCAATATAGAAAATTCTTCTTTCTGGAGCACGGGACATACGATAGATGACCAATGAATCCTCAATCATTCTTAACTGATTAAGTGCTTTAATTGCCTTATGGAGATAAGAAAGATTTGTATGTTTGTTTCTATCTACAAGACCAGAAGTACAGTATGCAACTGAATCCTTAGCAAGTTTTACTGCATCTTTCTGTTGTCCAGAAACAGCAACGGAACCATACTGATTCTTTTGATATGAATTTTTATCGTATATAAAATATTCTTGTAAGCCAGGGAAGTCTGCAGCTGTTGGATCTGCGTCTAATGATGACCTAGCATCATTAACCTGCATAGTATTATTAACATCTTTCTTCTGTTCTCTTACAAACTTAGTTTTAATTGCGTCCATATAACGCAATTCCTTAATACCTTCTTCAGGTTTTTCTAAATCAATTACTTTATGGTAATAAAGTTTACCATCAACATACCAATTCCGAAATATTTCATGTGATTTTTTATCAAAGTCCAACATCTCTTTGATGTATTGGAACTCTTCACGAATAATAGTCTTTATTTTATCACTCTGTTTGAGATTTTCTAAGTCAATTTGTACAGGAGAATCGTTCTGATCTGAAACTATTGCTTCGCTAATAATATCTTCAATAGCACCATCCACCTCTGGGTGAAGTGCCATCTCTCTATATCTTCTCAACAAATCATATTCTGTCTTAAATACGCCTTCTACATCTAAATATTGACCATAAAAACCTGAAGACAAATAATAGTCAGCCCCATCCTCATTATTCTGAGGAACAGGACTGACTACTGTAGGTGAGGGTTTCTTATATGAATCGTCAATCGAGAAACCAAAAAGGGATGCCATCTTATAAAAAGTCTATAACCTTATAAAGGTATTTATATAGTCACGGCTAGAGACCTTTTATTATTCACTGATACTAACCTCCACCACCTCCTCCACCAGTAGCGGAGAATGTACCTGAATCACTAAGACCAGTTTCACCATAAGAAGGTGCCCAGTATTCCACTTGGAAAGTAACCTGAAATTCTTCAATAGTATCTGTTGAACCATAGTCAAGAGCTATAGAAGATACTTGAGAAGGCCACATTCCGAAGAATTTATATTGAGCAACAACAGGAATCTTATCTTCCTTTGCTGTTCCAGCTTTCTTACCTCTAGCTAACTGTTTTACAACAGCTTCAGCATGATATGATGTAGGATTGGTGATACCATTATCAAAAGTTCTATCATTAATATAATTACTCCAATCTTCAAATTTTTTCCTAAGATCCCAATCAGTGTTATTGATAATAGTAACTGTCCAAGTATCAAATGTTCTATCTCCAGCAACGTGAAGAATCCTACCTCTAAAGTTAACAGGAATATCACCAACATTTGATGCTGGTAATTCAGCTGCTTTCACCATGAAGATACCTTCTTCTTTTACATCTTTATTAGCAGGTGTAGATGGTGTTAAAGTGGCTGGAAATCCTAAATCTACCTCAAATAAATTAGGCCTTGCACCACCACCAGTTAATTTAGCTTTAAATGAATTTATACTTCTTGAATTAAAATCTGCCATTTTTTTAATACTCCATAAATTGTTTTGGAAATGTTTTTAGAAATCATTGAGGGAGAAATCAATCTCCCTCTTTAAACCCCGCCACCAGTCGTGGCATTTCTCACATCTAAACTGTTCCCACTACTTCAGAGAAGGCAACACCAGTTCTTGTAGCAACAAAGGTTAGACCGATGAAGTTGATAGAACGTGCAGGCTTGATGAAGATATCAGCCTTAAATTCATTAGAATCAATAACAGCAGGTGTGTTATTGGAATCATCACAAATAACTACGAAGTCTTGAATACCTCGTTTTGCTTGAACATCACGTAGATATGGTTCAACAATGTTACGGAAGTCTGCCCGTGTGATTTCATCGTTGAACTCGAATAGTTTGGTTCTAGCAGCAACCTCAATAGCTTGCTCTAGTGTCATAAACAGACGACGAACGTTAATTCTATCGAATGCAGATGCATAACCTAATCCAGTTTTGTCACCGAATAACATGAATCCGCCACCAGTCTGGAATATAACTGGGTTAACTCTTCTTGTATAGAGAGTATCTCTTTGAATCCTACTTGGGTTATAAGCAAGTTTAACTGTATTCAGAATAGTTCCTCTTTGAGCACCAGCAGGTGAGAACCAAGGGAACTGATCATCTGAAGTTCTTGCCATCAAACCAGCGATATCTCCATTTAGAGGAAGATATCTAAAGGTATTATTAAATCTATCAAACTGATACTTGTAACCACTATCAAATACAGCATATGAAGTTGAAGTTACAGCATCAAAGAACTGAACAACATTGTTGGTCTGATCTTTTGGACTATTAACACCAACAACTGCCTCTCTGTGTGGTGAAATAACTGCCATGCAGTCCTTTCTTGCCTCAGCGATTTCAATTAGTTTATTAGCCTTTGCCTGTGACTGTTCTTTGTCACCCATGATGCCAGGTCCATTCAGTAGATAATTAACTGAATAATCTGCCTCATTTTCAAATATTTCATATCCACCCATTATCTCACCAAGACTTACATTGTATCCACCGACTGCAACAGTGTTGTCACCACCGATAGAATAGTCTCTACCACCTTGTAACTCATACATGGTGTTACCAAGTACGTTGAATGTTACGTCTTGAGCGTCCTGACCCCAAACATTATTGGTATCAGTTGCAGTAAAGACAGTTTGAATACCAGATGCATTTACACCATTTCCAGTTGCAACACCAACAAAGATGTAATCTGACTGATCAGCAATGAAATCTTTATAGTAATTCTGTAAACCAAATGTGTTTACTGAATCCTTCGCCTTAGACATAAATGTATGAGTCTCAAGGATAGTTCCTGTGTTACCACTAATAGAACCCTTGTCATCAATAACAACGATATGAAGTTCGTCGTTAGCTGAGTTTCTTTGATTAGCGAAAGTAGAAGTTCCTGGCTTATCAGCAATTGATTTCCATTGAACTGCACCGTTCTTTAACTGAATGTACTGTTCTTCATACCAATCTTTCTCTGAAATAATACTTGATACAGTTGAAAGTCCAGTTGCAGGAGCAGCAATTGTAGAATTATTAGCACAGAATGAAAGACCAGATGCACCAACTACACCATACTGTCCAACAGAAGTTGCAGTACCTACCTTGAATGAATAAACACCATTCTCAACATAATCTACTGGGAAGATTGTTCCAGCAGCAGAAACTCTATTCAGAACTTTAACATCAACAGTACTTGTTCCTGTTCCAGTAACAATACCTTGAAGATATCCATCAGCAACTGATGTTGTACCAACTCCAGCGATAATAGTATTTGCTGGGAATGCCTGTGTTACAGCAACACCAACACTAATTTTATTAACTGCATGATGACCGACTAATAGTTGTTGGTCTGCAGCACCGTCAATATATGCAACCTTAATTCCTTCAGCCCAAGAGCCAGGGTTTCTAGCAGCTAAACGATATCCAGAACTTGTTTCATAATTATCGATATAATCTTCGTAAGACTTAATCTTAAGATTATCAGTTGATCCAATACCTGTTGGATGAGTTACAGGCATACCACCTACGTTAGCATTTCTAAGATTGCCGCCATCTGAACGAACAACTCTTAAAATACCACCATAATTAAGATAGTTTGAAGCTGTGTACCAATACTCATACTGTCTATCTGATGATATTGGTTTTCCGTAGAAATCTAATAAATCCTGTTCATTATCAATTTGAATTGCTTCTCCAACTGGGCCTTGGGGGAATGGACCCACAATAGCACCTGTTGTATCACTTATGGAGTCTATTCTTCCAACCGTCAGGTCAACTTCTCTAACCTTGACGCCTGGAGATACTAAACCGATGTTAGCCATTTAAGTTCCCCTCTAAAAATGTCTCATTTTTTTACTGAAATTATTTATGAATTGCTGCTGCTTGAAACGGGGAAACAAGCTATGAACCTTACCAATCTGGATATAACCAATCTGTAAATGGTTTCTTTTTTCTAGATTTTAATATTCTTTTAACAGTACATATTTTACATTCGTATGAATAAGCTGATGGTTTAGCACCTCTATCTTTACGTGTCAAATAAAATTCATCTATTAAATCTTTAGTCTGTCCACATACCTTACAAGTTCTTTCCTTAAAAAGTAAATGTTCTAAACCAAATTCCTTTTCTAAATCCATTTCACCTCCTAACTATAAGACCACCTTCATCATCATCGTCATTCTCATTTAATTCATCAATCCTATCCTGTAGAGATTTATGTAAAGGATCTCCAAGATTATGAAGTTCTGGTGAATCTAACTTAAATCTAGGATCCATTTCTTTTTCAGGTTCATCAAATCTAACAACTAATAATTCATCACCTTGTTTAATATCTGCCATTTCTGGATGAGGAACCTTAGTTACAGTTCTTTTTTCTACATTATATTTAAGATCCATATCCCTTGGTGGATTTACATTCCAACCTCTAGTCATTAAACGTACAGCAAATACGAATAATACTAACCAAGATGATATGAAAATAAAAGTAAGCATTTATCTATAGTCCCACATATAAGATCTGTCTCCATATTCATCAACTTTCCAAGTATCACCATCCGCATCTACGAATGAGTCTTCTTCAAGTCCATCTAATACAAAACCAAATGGAGCCATATCTTGTTCTATTTGATCCCTTTGATCTTCATACAATCTCTTTCTTACATCTTGTTCAGTAAGTTCTTTAAAATAATCCTGAACAACACACCAAGCATATATGACAAGACACATTGCTAAGTCATCATTACATCCTTCTTCTGCTTCGAATGAATGATGTTTTTGAATAAATGTAGTTAATTCAGATATAATATCATAATCTCTAAAAACAACCTTATCATCCTCTATTAAAGTTTTTAAGTTAGAACATCCAACCTTCTTAACAGTCTTGGACATTTTAACTCCAAGTTGAGTCTTTGTTCCAGAGAATCCTTGTCCAACTATTTGACCAGCCCTTCCTCTCATGGCACACATAAGAAGATTTTCATACTCAAGATCAAAGTGAATAATACTTGCCACTTGATCTCCTATATCATTAACCTCAACTAAAATAAATGCATTATTATACGACTTAGCTATTTGATATATGATATTTGGAAATATCATAGGTTTTATCTCATTATTCTTATACTTACCAACTATCCTATGAGGGTATTCAGTTATATCTACAAGAACAAATGCTGAGTAATCTATTCCTACTCCACGAGCAACGTCTACTGTAAGAACATAATCATGTTTATCTATTGGTTCCTCATAGATATCCAAACCTTTACTACTTTTAATAGGATCATCATATGTCATTGTTCTCAACTTAGATGGTGAGATAAGAGTATCAACAGATCCTAAGAATTCACATTCAAACTCAACACGGAATTGTTGTTCTGATGTGTTAGCAATAGTTTGTTCTTTCCATACAGCATCTCTGCCTGGAACTTCTGACCAATGAACCTCTGTAGCAACATATTCATTCTTCTTCCTTTCAGCATCATGCCAATACCTATAAAAGTGGTTCATCCCGTGAGGGGTTGAAACCATTATTACTTTCGTTGACTTACCAGAAGTAATAGTAGGGTAAACACTAGCGAAGAAAGAATCAGCGATGTGATTGGGAACAAAAGCAAATTCATCCAAGAATAGGATATTGAAAGACATACCCCTAACAGCACTAGCAGAGGTACTCGCAG
>Ga0208277_1002151_pt1 | contig 11292 bp, 8 predicted proteins | sample ETNtaG_5_FD_185782 | JGI IMG/M metagenome (GOLD analysis project Ga0208277, IMG submission 185782) | Marine microbial and viral communities from oxygen minimum zone, Eastern Pacific Ocean - ETNP201406SV205 (SPAdes) (version 2) | ecosystem: Environmental > Aquatic > Marine > Oceanic ...
TAGATTATTTTGAGATAAAATATGGACTTCCTGTACAGATTTTTCTTATTGTAATGTTAGTTTTAATTCTGCAATTTTTCAGAAATCCCAAAATAACTATAAATACAAACGAAAATTATATATTATCACCAGTTGATGGCAAGGTGGTAATAATTGAAGAAGTTTTTGAGCCGGAGTTTTTTAATGATAAAAGACTTCAGGTCAGTGTATTTATGTCTCCTTTAAATGTTCATGTAACAAGATACCCGATGGATGGAAGTATAATATATTCAAAATATCATCCTGGAAAATATCTGGTTGCTTGGCATCCCAAATCTAGCACTAAAAATGAAAGAACAACTATTGTTCTTGAAAACAAAAAGTTTGGAAAAGTTTTATATCGGCAAATTGCGGGGGCATTAGCAAAAAGGATAGTTAATTATGCCAAAGTAGGACAAGAAGCAATTCAAGGAAAAGATGCAGGGTTTATAAAATTTGGGTCTAGAGTTGACCTTTATTTACCTATTGGAACCAATGTTAATGTCAAATTAAATGAAGTGGTAAAAGGAGGAATTACCATAATATCTTCTAAATAAATTAATTAGATAAATTAGACAATCTTTCTTCTAAAACTCTAATTTTTGATAAAGCATCGTCTTTTTTCTTTTGTTCATTTTTAATCACAGAATCAGGGGCATTTTCAACAAATCTTTTGTTATTTAACTTTGACTCTACAGATTTTAAAAACCCTTTTTGATAATTTAAATCATTGTTGATTTTAATTATTTCTTCATTAACATCTAATTCTTCATGAAAAGGAATTGAATAAATATTTGAATTTACTCGAAAAGAGATTGATTGTTCAATTTCACTATCAGAATAACGTATGGAGGATATATTACAAAGCTTAGAAATAATTGAATCATAATCTGCAGAAAAGTTATCGTTATTTACTATACTTAACTCAAGAGAATCTTTAAAAGATACCTGATGTTTTTTTCTGAAATTTCTGATCCCTGAAATAACTTTTAACAAACTTTCAAAATCCTGAATCAAGTCATTGTCATTTGATTTTGTAGATGATGGCCATTTAGCAATAATTATAGCATTTTCTTTAGATCTTTTTTCAATTAAGTGCCATATCTCTTCTGAAATAAAAGGCATAAAGGGATGAATAATAATTAAATTTTTCTCAAAAATTGATACGATTTGTTCAAATGTTTTTGAATCAATAGATTCTCCGTAATTTGGCTTTACAATTTCTAAAAAAACAGAGCAAAAATCATCCCATATTAGCTTATATACTGCCATTAAAGCATCACTAATTCTAAACTTGTTAAAGTGGTCGTTTATTTCACTTAAAACAGAGTTAAATTTTTGATTGTACCATTCAATAGCTATTGAACAATGGGTGGGTTGGATTTTTTTAACAACCTTCCATCCCTTAACAAGTCTAAATGAATTCCATATTTTATTTGAAAACGATTTTCCTTGATCACAAAGACTGGTGTCAAATAATAAATCATTTCCAGCAGCAGAACTAAGCATAAGCCCTACCCTTACACCATCAGCACTGTATTGATCAATAAGTTTCAGTGCATCAGGTGAATTACCTAATGACTTGCTCATTTTTCTTCGTTTTTTATCCCTGACTATACCTGTAAAATAAACGTTATTAAAGGGTTTTTTAGACTTAAATTCATAACCTGCCATTATCATTCTTGATACCCAAAAAAATATGATATCAGGTCCGGTAACTAAATCGGAAGTAGGGTAATAATACTTAATATCTTCATTATCGGGATCAATAATTCCGTTAAATACACTAATTGGCCATAACCAAGATGAAAACCAGGTATCTAAAACATCATTATCCTGTTTTATATCCTTTAGTAAAAAGTCATTATTTTTTGTTTTCTTTCTAACTAGTTCAAGGGCCTCATCAGCATTTTTTGCAACAACATACTGATCATCACTTTTTCCATAATAGTAAACAGGTATTTGATGCCCCCAATAAAGCTGTCTTGAGATGTTCCAATCACGAATATTAAGCATCCAATTTTTAAAAGTGTTGTTAAATTTCTTAGGGAAGAAATTAATCTCATCTGATTTAAGAACGGATTTGATTGCTGGCTTAACTAGATCTTCCATTTTTAAAAACCACTGATGACTAAATTTAGGCTCAATTACAGCACCGGTTCTTTCACTTACGCCAACATTATGAACAATATCTTCAGATTTAACAAATAAACTTAAATCTTTCAACTCTTCAATAATTTTTTTTCTAGCAATGAACCTATCAACCCCAGAGTAATGTAAACATGATTCGTTTAGTGATGCATCATCATTAAAAATATCAATAAATTCTAGTTTATGTTTTTCACCTAAAACTTTATCATTTGGATCATGCGCAGGCGTAACCTTCAAACAACCTGTCCCATATTCCATATCGACATATTTATCAGCTATAATAGGTATTTCACGATTCATAATAGGTACAATGGCTGTTTTACCAATCAAATCCCTAAATCTTTTGTCTTTTGGATTAACACAAATTGCGGAGTCACCTAAGATTGTTTCAGGTCTAGTGGTGGCAATGGTTAAAAAATTATTGGAATCTTTTAATTTATAATTTACATAATAAAGTTTTCCATTCTTCTCGATAAAATTTACTTCTTCATCCGAAAGAGTAGTTTTAGCCTGAGGGTCCCAATTAACCATTCGATATCCCCTGTATATCAGACCTTTATCAAATAGGTCAGTAAATACCTTAATCACTGACTTATTCATATCATCATCTAATGTGAATTTTGTTCTTTTCCAATCACATGAACATCCAATTTTTTTGAGTTGATCTAGAATTATATTTCCGTACTCGTTTTTCCATTCCCAAGCATGTGCCATAAACTCGTCTCTAGATAAATCATTTTTTTCGATTCCTTTTGACTTTAATTTTTCAACAACTTTAGCTTCAGTTGCAATTGATGCATGATCCGTGCCAGGGACCCAACATGCATTTTTTCCCAAAAGTCTTGCTCTTCTTATTAAAATATCTTGTATCGTGTTATTTAACATGTGACCCATATGTAAAACTCCGGTGATATTTGGGGGTGGAATAACAATAGAATAGGGATCACGATCATCTGGAGTAGATGAAAAATAATCATTTTTCATCCAATGGGAATACCATTTTTTTTCTATTTCTTGGTGATTATAATTTGAGGAAATACTCATACACAAGTTTTACAATACGAAAATACTCATATTTCTTAATCTGACTAATTATAATTATATTTATCTGGTTAAAAATTATGAAAAAAATTATGAAAAAAATCACAACAATCATCTTAGCCTTTTCTATTAGCCTTTTTAGTTTTGGTCAACAAAAAAAATCAGAAATTACCTTTGAAAAAATGGTAATTGATTATGGAACAATTGAAAAAGGAGCTAATGGTGTCAGGGATTTTATATTTACAAATACTGGAGATGCTCCTCTTATAATTTCAAATGTTAAATCAACGTGTGGGTGCACAATACCTAAAAAGCCAGAAAAGCCTATATTACCTGGAGAATCTGATAAGATTCAGGTAAAATATGATACAAAAAGAGTTGGTTTTATCCGTAAATCAATTACGGTAACTTCCAATGCTTCAAACCCAAATGTTATTCTAAAAATTACAGGTCAAGTGATGTCTGATAACAAAAAAACAGGTTTGGAAAAAAAGAAAAAAAGTATTGTTGAAGACTATAACTAATTATTCCATCTAAATGCCGTCAATTTCTACTAAAGGAAATTTAATGCCAGAATCTCCTATAAGGAAGCTGGTTCCCTATGCAGAAAAAGCAAAACAAAAAGGGGTTAAAGTATTTCATTTAAATATTGGTCAGCCTGATATTGAAACTCCAAAAAATGCAATAAATGCTGTTAAAAATGCGGATATAAAAATTCTTGCTTATTCAAAATCAGAAGGTGACTTAGTCTTGAGACAAAAAATTTCAGAATATTACCGGACTTTTAATGTTCTAGTTTCTTCATCCGAAATCATTGTTACAAGTGGAGCAAGTGAGGCATTACTTTTTAGCATAGGAAGTATTATGGACCCTAATGACGAAATTATTATTCCAGAACCGTTTTATGCAAATTACAATGGATTCTCCGTTGCAAATGGAGTTAAAATAGTTCCTATTTTTTCAAGTATTGATGATAATTTTTCGTTACCAAATATTGAAGAATTTGAAAATTTAATCACAGATAAGACCAAAGCAATTTTAATATGTAACCCTAACAACCCTACAGGTTATGTATATTCAAAAGAGGAGTTAAAAAGATTAATTAAAATTGTCAAAAAACATAATTTATTTTTGATTGTAGATGAGGTATATAGAGAATTTACATATGATGGGACTAGTCATACCTCTGTCATGGAATTCGATGAAATATCTGAAAATGCCATTGTCATCGATTCTGTTTCAAAAAGATATAGCATGTGTGGAGCTAGAATTGGATGCATAATTTCAAAAAATAAAGAGTTTTTAAACACAGCAATGAAATTTGCTCAAGCGAGATTATCACCTCCCTCCCTAGCCCAGATTGCTAGTACTGCTGCTCTGGACACAGGAAAGGATTATTTTGAAAAAATTATAGAGGAATACAACAAAAGAAGAGTTGTTTTAATCAAGGGACTCAAGGATATTCCTGGGGTTAAAGTATCAGAGCCAAAGGGTGCTTTTTACTGTGTTGCTGAGCTTCCGGTAGATGATTCAGAGGATTTTGCAAAATGGTTATTAGAAAGTTATAACCTGAATAAAAAAACGATAATGATAGCTCCAGCTGGAGGATTTTACTCTACACCAAATACTGGCAATAAGCAAGTAAGAATCGCATATGTGCTTAACGAAAATGATTTAAAAGATTCAATTGAGATTTTAAAAAAAGGTTTAATTGAATATTCTAAATGATGGATGTTAAAGAAAACTATTCGTTAAAAAAATTTAACAGTTTTAATATTGATGTAATAGCAAAAGAGTTTATTCAAATAAATTCAGTTAAAGAACTGATTGATCTTCAAAAAAATTCAAAGGATAAAAACAAATTATTTATTGGTGGGGGTAGTAATATTTTATTTACAAATAATTTTGAAGGGTTGGTTGTTCACATAAACCTGAAAGGAATTTCTGTCAAGAAGATTAATGAGAACTTCAGTGAGATTAAAGTAATGTCAGGTGAAAATTGGAATGAATTGGTTAATTGGTGCATTGAAAATAATTTAGGAGGATTAGAGAATTTATCATTGATCCCTGGAAATGTGGGTGCTGCACCTATACAAAATATTGGAGCTTACGGAGTTGAATTAAAAGATGTGTTTATCTCTTGTGAAGTTTATGATCTGAATACTGAAAAGCTAAATATTTACAATTTAAATGATTGTAAATTTGGGTATAGGGATTCGATATTCAAAAAAAATAAAAATCTAATTGTGGTTTCTGTAAAAATGAAACTAAGTTCTAAAAATCACAAGATTAACTCTTCATACGGAGGAATTAATGATGAGTTAAAAAAATTAAACATTAAGGAGCCAACAATAAAAGACATTTCAAATGTAGTTTGTGAGATAAGAAATAAAAAACTTCCCGATCCAAATAAAATCGGAAATGCAGGTAGTTTTTTTAAAAATCCAATAGTAAATTCAAAAAAAATTAATTGGTTAAAAGAAAATTTCAATAATATACCTTTTTATAAAATTGATGAGAATAGCTATAAAATACCGGCTGCTTGGTTAATTGAAACATCCGGTTTTAAAGGTAAAGATTTTGGAAATTTTGGTGTTCATAAAACGCAGCCATTAGTTCTTGTAAATTATGGAGAAGCCAGTGGTAGTGATATCAATAAACTATCCCTGTCAATAAAAGAAGTTGTAAATAAACTTTTTAAAATTGAATTAGAAACAGAAGTAAATATTATTTAATAAATTACAAAATATTATGATGTCAGTTATTGTTACAATTTTGGTTTTAGGTTTATGTGTGCTCGGAATAAGCATCAAATTATGGGCAAAAAAAGACGGGGAATTCTCAGGGACCTGTGCAAGTCAAAACCCCTACCTTAACAAGAATGGAGAAAACTGTAGTTTCTGTGGAAAAAACCCATCAGAATTTAATCAATGTGATGGAAAAAGTTAACTCCATTTTAAAAAAATTAGGTCCTGGATTATTATTCGCTGGAGCTGCAATCGGAGTTTCTCACTTAGTTCAATCAACAAAAGCTGGAGCTGATTTTGGTCTAGGATTAATTTGGGCTTTGATTATTGCAAATTTATTTAAATATCCTTTTTTTCAATTCGGGCCAAGATATGCTTTGTCAACAGGAGAAAGCATGTTGTCTGGTTATTACAAATTAAGTAAACTAATTCTAGTTACTTATTTTTTAATATCTCTTGCTACAATGTTTTCTATTCAAACTGCGGTAACAATTGTTACTGCTGGAATTGCTAATTCAATAACTGGAGAAATAATTTCGGTTGAGATATGGACAGTTTTAATCACTCTAATTTGTTCGTTAATTTTGGTAAAAGGAAAATACAAAGTTCTTGATAAGATTATTAAGTATATAATAATTGTTTTAGCAATAAGCACAGTTGCTGCTACTTTAATTGCTGGCCTTGAGTTTAATTCTGATTTAAATTTTACACAAATTTTCCCGACAGATACTACATCAATTGTATTTCTAATAGCTTTTATGGGGTGGATGCCAGCCCCTTTAGATGTATCCGTGTGGCACTCAATATGGTCACTTGAAAAAAAGAAAACGATAAAAAACTATAACTTGAAAAATTCAATGTTTGATTTTAACGTAGGGTATGTTGGTACTGCTATTTTAGGAATATGTTTTATTGCGTTAGGATATTTTGTAATGTATGGAAGTAATAATTCCTTTAGTGACTCAGCCGGAGCTTTTTCAAATCAACTTATAGAAATGTATACATCTAGTCTGGGACAATGGTCTTATTATCTGATTGGAATAGCAGCACTATCAACAATGTTAAGTACAACAATAACTACCCTAGATGCCTCTCCAAGAGCAATGTCAGAGACCGTTAATTTACTTACAAATAAAAAAAATAATCTTGGTTATTTGCTTTGGTTAACAATTCTAGCTATAGGAACAATTATTATATTTTTTGCTTTTTCATCAAAAATGGGTCTACTTATTAAAATAGCTACAATACTATCTTTTTTAACTGCACCCTTTTACGCAATAATCAATTATATGCTAATTACTTCAAATCAAACTCCGTTAAAAAATAGACCCTCTCTAAAATTACGTGTATTAAGTATTTTAGGAATTTTCTATTTGTTAGGATTTTCGGTATTCTTTTTGTTAAAAGGTTTTTAGGATTCAGATATTAGTTTTTATATTTACAACTTATTAAAATCAGGTTTTGTCACAAAATTTAAACACAGTTGATACCCCTTTTTATAAGATGGATATTCCGGAAACGGAAACTGTCATCAAGGAGAAATCTGAGTGGTTTAAAGTTGATTTACCCAAAAAGATTGTTGAGCACAAAAAAAAACCAAAATGGCTCAGAGTAAAGCTTCCGATAGGTCCAAAATATACCAAGCTTAGAAAGTTAGTCGAAGACAATAATTTACACACTATATGCACATCTGGAAGTTGTCCAAATATGGGTGAGTGTTGGGGCGAAGGTACAGCAACATTTATGATTCTCGGTAATATTTGTACTAGATCCTGCAAATTTTGTGGTGTCAAAACGGGTAAGCCTCTAGAGGTTGATTGGAAAGAGGCTGAAAAAGTTGCAAATAGTATTAAAATAATGCAAATAAAACACGCTGTTTTAACAAGTGTAGACAGAGATGACCTAAAAGACGATATGGGAAGTAAATTTTGGGTTGAAACGATTAATAAAATTAGAGAATATAATCCGGGAATTACACTTGAAGCGCTGATTCCTGATTTTCAAGGGATTCATGAACATATCGACAGACTTGTCAAAGTAAAACCTGAAGTAATTTCCCATAATATTGAAACAACCAGAAGATTAACCAGAGAAGTTCGTGTTCAAGCTAAATATGACAGAAGTATGGATGTCCTCAGATATATGAAAGAAACTGGCCAGAGAAGAACCAAATCTGGAATCATGTTAGGTTTGGGTGAAACCAAAGAGGAGGTAATTGAAACAATCTATGATTTAAAGGAAGCAAAAGTTGATGTTGTGACCATAGGTCAGTATTTACAGCCTAGTAAAAAACACTTGCAAGTGCAAAGGTTTGTAACACCAGATGAATTTTTAGAGTACAAAGAGCTTGGGGAAAAGCTAGGTTTTAAACATTTTGAAAGTAGTGCCCTTGTACGTTCTTCATACAGAGCCAGGAAACATATTCAATAAGCTATTCTATTAGCTATTTCAGCCAGAAAATCTTCTTGATTATGAATTTTAAATTCAATCGGAAGGTAAAATAAATTTTCAATATCCATATTTCTTAGCTTTGTAAAATCTTTTTCGGTGGTAATAACAATTTCATCATTAAAGTTTTCAACATCACTATTTAAATAATTGTAATGGTCTGGATAATTAAAGTGACTAACTATTAAACCTAAGTCCTTTAGATAACTTAATAATCCTTTTGGATTTACAATTCCTGTTACTAGATTAACTTTTTTATCTTTTAATTGTTCTAGATTTTTAGAATCATTTAAGGAAAAAATCTTATCAGAATAGATAATTGAACTAAAATATAATAGTTGGTTTTGGTTTGGCTTGACCAGTTTTTCTATCCGATCTTTTTCTACATTAGAAATATCTTCAGGACACTTGGTAACTACAATACAATTTGCTCTTTTTGCGCCCTTTTTTGACTCCCTTAATTTACCTCTTGGCATTAAATAATCTTCATAATAAAGGTTTCCGTACTCAGATAATAGAATAGAATAATCAGGTTTTACTCTTCTGTGTTGAAAAGCATCGTCTAATAAAATTAATTCAACTCCTTCTTTGATAAGTCTTTTTATTCCTCGCTTTCTTTTTTTATCAACGGCAACTTTTATGTTTTTAAATTTAGTAAAATATTGAAAGGGTTCATCTCCAATAGATTTTGCATTATCTAGGTCTGATGCAAGGATAAAACCCTTAGAATTTCTTTTATACCCCCTACTTAATACTCCAACATTATAATTTGGTGAAAATTTTCTGATCAAAAACTCAATCATTGGTGTTTTACCAGTGCCTCCAACAGCTAGATTACCAACACTTATCACTGGGATGTTAAAAGTATGACTCTTAATTAATCCTAAATCATAAAGCTTATTTCTAAAATTAGTAATCAGAAAAAACTGTAAACTGAGCTTCCAATAAATTATTTTTTTTAGCAAATTCATCGTAACTAAAGTAATTATTTATCTTTGAAATAAATAATATTGATATGACAGTTAAAGATGTTATTGATTTTTTAAATGATTACGCTCCTCTAGAATACGCAGAAGAATTTGACAATGCAGGATTATTAGTTGGAGATAAAAATAATAAAGTTTCAGGAATCTTGATTTGCCATGATTCGATTCCAGAAGTTATAGATGAAGCAATCAATTTAGGCTATAATTTGATTATTAGCTTTCACCCAATACTATTTAAGGGTATTAAAAAGCTAACACCCAATAATTATGTGAATAGATCTATTATAAAAGCAGTAAAAAATGATATTTCAATATTTTCTACTCATACTGCATTAGATAATTCAAAGTTTGGTGTAAACATGCAATTATGTAAAAAAATCGGAATTATAGAAACAAAAATATTATTCCCCAAGAAAGATACTATCAAAAAATTAACAACTTTCATACCCAGTGAGAGTGCTCACAAATTAAAAGATGAAATATTTAAAACAGGTGCAGGTTCAATTGGTAAATATGAAAATTGTAGTTTTAGTTTTGAAGGTGTTGGGACTTTTAAAGGTAATGAAGAATCTAAGCCAACAATCGGTAAAAAACTTCAAAACACCGATCAAAATGAGTCTTGTGTAAATATTACCTTTTTGAAACACTTGGAAGAAAAAGTTTTAACCGCCTTAAAAAATACACATCCTTACGAAGAAATTGCATACGAAATAAAAACATTAGAAAATTACAATGAAAACATTGGAATGGGAATGCATGGAGAGCTTAAAAATCCTATAAGCGAAAAAGAATTTTTAGCATTTTTAAAAAATAAATTAAATATCAAGTTCTTAAAACATTCAAAACTATTAGGAAAACAAGTAAAAAAAGTTGCAGTTTTAGGTGGGTCAGGGAGTTTTGGAATTGAAAAAGCTATTGAAGTAGGTGTTGATGTATTTATTACATCAGATTTAAAATATCATGACTATTACAAAGCAGAAAATTCATTACTTTTAATAGACGTAGGTCATTATGAAAGTGAACAGTTCACAAATAAATTAATGTATGATATACTTACGAAAAAATTCCCTAATTTTGCAATCGCTTTAACAAAAATAAACACAAATCCTGTAAACTACAGTTAATATGGCTAAAAAGAAAGAACCAACAGTAGAACAAAAACTAAGAGCATTATACGATCTGCAATTAATTGATTCGAGAATTGATAAAATTAGAGACATCAGAGGAGAATTACCTCTTGAAGTAAGAGACTTAGAAGACGAGATTGAAGGATTAAATACAAGAATCGAAAAACTTGATGCAAGTTTAAAAGATTTTGATGTTCAAATTTCCGATAAAAAAAACTTAATTGAAGAAGCTAAAGTTTTGATTAAAAAGTATACCGAACAACAAAAAAATGTTAGAAATAATAGAGAATTTGACTCCTTAACAAAAGAAACTGAATACCAAGAACTGGAAATTCAATTAGCTGAAAAAAACATTAAAGAATTTAAAGCCCAAATTGAGCTAAAGAATGAATCTATTGAAGAAGTTAAGGGAAAACTCTCTGAAAAAACGGATCATCTGAAGCACAAAAAAGGAGAGTTAGACACAATCCTTAAAGAAACTGAAAAAGAAGAAAACATGCTTCTTAAAAAATCAGATGATTACAAAAAATTAATTGAAGAAAGACTTCTTTTTTCATACGGCAAAATAAGAAGTAATGTGAAAAATGGGCTTGCAATTGTACCAATTGAAAGAGGTGCCGCAGGTGGATCTTTTTTTACAATTCCCCCTCAAGTTCAAATGGAAATTGCATCAAGAAAGAAGATCATTACAGATGAGCACAGTGGTAGAATATTAATTGACGAAGTTTTAGCTACCGAACAGAAAGAAAAGATGGAAAAACTTTTTTCAAGTAT